>Ga0247815_10001677_pt1 | contig 16876 bp, 11 predicted proteins | sample UWRJL194509B1_FD_181014 | JGI IMG/M metagenome (GOLD analysis project Ga0247815, IMG submission 181014) | Plant litter microbial communities from Arlington Agricultural Research Station in Wisconsin, United States - UWRJ-L194-509B-1 | ecosystem: Environmental > Terrestrial > Plant litter >...
CTGGAGTTTCTTTGTCACCAGTTTTGAAAGTAGCTTTTCCAGAGTTAAAGTAGATAGCTCTTGCTTGAACTTTAAGATCTTCTAAAGCTTCAGTAGTTACTTCAGGACAACCTCTGTTAGAAGCAGGACCTGCAACTGTAGGACAATCATCATCTTTGTCTAAAACACCATCTTTATCAGCGTCTAAGAAAGGACAACCACCATTTTCTTTAGGACCAGCAACTGTAGGACATTTGTCATCTTTATCAGCGATTCCGTCTCCGTCAGTATCAGGACAACCTTTTAAAGCAGCTAAACCAGCAACATCTGGACAAGCATCATCTTTATCAGCAACTCCGTCTCCGTCTCTATCAGGACATCCGTTTAATGCAGCTAAACCAAATTCAGTTGGACAAGCATCACTAGCGTCAACGATTCCGTCTCCGTCAGTATCAGGACATCCGTTGAATTGTTTTAAACCAGCAACATCTGGACAAGCATCATCTTTGTCATAGATTCCGTCTCCGTCAGTATCTTTACCTCCGAATTTGAAAACTAAACCAGCAGTGTGTTGGAAGTGAGATGGAGCATCTGGAACACCAGCTGCATCTTGTCTATCACCACTAACTGCCCATTTGTATCTTGTAGCAAGCTCAAGACCAATAGCATCTGTAAACCAAAAAGTTACTCCAGCACCTGGATTAACTGTTCCGTAGCTACTATCACCAAAGAAAGTATAACCTCCACCAACAGATAACGAAGGATCAATTACTTTAGATTTAATTAGCTCTTGAAAGCTATACTTAATAGTAGCATCAATTCCGTAATACATCAAATCACCAGGATTATATACAGTATTACCTCTTGAATCAGATTGACCAAAACTTGGTTGATTGAAAACAACGAATTTATCAATTTTGTTTACAGATCCTTGTAAACCAACAGAGAAACCACTACCTACATATCTAGACACACCAATGTAAGATAGAGAAGGAAGAATATTCCAATTGTCTTTTGCAGCGAATGCTTGAGAAAAGTGTTGATCAAAGAATCCACTTCCTGATCCAGAACTTGTTCTAGTATCAACGGCATTAACTCCAAAAGAGATAGCCCATGGATTGTTACTGTCTTGTGCGTGAGAACTTAAACCCATCACCATCATCACAGCAACTAAAAGTTTGTTAAGATGTTTCATACTTAATTTTTTTTAATTACAATTTAGTTAATTACAAGCAAAAGTAACACCAAATTTTTTAAATACAAAATGAAATGTTAAAAAAAACCTACAAAAATTTCCGTATGTGGAAATTATATAACTTTTAACATTTTTCCGACAACTGTAAAGGCTGCTATAGCTCTATCTAAGTGGTCTTTAGTATGTGCAGCAGATAATTGAACCCTAATTCTGGCTTTTTCCTTAGGCACAACCGGAAAGAAGAATCCTATTACATAAATACCTTCTTTCAAAAGTTCATTAGCCATCGTTTGTGATAGTTTTGCATCATATAACATCACAGGAACTATTGCAGAGTCTCCATCAATGATATCAAAACCTGCTTTTTTCATTCCTTCTTTGAAATAATTCGTATTCCACTCTAATTTATCACGCAAAGAGGTATCTTTTTCTAACAGTTCAAAAACTTTTATAGAAGCACCAACAATAGCAGGCGCTAATGAATTTGAAAACAAATACGGACGCGAACGCTGACGCAATAATTCGATTATTTCTTTTTTAGCAGTAGTATAACCTCCCATTGCTCCACCAAGTGCTTTACCAAGAGTTCCTGTTATAATATCAACTCTTCCCATTACACCTTTTGCTTCAAGCGTACCTTTACCAGTTGCTCCAATAAATCCTGCCGCATGACATTCATCCACCATTACCATTGCATCATACTTATCTGCCAGGTCACAAATTTTATCTAAAGGCGCCACAAGACCATCCATAGAGAAAACTCCATCAGTAACAATTAATTTAAAACGAGCTCCGGCTTCATTAGCTTTAATCAGCTGCTGTTCTAAATCTTCCATATTACTATTTTCATAACGGTAACGTGCTGCTTTACACAAACGAACTCCATCAATAATAGAAGCGTGGTTCAAACTATCTGAAATAATCGCATCGTTTTCCCCTAACAAAGGTTCAAAAACACCGCCATTAGCGTCAAAAGCTGCTGCGTAAAGAATAGTGTCTTCTGTACCATAAAAATCAGCAATCTTTTTTTCTAGTGTTTTATGAATATCCTGAGTTCCGCAAATAAAACGTACAGATGACATTCCGAAACCATGCGTATCCATCGCATCTTTTGCAGCCTGCACTACTTCAGGATGCGACGAAAGTCCCAAATAATTGTTGGCACAAAAATTCAACACCTTTTCTCCTGTCGAAATAGTAATTTCTGCATCCTGAGCAGAAGTTATAATTCGTTCCTTTTTAAAAATTCCGTTTTCTTCAATAGTTTGCAACTCACTTTGCAAATGTTCTTTTATTTTACCGTACATTTTTATTTATTTAAAACGTTAAAAATTAACAACTTAAACCTGTTAAGACCTAAATATCTCTTTAACATCTGATTAATTTCTTCACAAATTTACTACATCGATTTCTGTTCCTATATACACCAAAGCCTTTTTTAACACTTTGTACCCTAAATCTTCAATAGCATCATGATATTCCTGAATTTGTTGTGTGTATTTTGAATTTATCGCCCCTGTCTTATAATCTAAAAGATAAGCTTCTTTGTTAGCAGTCAAAACAATTCGGTCCGGCTTTAATATTCTGCCTTCTTTCTGAACGATTGTTTGCTCATTCAGAATAGTATAATTTCCATCAAAACAAATAGTCAATTCAGGATGATTTACAATTTCCCGAAGCGATTTCAAAACCATATCTACCTGATCAATTGTAATTAAACCATTTTCGATCGCTTTTGTAATCGCCAAATCAACATCTGACTTATCTTTTACAAAGGCTAAAATCTCGTGAACTATATTTCCGTACGCGATTGCTTCTTGCTGATGCGTTCCCCACATTAAGGATTCTCGTTGTGCTATTTTGATGTTTTTAGGATTTAAAACATCTAAAACTACCGGAATCGTTTTTACCAAATCGATTAATTCTGTCGATTTCGAAAGCCTGGTTTTATTTCCAAATTCATATTCTAATTTATCAGAATCGTAAACCCCTTTATTAATTAAATATTTAATAAAAAAAGAAGCCATATTACTCGGGAACTCGCCATCTTTTCTTTCTTTTAAAGATTGAGAAATAACATACAGCTGTTCTTCTGCCCGAGTCAGCGCTACATACAAGACATTAATATTATCTAGTAACTCTTCTTGTTTCTTTAAATTAAAAACATTCGAAGCGCTTTCGCCAAAACCTTCGACAGCACTGCTATTATCAATTAGAGCTTTTGGAACATCCAAATCAACATCTTCAGTATCAAGCCATAATTTATCTTTTGGCTTTCGATTATAATCTTCTTCGGCAAAAGGCATAATTACCACAGGAAACTCCAAACCTTTCGATTTATGAATGGTCATAATTCGAACTGCATTAATCCCTTCCGGGGAAGGAATACTAAATCTTCCTGCATTTTTATCCCAATATCCAAGAAAATCTGCTATTCCGGCCTGATTTCTAATATCTCTCTCTAAAACGATATCCAGAAAAAATTGTACATAAGCATTTCCTTCTGCAAGCGGCACAAACTTCGAAATGATAATTTCTACTGCTTCGTAAAGTGACTTTTTTCGAATATTTTCAAAAGACAAAGCAACATCAAAACTTAGAAGCCATTTTTCGAAATCAACTTCTAATTTATAAGCCATTCCCTGAGCAATGAAGTCATGAACAGGCATTTGAATTTCTTTGTTTGAAGCCAAAAAATGCAGAAAATTAGCTTTTGACTCAAGATCAGCACTATTGTGCAAATATTTCAACAAATGAACAATTAAACGAACTTCTGTAGCATTTTGAATCATCAGGGTTTCTGAAGACAAAAGCGGAATATTTTGTTCGGTCAAATAATTGGCAATCGCAATTCCCTGATCTCTTTTTCGGGTCAGGATAACAATATCATTATACTCAAAACCTTCACGAACTACTTTTTGAATCGTGTTTAATGTCGCTAAAACATATAAATCTGATTTTTCGACTACCTCTTCTTCATCTGCAAAATCATTTTTTTCGATTATGGGAAGAAAAGAAATATTGACATAACCGCCTTTTTTTGAATTTGAGTTTTGAAAACTATGATTCTCATACAAATTTTTATAATCTTCATTTGAGAATTCAGTCGAAATGAGTTTAAAAAAGGAATTATTAAAATCAATTACTTCACTATAACTTCTATAATTGGTATCTAAATGCTTTATTACTTTTTCGGGATTATTAAAAGGATTTAAACCTTTACTCAATTCTATAAATTGCTCCGCTTTACCACCTCTCCAGCGATAAATAGATTGCTTAGGATCACCCACAATCATCAAAGTTCCCTTATTCCCTAAATCATCTAAACCTGAAAGCGAATTATCTATTAGCGGAATCAGATTTTGCCACTGCATCTCTGAGGTATCCTGAAACTCATCGATAAAAAAATGACGATAACGCTCACCTATACGTTCATAAATAAATGGCGCGGGCTGGTTCTGAATTTCGCGATGGATTATGGCATTAAATTCAGAAATTGACAATACATTTTGTTCGGCCTGGATTTTTGCCAACTCATTACTAACGGTATTTAAGAGAGAAAGCGGTGTTATATTTTTTAGAAATGCTTTATAAAAATCTCTTTTTTCAAAGTTCTTATAAATTTTCTCCAGAATCTGAAGCAGCTCCGGAATAATATTTTCGATTAATGCTTTGTCTTTGGCCGTTTTATTAATTGCGATGTCATCAAATTCATGAAAAGTTTTATTTCGCGGATTAAATTTCCCATCCCGAATGCTTTCCAGATGATTCGGAAAAGTTCCGCGGGAAAATGATTTTAAATCTATTCCGTTTTTATCGATCAAAGCAAGAGCTTCTGTAGCAAAAACTTCATTTTCAGATTCCAGATCTTTACAAAGAGCCAGCATTTTCTTCTTTATCACCACAAATTCTTCAATAGACTTGTCATGAAAATGAGAAATTTCATTTCGATTATTTTCATTCAAAACCAATCTTCCTGTTTCCAGAATTTCACGCGATATATCCCAACTCTTATCATCGTCGGTTTTTTCCATCGTAAAATCGATCAACAATTTAGTCAGCGTTTCGTCCTGTCCGGCTTGCGCAATAATCGCATCAACCGCTTCTGTCAATAAATTTTCAGTATCTAAAGTAACCTCAAAAGTCATGGGTAAATTCAGGTCATGCGCAAAAGCACGAATTACTTTATGCGTAAACTTATCGATTGTAGAAATATCGAACGCAGCATAATTATGAATAAGATGCTTGATGATATTCTGCGATTTTATTTTGATTTTAATAACAGAAAGTCCTGTATCCCGAGACAAGTCTTCCATTAAATCCAATGCTTTTCCTGAAGGTTCTTCTTTTGTAAACTCAGACAAACTTCCCACAATACGGCTTTTCATTTCATGAACCGCTTTATTGGTAAAAGTTATGGCAAGAATATTTCGATACGCATCATTTTTAGGAGAAGAAAGAATAATTTTAAGATATTCTTTCACCAAAGTATAGGTCTTTCCTGAACCTGCAGAGGCATCATAAAGGGAAAAGGACGGACTTTGCATAACTTTAGTTTTATAATGTAAAAATAGCACAATAAATATTAAACCCCAATAATGGAAATTCTAAATTCCAATATCTACTTGAGGCAAATACTAAATCAAATAATGAAAAATTCCAAATTCCAATGCGTGACGTATTTATTACACAGTTACTGGAATTTGGAATTTTGAATTATTGGAATTTTAAAAGTTTATGCAGTTTTAGGGAATGCTCTTTTATTAAAAAATAACAAAATCCCAACACCTGTAGAAATCGCCATATCGGCAACATTAAAAATAGCATTAAAAAAAGAAACTTCTTCGCCTCCCCAAACAGGGAACCAAGCTGGCAAAGTACCTCTCCAAAGAGGAAAATAAAACATATCTACTACCAAACCATGAAACCAAGTTCCGTAAGGTTCCGGCGAGAATAATGTTGCCAGATTACCATGACTATCATCAAAAATAATCCCATAAAAAACAGAATCAATAATATTTCCGGCTGCTCCTGCAAAAATTAAGGCAATTGCAACGATCAGATAATTAGAATGACGTCTTTTAATTGAATCAGACAACCAATATGCGATACCAAATACAGCAAAGATTCTAAAAACAGTCAAAATCAATTTTCCGTATTGTCCCGGTATTTTTGTTCCCCAGGCCATTCCTTCATTTTCTATGAAATGAATTCTAAACCAATCAAAAACAACAACTTCTTCACCTAAAACAAAATTTGTTTTTACGTATATTTTTGAAAGCTGATCAACAATTAAAACTAAGAATATAAGGAAATACGCTTTTGGTAATGACATTTTATTAAATTTTGATGGGGCAAAAGTAACAATTTAATCAAAAAAAACGCTCCCAATGGAGCGTTAATTCTTTTCTGCCACAAACAGAGCCGTGTCAGATTAATTTATTTATTCTTATAAAGGTTTATTTTTTAGTATTTGGCTGGACTGGTGCCTTTGGAGTCTTTGGCGTATCGGTAAAAAATTCAGAAATAGACTTAAGCAAACCTTTACCCTCTTTTCCGGCTGTTGCTTTTTTAGCTTCGGCCTTTTTTACATCAGCTTTAAATTTAATGCGAATTTTTTCAAATTCCTTCATTCTGTGCTCTACGTCAGAGTTTACATCTTTGAATTTCAATACTTTAGCCATTGTGTAAGTTTTTTATGTTAAATAAATAAAATTATTAATGATTTGGTATTACAATGATACATAATTTAATTTATATTTGTTAGTAAAAATTAACACTTGTTTAGATCGAAAAGCAATATTCCTCACCAATAGACATCAAAATAAATTAATTTTAACAGTTTTCCTAAATCCTACAAATATGACTGAAATAACATCTACTCTAAACAACTTCCTTGTTACTACAAAATCTTCTGCTGCATTAATAATAAACGGAAAAGGAAAATTAATTACATCATTAGAGATTGATTATGCAGATAGCGTTGCCGCAATGAGCGCTGCTATCTTATCAATGAGCGAAAAATTCTTAATTGATTTAGATAAAGGGGTATTAAAACAATTATTTCTAAAAACCTCGGAAGGTGTTGTTATTGGAAATAAAATAAGTGGCACAAACTTTATAATTGCATTTTCGAAAGACGGAAGCAATCTCGGTTTATTAATGCGCTCAACTGATGAAGTCGCTACAGAATTAAGTAAGAATTCCCTATTAAAATAACATAAATCTATTAACCCAAAAACAACCCTAAACTATGAGTAACGACTTTTTAAACGTTTTTCTAAATGAAATGAAAACCAACGTAAACGGCTTTATAGCGGTAGCTGTAACCGAAATTGAATCAGGATTAAGCTTTGGAAACCTAACAATTGATCCGGCGTTCGATCCTGAACTTGCAGCGGCCTATAATCTTGAAGTTGTAAAAGCCAAATTGAGTGCCGTAAAAGCTTTAAATTTAAACCAGGACATCGAAGATATTTTGATTACACTTTCGAATCAAATTCACATTATCGATATTTCTCCAAACAAAAAATTCATGATCTATCTTGCTGCAGATTCATCTAAGGCAAATTTAGGAATGACAAGAGCTGTATTAAAAAAACACAAATTAGAGCTAGAGAAAAACTTAGCTTAGTTTTTATTTTTATTTTTTAATTAGAGCTATCTACAATCAAGGTAGTTCTAATTAAAAAAAACTTTTCGCTGCCCCAAATCGCATCCTTTTTACTTCTTACAAAAAATTGACTTATAATTTTAGCTCTTCTTTTTTAATTATAATCAAATTCTTTCAAAAGGTTCAAACTCACCTTAAACACATTACAGCAAAACATTAAACAAAAAAAACGCCCCTAAAAGGAGCGCTTATTTCATTCAGTATTTATTATCGTTGCAAGTTCTTCGCTTCGATACTCATTGTTGCATGAGGAACGATTTTAAGCCTTTCTTTGCCAATTAATTTACCAGTTACTTTGCAAATACCGTATGTTTTATTTTCTACACGGAATAATGCGTTTTTTAGATCGCGGATGAATTTTTCCTGTCTGATAGCCAACTGCGAGTTCGCTTCTTTAGACATTGTTTCGCTTCCTTCTTCAAATGCTTTAAAAGTTGGAGAAGTATCATCTGTTCCGTTATTCAAATCATTCATGTAAGCACTTTTTATTAAATCCAGATCGGCTTGTGCTTTTTGTATTTTATTTTGAATTATTTCTTTGAACTCTGCCAAATCAGCGTCAGAGTATCTTGTAATTTCATCTATCATTTTATATTTATTTTGAAATTAATATCATTGTTTTTATATCATCAAATTCAATTTCTGTGCCGTTTTCTAAACTATCCACAAAAACCAATTCATCTGTTAATGTCTCAGACTTAATATAGTCTATATTTTTTAGAATTGCTTCTTCTAAAATACCGTTTCGTTTTATTTGAACTTTAATCTTATCAGTAACTTCAAATCCTGAATCTTTACGGATGTTTTGAATTCTGTTTACTAATTCTCTCGCGATACCTTCGTTTTTCAATTCTTCAGAGATTGTAATATCAAGCGCAACTGTTATTCCGTTTGAATTTGCAACCAGCCAACCTTCGATATCCTGCGATGTTATTTCGACGTCTTCTAGTGATAAAGTTACATTATTTCCAGCAATAACAATATCTAACGTGCCCTGCTTGTCTAACTGATTAATCTGATCTGCCGAAAAAGATTGTATCTCTTTGGAAATCAAACCCATATCTTTACCAAAACGTGGACCTAAGGCTTTAAAATTAGGCTTAATTTGTTTTACCAGAATATCTGAATCATCCTCTAAAAGTATGATTTCCTTAACGTTTACTTCTGCTTTTACAAGCTCAGAAATAGCTAAAATTTCGGCTTTCTGATTTTCGTCAAGTACCGGAATCATTACCTTTTGCAAAGGTTGACGCACTTTAATCATTTCCTTTTTACGAAGCGATAAAACCAAAGATGAGATGGTTTGCGCCTTCTGCATTTTGCTTTCTAACGTTTTATTAACAAAGTTTTCGACAAATTTCGGGAACTGAGCCAAGTGAACACTGCTGTATTGCTCAGATTCTGTCGAACTTGTTAAATCTCTGTACAATTTATCCATAAAAAATGGAGCAATTGGAGCGCTTAATTTACTGATCGTTAGTAAACAAGTATAAAGCGTTTGATAAGCCGCGATTTTATCGTGTGCATATTCTCCTTTCCAGAAACGACGACGACATAAACGAACGTACCAGTTACTTAGGTTTTCCTGAACGAAATCAGAAATCGCTCTTGCTGCTTTTGTAGGCTCATAATCTTCGTAACATTCATCAACAAATTTTATTAAAGAATGTAATTCAGACATGATCCATTGATCGATTTCAGGCCTTTCATTTAACGGAATTTCAGCTTCTTCATATTTAAATCCATCGATATTCGCATATAATGAGAAGAATGAATAGGTATTGTATAATGTTCCGAAGAATTTACGGCGAACCTCAGCAATTCCTTCAAGATCAAATTTCAGGTTGTCCCAAGGATTCGCATTCATGATCATGTACCAACGTGTAGCATCAGGACCATATTCTTCGATAGTTTTAAAAGGATCTATAGTATTCCCTTTACTCTTAGACATTTTTATTCCGTCTTTGTCTAAAACCAAACCATTCGAAACTACATTTTTATAAGCTATTTTATCAAAAACCAAAGTTCCAATTGCGTGCAACGTATAAAACCATCCACGTGTCTGATCGACACCTTCGGCGATAAAGTTCGCAGGAAAATCTTTATTCTCATCAATTTTATCTTTGTTCTCAAAAGGATAATGCCATTGCGCATAAGGCATAGCTCCTGAATCGAACCAAACATCAATTAAATCGCTTTCGCGTTTCATTGGCTGTCCTGAAGCCGAAACTAAAGTAATCTGATCAACTACATTTTTATGCAAATCGATTAAATCATAGTTAGACTCAGCCATATTTCCGATTTCAAAACCTTTAAATGGGTTTTCTTTTTGAAAACCAGCTTCGATAGATTTTTCGATCGCGTTGTATAATTCTTCAACAGAACCAATAAGAACTTCTTCTTTTTTGTCTTCAGTTCTCCAAATTGGCAACGGAATACCCCAATATCTAGAACGAGATAAGTTCCAGTCGTTGGCATTTTTCAACCAATTTCCAAAACGTCCTTCACCAGTAGACTTAGGCTTCCAATTGATAGTTTCGTTCAGGTCGAACATTCTATCTTTTACATCGGTTACTTTTATGAACCAGGAGTCTAGTGGATAATATAATAACGGCTCATCAGTTCTCCAGCTGTGTGGATAACTGTGCACGTATTTTTCAACCTTAAAGGCTTTATTTTCTTCTTTTAATCGAATAGCAATTTCAACATCAACAGAACGCTCTGGCGCTTGTCCCGCATCATAATATTCGTTTTTCACGTATTTACCAGCCAATTCACCTAAATGTGAAGTGAATTTTCCTTGTAAATCTACCAGCGGCACTGCTGTTCCGGTTTCATCAAGAACCAACATTGGTGGCACTTCTGGTTTTGCTTCTTTTGCTACTTTAGCATCATCTGCACCAAAAGTTGGAGCAGTGTGTACAATTCCGGTTCCGTCTTCTGTTGTTACGAAATCTCCAGCAATTACTCTAAATGCATTTTCAGCATTTTGATAAGGTAATACGTATGGCAATAATTGCTCGTAACGAATTTCAACTAAATCAATTCCTTTTGCTTCCGCTAAAATTTTGTACGGAAGTTTTTTATCACCTTCTTTTACATTGTCAAAGTCAGCATCGTCTTCACTTAAGAAAAATCCTTTTCCGAATTGTTTTCCAACTAAGTTTTTAGCTAAAACAACATTTACAGGCTCAAAAGTATATTGATTGAAAGTTTTTACTAAAACGTAATCGATTTTTGGACCAACTGTTAAAGCAGTATTCGATGGCAATGTCCACGGAGTTGTCGTCCAGGCCAAGATATGAATATCTCCAAAACCTTGTAAAAATGAAGGCAATGTTTCAGGCAATGTTTTAAACTGCGCAACAATAGTAGTATCTGTAACATCTCTGTAAGCTCCCGGCTGATTTACTTCATGAGAAGACAATCCTGTTCCTGCTTTTGGAGAATAAGGCTGAATCGTATATCCTTTGTACAACAAACCTTTATCGTAGATTTGTTTCAAAAGCCACCAAACAGACTCCATATATTTTGGTTTATAAGTAACATACGGATCTTCCATATCTACCCAATATCCCATTTTTTCGGTCAAATCATTCCACACGTCGGTATAACGCATTACGGTTTTTTTACACGCTTCGTTATATTCTTCGATAGAAATTGTTTTACCAATATCTTCTTTTGTAATTCCAAGTTCTTTTTCGGTACCCAATTCTACAGGCAATCCGTGTGTATCCCAACCGGCTTTTCTTTTTACCTGAAAACCTTTTTGAGTTTTATATCTGCAAAAAATATCTTTAATCGCACGTGCCATCACGTGGTGAATTCCCGGTAAACCATTTGCTGAAGGCGGACCTTCAAAAAATACGTAAGGCTCAGCACCTTCGCGAGTTGTTACGCTCTTTTCAAATATATTTTCTTTCTTCCAAAAATCAAGTACTTCTGACGCTACTGTTGGCAAGTCAAGTCCTTTGTATTCAGTAAATTTTGTGCTCATTTTATCCTTTTCTTAAACGAGGTGCGAAAGTAAGGAATTTTGGATTATTGACCGCCACTTTCTTGAAATTTCACAAACTTTTGTTGAGATAATGGGTACAAAAACAAAAGAATTGATTAGTTTCTGGTACTAAACTCAAAAAATTGAGCCATTAAACCAAAAACCAATCAATTCTTATTATTCTTTTTTTTAATGTAAAAGACTATTTAAATCCTCCGAAATAAACTTCTTTCATGAAAATTCTATTTCCAAAAACAGCATTTACTTCAACTTTTTCACGACTTTCCTGATAAGAAGTATCTCCGTAAAAATCTTCAATTTCATAATTGATTTTATGCGGAATCTTTCCTGAATTTAATGCCGCTACCGGACGATAGTCTTTAAAAAGCTTTCTCTCAAAAAAACTTTTGTTTCCATCATCAAATTCTGTTCTTTCTGTCGCTACAATCGAAAAGTTTTCTTTGTCTACAAAAAGATGATAATCTGTTTTAGGAATTGTTCTATTACTTGTATTTAATGTTTTTTCGAAATAATTCAAATGATAACATAATTTTCCATCGACCATTTCGTCTTGCAAAAGATCCAGTTTATTCCATAAGTCAAGTCTAAAAGCAGTTAAAAAATTCACCGGATCTAAATTTGCAGAAAGATTGCCGTAGGTGTACACTGGTAATTTTGCCCACTTAGCTTCTATTCCACTTTCGCGATCACTGTGACTCCATGCTTCCGGACCATTTACAATTTCATAATAGGTTTCGGGCATTTTCTTTTTCAGAAGATAATTAGTAGTCGTCGCCCATCTTTCTTCTGTTTGAGGTATCTTACTCTCTTCTAAAGTTAACTTAGATAATAAATGTGTTTTCTCGACTTTTTTCAGAACATCGCTTCCGCCAAAATTAGCAATGATTTTCGCTAACAAATCCGGATTAGATTGATAAGCAATAGAATCCAGCATATTTTCACGCTGAATTTTGCTTTTTTCTAAAGCTGCTGCTCTATTTTCTTTCTCAATACTCCAATCTGCTTCCTGACGGTCGATTTTTTCAAAAAACGCTAATCTTAATTCTTCTTTTTCCTCCGCAATCTTTAAACCTAATTTTTTAAGTTCTGCAAAACGAGGCGCATGACTTCTTATTTTTTTATCTGCAAAATAACCTCTGTTAACTCTTTCGATAATTGTAGAACCTCTTGAATCCTGCTTGTCATTTTCAATCAATAAATTGGCATACTGCAAAGCTTTTTCTTTATTTTCAAGTAGAAAATAAGTTTCAGCCAAATTGTTGGTGACTACAAAACGAATATCTTCATTTGCGGGAGAAAGCGGATATTTAACCAACAAGCTTTCCAAATATTGCAAATGCGGCGCTAGTAATTTCTCGTCTAAACCTTTCTCAAGAGTTACTTTCTCCATCTGAGCTGTAATTTCTGTCTCGAAAGCAAGCATTTGTTTGTATTCCGAATGCCCTTTTGAAGTTACAAACTCAAATTTTTCCTTTACTACACTAGTTGAATATCCAAATTTATAATTTAAAAAATCCTGAATCCTTATTGCCGCTTTGTAAACAACATTATCAAATCCAAGCCCTACATCGCTATAATCTGAGTTCTTTACAGCTGTCTTTACTTTTTTGTCCTGTTCTGAGGCTGCAACTTTTAAAGCACCAATACTATTTCCCACACTTACTGAATAAGAATCTGAACCTCCAAAATCCTTAGTCAATATAATTTTATCGCCAAGCTTAACATCTAGTTTTACATTATTTATATAGTTAGATTGCGCATTATAAGTCCAACGATTTTTTTCCTTATCATACACACTATCTATTTGAGTGTTTGTATATCTGGGCATCGCAAAGGTTAAGTAAAGCTTAAGCTTTCCGTTTACCGGATCTTTTATAAATCCATCAATATTAAAAAAATCCTTCTTCAAATTAGATTCTTCTTCCTGCAGCGATTTATCCATTTGATAAAAAGCAGTTTGCGTTAATACATTATCAAGAGCTGGAAATTCTGAATATCTAATTACCGGAATTTTAAATTTCTTTGTTTTCGAACTTATTTTTTCTTGTGCCTTAATTGAACCAATTACAAGCAAAGCAATTAAGAGTAATATTTTTTTCATAGGCAAAAAAAAAGCCACCAGAAATAAATTCTGATGGCCTTAGGTTTTTATTTAGTTTACTTTTTATTGAAAATTTGAATAGATTTATCAGACACATAAAAAATGTTTTGTGTCGCAGGATCTACTTCATAAACTGGTTTATTGTTGTTGAAAATAATTTTATCAATTTCAACTCCATCAACTTTACTCACTTTTACAAGAATTTTTTCTCCAGAATCTGCTTTTGCAAAAATATAAGAGAAGTCTCTGTTTTGTTTCATTGCATTAAAACGAGAGTTAAATTTAGCTGCTACTATACCAAGAGCTGCTGACCCGGCTGCATAAGCTTTTGCCTGATCCTTATTTGTCTGATCTCCTTTTGCAACTGCGGTTCTCATGTTACCGTCAGAATCGCGATATGTCATAGTTATATCAGCACCTTTAACTGAACTTACTGCAGAACCAACACCTAAACCAATACTTCCGGCAATTGCAGCGCTTTTAAGTAAACGTCTTGTTCCTTCACCTGGTTGTGTATAGGTAAGGTGGTATTTTATAGTTCCATCCATATTAACCCCCATTACTTCAAGCGGTCCTGAAAGCACAACTCCCCAAGGAAATAATTCAATACTATTTAATTCTTTCTCTTTTTTGATGTTTACTTTAGCAAATGGTTCTGGCTTATCGCTAATGCTTGGATCAAATTTGTACAATTTCTCGTCATTATATACTAAGTAAGAGTTTGTAGCTTCGTCGTAAGTTGGTAAAACCGGACGATCTTTTTCAAACTTAATATTACGTTTCCAAAGTTTAACTCCTGTTTTATAATCTACCATGTTTCCGTAAGTTCCTGTAAGGTACATTACTTTTTCACCTACTTTTCCTAAGTAATAAATTGGATCTTCTTTGTCGTCTGAAATTTCAATGAATTTTTTCCAAAGTTTTTCTCCGTCTTTGTTGATCAGCATCATTTCATTTTCTGCAACATATAAGAAATCCTGATCGATTGGGATTACTCTTTTCAAACCATCTCCACGAGCATCTTTTTTCCAAACTTTTTCTCCTGTATTAAGGTCAAAAAAGTTAAAACCACTATAATGAGCAATTAATAATTTTGTTCCCCAATCTTCTAAATAAACAACACGTTTTGTTTTAATAGATTCTTTCCAGATACTTTTTCCGTTTTCTGTATTCAAAACATTCAAATATTCTTTAGCTGCAAATAAACCTTTACTGTTTACAACTACAATATTTTTATCATTTTGAGTTAAAAAGAATCTTGAATAATCCTCTTCGGCTTTCCAGTTTAATTTTCCTGAATTTCTGTCAAATGAATATAGTTTTCCGTACAATAAATAATAAATTACTGATCCGTGTACTGTCGCTTTATTGGTATTTGAAGACTCTTTTAATGAGAAGCTAAATAATGATTTTGCTTTGTCTACAGTAGTATTCCATTTTAACTCTCCTGTTTTCATATCTAATAAAGCAATTGCCATATCTCCATCTTTTTTCAAAGTAAGCAAATACTCATCTGTTTCAGGAATAAAATCTGACTGCATTACCCAGAAAGATTCTTTAGACGAATTGTAAACCACTTTACCACCATCTGTATTAATGATAATATATTTACTATTGATGTAAGCCTCTACATAAGGACTTCCGGGAACACTTGATAAATCACTTTTTTCTTTAAAAAGTTTTCCAAAATCAGGATCAGTCAGGATATCACCCGCTGAAGTTGCTCCAAAATCCTCTTTTGTTAATGTCCAAACAATTTTTTTCGTTTCAGGATCTAAACCTTTTACAGTTCCACCTTCTTTAAAAACAACAATTCCTGTTATTTCGTTTTGAACCATGTCTTTGACACTGTTCTCTGTAGTGATTATTTCGTCGTATTTTCTTTGAGCAGTCGCCGAAAAAGCAACTAAGAAAACCAAAATAATCGAAAAAGCAATTTTCTTCATAGTAATTTTTTTCTTTAAAAAATTTAATAATTAGGCTGGGGTTTTTAGTAATGAATTCACTTATTAAAATAATAATTAAGAAAATTTTAATAAAAATTCACTGCGCAAATATATAAAAATAGCATTCACTTTAAGAAAAAATTTCTTTCAGAATATCAAGTGATTTCGGCTTCTTAAAACCGTCTAAATGAAAGCTATAATAATCGATCAGAATCTTCAATAAAATCTGTCTTTCGACGACATGAAAAACTTTTTCGGTATTGTCAAATTTCAAATCAATTAATTTTTTAAAGAGGTTGGTTTCGTGCTCTGTAAGCGCACTTAAACCATGAAAAAGAGTAAAGACACCATCGTGCATTTCGAAGTAAGGCAAATCAACATCTGAAACATCCGGATAAAAACCCAAATATTTGGTGATTTCTAAAAGTAAAATCAAATGAAAATTAGAAATTTCGTCATGATGATCCAGCCAGGTTAAGGCCGTTTCCAGAAAAACAAAAAGCGATTCGTTTTTTTCTTCTTCCTGAATAGAATAATGAAGCATCTCAGACAAAAACATGACCATGGTGCTTTTTATAATATCTGTATGAATGCTTTGAAAAGGAACTGCGGTTTTTATTTCTTTGAAATTTTCTAAAGTCCCTTTGTTTTTATGTACGGCTTCGATTTCGAGAATCGACAAAGGCTGAAAGTAAGCAATTTTCTGACTGGCTTTTCGGCTCGAAAAAGCATCGCGCACAAAATAAGACTTCAGACCGTTTGACAGCGTAAAACATTTTACAATCAAACTTTTTTCCTGAAATTTTAGCGAAGAGATTACTATAGCTTTGGTTTTGACTAACAAATTTAGATTTTAGATTTTAGATTTTAGATTTTAGATTTTAGATTTTAGATTTTAGATTTTAGATTTTAGATTTTAGATTTTAGATTTTAGATTTTAGATTTTAGATTTTAGATTTTAGAT
>Ga0247815_10001678_pt1 | contig 16875 bp, 6 predicted proteins | sample UWRJL194509B1_FD_181014 | JGI IMG/M metagenome (GOLD analysis project Ga0247815, IMG submission 181014) | Plant litter microbial communities from Arlington Agricultural Research Station in Wisconsin, United States - UWRJ-L194-509B-1 | ecosystem: Environmental > Terrestrial > Plant litter >...
GTGCAGCGGAACCAACGCCTCGCTGAGTGCCGGTTTCGGCGGTGCGGTGTAGCAATCATCGGTGACCTCAGGCGCTGGCAGGCAGACGATGTGGGAGCTGTCCCCGCGCACGTCCGATAGCAATGACTCCAGTTGCCCGACCGCGATTTTTTCACCGCCCGCCAGCAGGTAGCCCAGGCCGCTTTTATCCAGGTCGGTGGCCTTGCCATTGGCCCGTCCGACGGCCGCGATCCCCAGCCAGGTGGCATAGCGGGCACGGGTCAGCGCGACGTAGAGCAGGCGCATTTCTTCGCCCAAGCGCTCATCATTGGCTTTTTCATAGGCTTCTTTGGCGAGATCGGATTTACCCAACTCGATGCATAACTCGCCATTACCGTCGTCGTGGAACATCGGCGGCGATTTGCTGCGGCCATTAAGCTCGGTGGCGTTGCAAATGAATGGCAGCAATACCAGCGGATACTCCAGGCCCTTGGATTTATGCACGGTGATGACCTTGATCAGGTCCGCGTCGCTTTCCAGGCGCAGTATTTCCTCCTCGCTGGCCGCTTGCAGTTGCTCGGCCAAATGGCGAATCAGCGCGTTTTCACCATCCAGTTCCGTGGCGCTGCGCTGCAGCCATTCCGCCAGGTGCAAGAGGTTGGTCAGGCTGCGTTCACCGTCGGTTTGCAGCAACAGCCGCGCCGGTATCTCAAAGTCCGCCAGCAGCTTGCGCAACATCGGCAGCACGCCTTGTTGCTGCCACAGATGCCGATAATCGCGGAAGCGCAAGACCTGCTGTTCCCAGTACAGCTCGTCATGGTTGAGCTGTTCCAGGGTCTGCCAGCTCAGGCCAATACTGCGCGTCGCCAAGGCCGCCCGAAGCAGACGATCGGCTGAAGGCTCGGCGCAGGCACGCAGCAGATAGAGCAGGTCCTGGGCTTCGGGGCTGTCAAACACCGAATCGCGATCGGACAAATAGACGCTGGCCAGTTTGCGCTGGGAAAGCGACTTGCGAATGGCTTCGGCTTCGGTCCGATTGCGCACCAGAATGGCGATATCCGCCGGCCTCAGGGCAACGAAACTGCCATCGGCCTGGCGCAGGCCTGCTTGCTGGACACCCCCCGGCACCAGCCACGACTCAATAGCCGAAGCGGTCGCCTCGGCCATGTTGCGCCGATACGCGCCAGTGCTGATCATGCCGTCGGTGGTGGGCAGGCTCCACAAGGTCATGGCGGGAGCGGTTTGCCCGCCGATCTCCAACTGCACATCCCGGCCCTTGGCCTGTACGGCGGAAAACGGCACCGGGTTGGACACACCTTCCCGAGCAAACCGAAAGGCTGCCCGTGGGTGCTGTTCGGCAAATTCGAAGCAGCGGTTGGCGGCCGCCACCATGGCCTCAGTGGAGCGAAAGTTCTTGCCCAGGGTGTAATGCCGCCCACGGGTGGCTTCCCGGGCACTGAGGTAGGTGTAGATGTCCGCGCCACGGAAGGCATAGATCGCCTGCTTGGGGTCGCCGATCATGAACAGCCCGCTGTCCGGAGAGTTGTCGGCAATGCGATAAATGCTCTCGAAAATCTGGTACTGCACCGGGTCCGTGTCTTGAAATTCATCGATCAAGGCGACCGGATACTGTTCGCGAATGGTCTTGGCCAGCCGCTCACCCGAAGGCCCCTGCAAGGCCGTGTCGAGGCGATTGAGCAGATCATCGAAGCCGATTTCGGCGCGTTGCAGTTTTTCGCTGTCCAGGCGCTCGCTGATTTCCGCCAGGGCATGCAGCAACAACTGCGCGCCAATGTCCTGCTCGCCGGCCTGATGGTCCACCAGCGCGTCGATAGCGGCGAACGCCGGATGCACGGGTGCCTGGGCGCCACCAGTCAATTTGAAGCGCTCCTGACCAAACTTGCTCAGGTTGGCCGGTGCCGCCTGACCCTGGCTCCAGCTCGCCAACGCCGCCAGCCACCCGGCAAAGACCGCGTCGTCCTTGACCCCGCGATAGCTGTTGCCATGGAGCTTGCCGCGGATGCCGTACAGCAATTGCTCGATCTGCGCCTGGTCATCGCGCCATGCCGTGCGTGCGAGCTGTTCCAGTGCCCCGAGGCTGAGCTTCCAGTCGGCAGGCACTTTGAGCAGTGCCGCCAGGGTTCCGGGGGCGGCCAACAGCTGGCCGCCCTGCATGAAGCTCGCCGTGCGCCGGGCCAGCAAGGATGACAATGCCTGGCCCAACGCCTGCGGCCCGCTGAAATAGTCGGCAATCACCTCGGCCTGCGCCTGGGTCAAACCGTAGAAATGCCGCCGCCAATAGTCCCTGACCACCTCGGCGAGCAGTTCGCTCTGATCGGTTTCCAGGGTTTGGGTAAATAGGCTGCCACTGTCGAAGGCGTGCTCGCGCAACATCCGGTAGCACCAGCCGTGGATGGTGGAAACCGCCGCCTCATCCATCCACTCACCGGCCAATTGCAGGCGCCGGGCACAGTGCGGCCACTGCTCGGCCGGATAATCGGCGCGCAGTTGCTCCAGCAACGAATCATGGCAACCCAGAGGGTCGGCGAAACACTGAGCGGCTTCGCTCAGGCGCATCCGGATGCGGTCGCGCAATTCCTGAGTGGCGGCGTCGGTAAAGGTCACCACCAGAATCTGCGGCGGATCCAGCGGCACCTTGAAGGCATTGCCGCCGCCGTGCCCGAGCACCAGGCGCACATACAACAAGGCGATGGTGAACGTCTTGCCGGTGCCAGCGCTGGCTTCGATCAAGCGACTGCCGTGCAGCGGAAAACTCAGCGACTCAAGGTTCACGGGATTCATTGGTCGCTCCCTGCGCCAGCAGCTGAAAGAAAGTTAAACAGCGGGCCGTAGAGTTGCGCGGCCAGTAAGGTAAATCGCTCATCGGCGCACAAGGCATCGAAGTCCGGGTAGGCACGGCGCAAGGCGGCCGAACTGGCCACCTCGCCGGTCAGCCGGTAGCCACCTTCGAAGGTTGTCCGGGCTTTTTCCAGCGCGGCGTCCCCCGAGTCCGACAACCAGGCGAAGGCCGCCTTGCAGCCCACCGGCAGCGGTTCACACATGCCCGCGACCCATAGTTCGAGCAAGCGGTGCAGGTGCGCCTGTGCAGCGGGCTTGCTCAACGGCGCAAACAGCACATCGCCATTGAGGCACACCAGGATCGTCGTGCAGGGCTCACTGCCCAACTGCAGTGCCAGGTGGCGCACCCACGGGCGAACCAGGTTGTGCCAACGATAACCGTCTTCACTGAGCAGCTTGTTGCTGACCAACTGCACGTAGGCCAATTGCCCGCCGGCGTTGCGACGCATGCCGCCCAGCCAGTCGATAAAGCCCGGCGTGGTGTCGGTCGGTTCGCACCTGAGTTCGACCTGACCCGGCTCCAGCTCGCTCCACTGGGCAATAGTGGCGTGATAGCGCGCCAGCAGATCCGGCAGCGGGCCTGCCAGCTTGGTCGCGCTCAAGGTGCCGAACGCTGCCAAGGGCAATTTGCCCTCGCGTTGCAAACGCTGCACATGCTGATCCAGCTCGGCGTCCAGGTGCGCGGGCTCATAGGACTCCTCGGCCCAGCGCTTGAGGGCCTGGCTCAAGGTGTCCTGATGCTGCCAGTTCTCCAGCGCATCCAGCTCGAAAGGTTCTTCGTCGCGGCTGACCAGCTCGTCGCTGTCAAAGTGCACCTTGAGCCGGTCTCTGAAAAAGGCTGCCACCGGATCGCGCAGGAAACCAGACAGCTGCCGCAGGTTCAGCGGCGTGTCTTGTTGGAGCGGCGCCAGCTCGGTCGATGCTGCAATGGGCTCGGCGTGTGAATGCACCTTGCGCCACTCATGGGAGTAGGTGAACAGCCCGTCCGGCCCTAGCAGGTCCGCAAAGTAAGAGGGGCTGAAAGGCTGCAAAGGGTGTTCAAGGGTTAACGCATGGAGCAGCGCCTTGGCATCGCTCTCGCTACCGCCCAGGCGCCAGCCTGCCGCGAGGTGATCACGCAATTGTCCGATCAGCACCGATGGCACTCGCTCGCTGTTGTCGCGAATGTTGCGCCCGACCCAGCTGACATACAGCTGATCCCTGGCCGACAGCAGGGCCTCCAGCAACAGGTAGCGGTCGTCTTCGCGGCGTGAGCGATCGCCCGGCCGATAGTCATGACGCATCAGGTCGAAGTCCACATGGGAATGTTGGCGCGGGTAATCGCCATCGTTCATACCCAGCAGACACACAACTTTGAACGGGATGGCCCGCATCGGCATCAACGTACAGAAATTCACCGCGCCGGCGAGGAAACGCTGGGACAAGCCACCCTGATCCATGCCATCAAGCCAGGTTTCGTGGACCACGCTCAAGGGCAGCTCCTGGTCGAACTCGGCCTGCTCGCAGGTCTTGAGCCACTCATCCAGGATCTTGAGCAACTGGTTGACGAGCAGTTCATCGGCCTCGCCCACCGGGCGGAAAAACACCTTGAGCAGCGATTGCAAGCGCTCCACCCAGACCGTGGGCGTTGCGGGTTGCAGCAGGTCCAGGCGGGCGATTTCCATGTAATCGAGCAAGGTCAGCAATGGGCCGGCCAGCGCGGCTTCCAGACCTGAGACTTCGTCGTAGGGTTCGATACCATCCAGCGCCGGGCCTTTGCCTGCGGCATAGCCCAGCAGCATGCGGCGCAAGCCAAAGCGCCAAGTATTCTGCTCAAGCCCGGCAGGCATATCCAGGCTTTGGCGCTGCGCACCATCAAGCCCCCAACGGATCCCGGAGCCTTCGATCCAGCGATGCAGCGTCGGCAGGTCGGCCTCGGTCACCCCAAAACACGCGCGCAACGCCGGGACGTCCAGCAGGTCGAGGATGTCGCTGACCGCAAAGCGGCTATTGGGCAGTTTGAGCAGGTGTTCCAGGGCAATCAACAGCGGCTCGCGGCCACGCTGGCCCTGGTCGGCGAGGGTAAACGGAATATAACGCGGGTCGTGGTAAGGCACCTGCCCGAACACCGCCTCGATGTGCGGCGCATAGGCGTTGATGTCCGGGACCATGACAATCACGTCACGCGGACTGAGCCCCGGATCAACGCTGAAACGCGCCAGAATCTGGTCGTGAAGGATTTCCACTTCGCGCTGAGGGCTGTGCGCCACATGAAAGCGCACCGAACGATCCTGATCAGCCTGCACGGGCGCCCACTCCACGAGGGTCTCGGCCAAAGGGCGCAGTTGCAGAATGTCGTCCTGCAGTTGCGCCAGCAGCGTCGGCGCGGGCTCGTCACTGAACAGATCGATGCGACCGCCATTCACGTCGTCGAACAGATGCCGGTAGCCGGCGGGGTCATCGTAGCTGTCGAGCAGATTGATGTAGTCGCGCCCCTGCTTGCCCCAGGCCGCCAGCAACGGCTGACCATGCTGCTCCAGCGCATCATTGCCCGATGCCGCGCTGCCAGCCTTGTGCTGCTGACGCTTATAGCTGTGCAACAGCCGGTCTTTGTCGGCGACGATATCGATCCAATGGTGACGACACGGGTTATGTACGCACAGCAACACCTGGCTGAAACGCGAGAGCATCGCCAAGGCTTCGAGCACCTGAGCCGGCATCGATGAGATACCAAACACCACGATCCTGCGCGGCAGCCCCGCCGGAGCCTGCTCGGCCTCCTGCAAGTGGCTGACAAAACGCTTGTGGACTCCGGCGCGGCTGCGTTCCAGCGCGCCGTCGCCGACATCCAGAAGCAATTCGCGCCACAGCTCTGCCTGCCAGAGATTGTCGGCATCCAACGGACCGGGTAAGCCATTGAACTGCCGAAGCTGGTCGCGGCCCTCGGCCCAGTCTTCGAGCCAGTCGGCCCTGTACACCTGATACTGATCGAACAGATCAGCCAGGCGCTGCGCCAACTGATGGCGTTTGCGCAGATCGTCATCCTGTTCCAGAAAACGCTGCAGGCTCTGGAAGTTGGGCTTGGCCAGCAATTGCGGCAACAGACGCATCAGGCGCCAGCTCAGCGGCGTCTTGTCCAGGGGCGAGGTCTGGGGAGTCGAATCCTTGCCCAGAACCGAGCGATAGGCCTGCCACAGAAACCGCGCTGGTAGCTGGACGTCCAATGCCGCAGCGATGCCGCACCCGCCGGCCTGCGGATCATCGGCCAGCGCCAGCTTGAGCCACTGCGCAATACCGTTGCTGTGTACCAGTACCACTTCATTTTCCAGCGGTGCCAAGGGGTAACGCTGCATCCAGTTCACCGCCAAGGCTCGCAAATCGTCGAGGCGGTTACTGTGGATAATCATGAAGCCCGGCTTCAAATCGTCTGCGCCCTGCATACAACCACTCCCAGATTCATACACTGTCGCCAGCACTCAGGTGCCAACGTTGGAAAAGCTCTACTCGCACAGGTCCCCCGATCAGCCCTAGACACCGTCAAAACCGAAACGGATCCAAACGCCGTAGTTCAGCGCGGACTGGTTACTTTGCAAGAAAGAGAGGCAGACTCTAATAAAGAATAGGAGCCAACTGGATCATGAGTCGCTTCTTCAGCTCATCCAGATCATCAGTGCTCAGGTTGAGGTTTTTAAGGTGTTCAAGCAGCTCACTTTGGCCCGGCTGACCGAATGCCAAACGATACAGAGATAAAATTTTAAGCATCTGCGGATACCGTTGCTGCTCATGACTCATCGCCATGAGCGGAACCAAGCGCCGAATCTGCGCATCGCCTTCGGGATAGTGCCAATAAGGTACAAGGTCAGTTTTCCACGAATGCTGTGCTGCAGCCTCAAATAGAGCAGCCCATAGCTGCGGAGCATCGTCTCTTTTTGCCTGCGCTTGCACGACCCGGCGCCGTACGACCAATGATTGATAGCGGTTCACTCGTCCTTCACGCTGCTCCAGATCAATGGGATTGCTGGGTAGGTTCCAATGAACCACATCGCTGCAATACCAGTGAAAATCCAAGCCCTCCTGACCAATCGATGTGGAGGCGAGAACAAACGGACGAAAGGGTGAGTTGAAGCTCTCACGGATACTGACTACGCGCTCCTGACCTGCCTCATCGCTGGCCTTCTGCGTCCCTAGCTGAACTGCGTAGTGGCAACGCAAATGAGTGCTGTCATCCACTGGACCGGCTTTCCAGACCTTGACGCTGGATGGTTTAGTACGCAGTGAACTGTCGATGGTTTTCACAGCCGCATCTACGCCATTCGATGAAGATAGCATGTAGAAATACTCTTCAAGCATCGCTTGCAGTCCCCCTTCTGCACAGTACTTAACGATGCCGCGCCAGTGCTGTCTTTTGCTGATCCGTTTGATGATCGCGCTACCGCTGACCCCATTGAACAAGCTGACAAATGCCAGGGCGATAGAGCTGGCGTGGGCAGAAGGTAGCTCTGACTCATCCTTGCCATAGGTCAACGACAGTGCGCGATAAGCACACACAGCAGGCGAGCCAATGGACAACCAAGCGAGATACTCCGGCAAATCTGCAGGCATTTCACCGAGGTCATCAACACTGTTCAGTCGCTGACAGATATCCCCTACTCGCTCCTGAATCTTGCCTTGAAAATCAGGCAGCTCACCGACTTTAGCAATCCAGTCCTCGCACCATTGATCATGGTGCAGTCGGTCGAGCAGCATGGGCGCCAACAGGTACCAGTGATTTTGATTACGACTACCACTGTGCCCTGCTGCCAAAGGTTTCAGCAGCGCCGAAAAGTGTTCGACTCGTTCGGCAAGCACATCGTTGAGCGATGATGCACTTCGCACCAGTGGTAGATCGATCAGCACTTTGCTCGGATAAATCAGCGACCAGTACGCAAGATCGCCGGCATCCAATCGGATAAGACGATTCACATCGTGGTGATTGTGCGAATCGTCGCGAGCCTTACTCCTAGCCTTACGTGGAAAATAATCAGACTCGGGTTTACGGCGACCTAACACACGACGCTCGGACTCATAGCTTAATAAACCGCTAAGCATCCGCGGGACCATAGCCCAGGCAGAAAACAGCAGCGTCTTGCTGAATGTTTCGTGGCCGGCAAATACGCCAGATAGCTGATAATGAGGCATGCTCGGTGGTATCCAAAGCAGCATCTCCGGTCCACTTTTCTTGCCGTCACCAAATAAATGCGTAGTCAGCGCCCGCACACGCGGATTAGGCGCATCAAGCGCGACATTCAACTTAAAGTCATTGATCAAATCTCTCGGTAGCCAGAGACTCTTGCTCCGTCTTACCCACTTGCATACTTCCTTATCATTTTCAAATTTACTCTGCAGTACGTCCTGCAGTTGGTAGCCGGTGCTAAACGACAACGGCCATGCAGCCGACTTGTAGAAGTCCATCATCTGCCTGGAGAGGCTCATGTTTCGACCTTTCTCAAGCAGAGTCCCCAATCGATCTAGCTCGATGAAAGCCTTGATGTCCTCGGCACGCACCTCGTTGCTGCAGTCGAATGGAGTCGCGTTGACCAGACGATCCACGTCGACGGCTATCTGGCTCCGCTCCGTCCGGACAATAAGCGGACGTAACAGACTTTCGACTCGTTTGCGCGGTTCCTGATCCAGATCATCAACCCCCACGCCATCCTGACGCAGGCGCTGCAACTCTGACTTCAGCACCTTGCGTGCGGGCTCATAGGCAGTAAGCGGGGTGAGATTGAGAAAGTTCAGTATTTGTTCGAGCTTCGCGAGATGCCCGTCATCATTTTCGTCATCAGGGATCGTACTCAACGCCTTAAAAGGTGTTGCGGAGAGGAGGATGATTTTGCTGCGGCGGTTCTTGCGAAACACCTGCTGGGCAATCATGGAGTGCTCATTACCTTCAGACTGGTCGAGCAGGCTTTCAAAACGTTGAAACTCATCGAGAATGAATAAATCTGCCTGCAAGTGAGCTGCGCAAGATCCCGCAAACAGCACGCGCAGGCGACGCAACAAACTGGTCTCATCAAGGCTTCCTCGATCCACCCCCGACAGAGCGACCTTCGTCAACACCTCCATGCTTGAGCGAACTTGTCCCGGGGAGGTCTGCATTAGCTTGTGATGAAAGTCCTCGACGATCTTGGCATTAAGCCCACGCGTCTGGATCTCCTCAAGCCCGCTCTGCCAGCCTTCGACGTCCTGTACTCGATCACGAAACAGATCGGATAACTTGCCCTGCAGAGGGGCAATATCTTTATGCAGCAGCAGCGCTGCAAAAATCACCAACCGTTCACGTTTGTTGCCCGCGCCGTAGGTCATTGAAAAAGAAGTGCTGGGTGTCAGCGTGCAGACTTCCAGCAAGGCTCCATCGCCGAGATCCGACTCCTGAAGCAGTGCCACTTCGGCCAGCCTTGAAAACGAGGGCTCACGCACCAATCGGGCCAGGCTCTGATCTTTGAAGACCGCAAGTTTGGAGCGGTTTTCCGCTGCCAGCGCAAGGTTGGAGCAAATATACGTGACCCGGAATGGCCTCTTTTCGCGCCAGTCCAACAGCAAAGATGCGATCACGCCTTTCGCGACGATGGTTTTGCCCAGGCCGACTTCATCGGCCACTAAAATCCGGTGGCTGTGGGTGGGATCCGCAAATAAAGACGTTATCCTTTTCACCGTGGCTTGCTGGAAATCCTTCAGCCCAGAGAGCGTGTGTGTTAACTCCAAGCATGCGAGTTCATGCGAAGTAATACTTGTATTCACGCTTTTTCCGTCCCTAGAAATGCTTGGTAGTTTTGCCACAGCTGGTTGAACTCTTCGGGAATTCTGCCTTCCACGGAACGAAGATGGCTGAGCACCGCCTCTATTCGCTTAAGCTTTTCGGGCTGCCGAGCGGCACACAGCAGCAGGGACTCATAAATAGGCCCCCCCATCAAATGACTTAATAAGTCGTCAGAACCGTTGAGGGCTGAAGCGCCCGGATCACGAGCAAACCACTCCGCCTTTTCATGATCAGGCTGCAGCACCATGCGAATGTACGCCAACAGTTTGTGGGGACTGTCGATCAAATCGCTGACGATTTTCTGCTCTCTGCCGTCGCCGCCTTCGATGATGAGCGCGGCCTTGATTACCCGCTCGATAGCCTGATCACCCACCCTCGCTTTGACGACCAAAAATGCACTGACCTGAGCAAGGCCGAGCTGATCCCACACCAAAGTCCTATGCAGATCTTGAAAGCCGGGCACGTCCAGGAACCTAACCTGAACCGATTCGGAATCGGCAAGTTGCAGTGCGGGGCATTCAAGCTCACAGCGATAGGTCAGATCGGGATTGATCGCAGCTGTGACAAGCCAACCGTCGGTAATCAAGGCGTGCATCAATTTGCGCAGACCCACTTCGTCAGCGTCCTGCTCTTTCTGAACTTGGTTCTGGAACGAATGAGGAATAAAAATTTCGGTTGGGTTTTCGTCGGTACCCACTAACTCCAATTTCAACTGGTCGGCAGACTGGGCAATACCCGAACTAGAGAGCCGCAACATGAACTCAGTGTTACGAGGTGACTCCTGTTTAAAGCCACCAAGCGCAGCCTTGGTAGCATTAGCTGAGCCCACGTGCCAGTGACTGGTCGCGCCGTTCTGGACCACTACTATCTTGGCATGCAGATTTTGCGGTTTCCCGTTATCCAGCTGATCTTCGCCACTGACCACGCGGGGATTAAGCGCAAAGCATTCCCAATCTGCCAATTTTTGCGCACCCAGTCGTTCAAGCTCTTCAGCCCTACTAAACAGCCAGTGGCGCTCACCACGCTCTATGAGCATGGCAAGTGCATCTGCGTGTAGAAATGGCGACATCACCAGAACGGTATTAGTGGTGCCTCCCAAGTCCAGCGGAACCTGCTGACTTTTACCCAAGAGGGTTTTCAGATCACGGAAACCTTCAGGTTTTTGCCAGACGACTTGAGGCAGCTCTCTCTTGAACAACGTAAAGGCTGGGGAAAAATCCAGCGCCTTTTCTTTATGTTTTACAGACGGCGCAAGGTCGTGCAGTAGCTCCAGGAGGCCATCATTTTCCCGGCTACTTTGCGAGGTGACCTCGCCTTCAAGCGCCACTGCCAAATCCCAGCTGCGGTCGAACGTCAGATTTCGCGACAGCACCAGAAGCCGGTAGCGCACCTGTCGGGCGTCATTGGTGAACCGCAGCAGCCATATTTTGGGGTGGAATGAGCTGAATATGCCCTCCGGCACCATAGGCACCAGACAGGGCTCGAGAAGAGTAAATAGTGGACTGAAAGCGCTGGGGACTTTGATGTTGCCTTGCTGAAAAAAGACCTTAAGTTTGCCTTTGAGCTGACGAATACCCTCAAGTGCAGCCAATTTACCGCCATGTGGGTTACCTTCTAGCGTCCCGCGCAGGGAAAGGGCCAGAGGTAGGCACAGCAAGGTATCCAGCTCTAACGAGTAACTGGTCGCCACCGCGTAACTCAGTTGAAAACCGTCCGGGGCCTGCAGTTTTTCACCGTAATCAAGGCGATCGATACCAGGGTTTAACATGGCAAACCCTCCTGGATATCGCGAAGAATAGTGCGCACCTGAGGCCACCGAAAATCAAGACGGCTCATGCCTATCCATCGATAGTTATCCGGCAAACTCTTTTTCAGAATGGACCGGTCTTTTTTATTGTCCAGGGCCTGTTTTTCAATAAGTGCATCAAGCACGACTAACGGTGCATGGTTCTCAGTAAGCTTGCTCCACTCCATCAAAAACGACCCCGTTCGGCCGTGCCGGTTGACACTAGTCGCCTCCAGCCATTTCGAGACCTGATCCGGTCCAGCTTGAGGATTTTCAAGCCAGTCGTGCCAGAGCATTTCGTACTGCTCGATCAAATCTGCACGCTGATTGACTCGCGCAACCAAAATATTGAAACGAAGGTGAGCGCCATAAATCAGCTCGCTAAAAGCATGGGCCATTTGTACCGTCTCGCGAGTCTGCTGTGCCAAAAGAGGGTTTGCTTCTACCCACGGGGCAAGCTGCGCGAAACGCGCCAGCCCCACACTCAAGACCTCTTTGCATAGTCCGTTGATTTCAAGCTGAACCGGCAAGCTATTGATCGGGCCACTTTGAAGTTTACCGTTGAGAAACACCGCCTCGGACTCCATCAGATCGATACGAACGCCATCAATCCATTGTGGTTCGTAGCGATCAAGATGGACCCTGCTATCTGCCGAGACGCTATCACTATCGTCGGCCTCATCCGGCAATTTGCTTCCTAAACTCGTTTCAGCAGGCTTCACCGACCTTAAGAACTGATTGAGTGACGCCTGAGTATCGATGATGCCCCAAGTGCGTAGTGCCACCCAGTAAACAGAAGACGGCAATCGCGCTACCGACTCGCCATCCTTCATTGTGGAGCCGATGATGCCGGTCACACCTTCATTCAAATGTTCTCGGGTCAGCGCTTTGGCAAGCAGTTTCTCTTGCTGCTCAAGGTATTGCTGTAGCGACTGCTTTCGCTGTAGCGCTGGCGCGAGCGCCAGATAATCGCGAATGATCCGGGGGATAGTTATCAGGTACTTAGCACGGGTTTGAATGGTGGAAAACCCAGGAAACATTAGGTCGGCAAAGCCGTCACGCAGTGCACCGACGCCAAGCTCGTCAAGCGTTCCAGGCTCCGAGAGCTGCTTGATCACATCCCTGACGCGATCCCTGTCCTCGGAAGAAAAATCCACCCACCCCATCTCACTTTTGTTCAGCATGCAGGTGTCCTTTCCTATGGCGTCCTACGACGACATCCTGGTTAAAAATCGTGCGCCAGCATGCATTAGGCTCCTTGGCATATCAATGAGCCATTAGCCGTGACATTTCAGACCAGAGTGACGGCTAGCGACGACATAATGAGTCGCAAGCGATCAGTCAATTTGCCTGGCACTGGCAACAACGCAGCTATTCCGCCCTCGATTTTACTGCGACACATTCCGACGCACCCCTGCTTCATGATTGCTTATCGCCAGCATTAGGAGTAGTCGCCGTGCCCATCCCGCGTTCGCTGAATCGCAGTAAAGTACGTAGTTCCGGCCCCCATAACGCCGACACCTGCTCCCTGAGCCTAAAGTGGTCGTTCATGATGATGCTCGACCTCGGCGGCCATCGGAATCTCATTCAGCGCCATAGCTTCAATGACGACGAACTGGCTACTGAGCTAGGGCTTCAAACGCTGATCGATGAGGAGGATTTCCATCCGCGCCAGGCGCTCATGCGCTTGAAGGGTGAGCGCAAGCTGTTTGATGAGGCGTTCACCGACTGCGACTACCCTGATCTGCTGGAGGAAAATCTCGAAGCGCTGGGAGAGTTGCTCGAGTTGGATGCGGCGGAACTGAAGATCCTCGGCCTTTGCGTTCTGATGCATACCGATCCGACGCTTAACAGCGCGGCCGACCTATTAGGCATGATGGGCTTTAATCGCCTACTCTCGGCTATCAGCACACTGCTGGAAATTCCTCTGCTGCAAGTAACGCATTGCCTGAGCAATGACGGTCGACTGGTCCGCGCGGGATTGCTTGAAGTCAATACGATGTCTTCGGCGGTTACCACCTTAAGCAGTCGCCTCAGCGTGGGTAATTCTGATCTGCCGGGTTTGATGCGTTTTAACCAAGGCGAGCCCATTGAGCTGTTCAAGTACGCGTTCAGGCTAAGTCCGCCGGGCACGTTGGCGCTTGATAACTATGAACACCTGCGTGCACACGTCGATATCGCCCAAGCCTACCTGGCAAAAGCATTGGCCGAAGGCCGAAGCGGGGTGAACATTCTGCTGTATGGTCCGCCCGGCACAGGTAAGACGCAACTGAGCCGCTTGCTAGCCAAAACCCTGAATACTGAACTGTATGAGATAGCCTGCACCGATAGCGATGGTGATCCGGTTAGCGCCAGCCAGCGCCTATGTGCATTACGCTCGGCCATGAGCGTATTGCACTCGCACAAGTCTCTGCTGGTTCTGGACGAAATCGAGGACATCTTCGATCGTCCCATGCCCATCGGTATTGGTGCCCGAAGCAAAGCTCAAAAAGGTTGGATCAATCGGATGCTCGAAGAGAACACCCTGCCCTGCTTCTGGCTGAGCAACAGTGTTGAGTCACTGGATGCTGCGCATATACGCCGCTTCGACTTGGTCATTGAACTGCCTAACCCACCCAGGGAGCAGCGTGAACAAATCGTCCGGGAGTGCGGCGGAAATAAGCTGGGCCAGGAGTTGGTGGAGAAACTGGTCGATCATGAGCATGCCACACCGGCAGTGGTAACTAGGGCCGTGCGGATCGCTCGTAGCCTGAATCCTCGCGCTGGCAAAAAGCTTGATGCAACGGTCGAGCGCTTGGTCGACAGCACACTCAAGGCCCAGGGTCATGAAAAATTGGAAATCTCGCTGGGCCATCGGCTGCCGAGCTTCTATTCTCCGGACCTAATCAATACCGATGTTTCCCTGGATGGCTTGGTGGACGGTCTTCGCAAGCATGCTGAAGCGCGCCTATGTTTCTACGGGCCGCCTGGCACTGGAAAAACCGCCTTCGGTTGCTGGTTGGCGCAGGAGTTGGACAAGCCGCTGATGGTGCAGCGCGTCTCGGATTTGGTTTCACCTTATGTGGGCCAGACGGAACAGAACCTGGCCAAGGCCTTCGAAAAGGCACGTCAAGATGATGCCGTGCTGCTCCTTGATGAAGTCGATAGCTTTCTGCAGGACCGGCGGCAGGCGCAGCAAAGCTGGGAAGTTACTGCCGTCAACGAAATGCTCACCCAGATGGAAAGCTATCGCGGACTATTCATTGCGTCGACCAATCTAATCGGTGATCTGGACGAAGCGTCGTTGAGGCGCTTCGACATGAAGATTCACTTTGGCTTCCTGGATCAGCAACAGGTGCAAAAACTGTTCGGTGCGCACCTTCTGGCACTCAAGCTAAGGGATTCCAACAAAGCGGCAGGGCTCCGCCTTAAAGGCGAACAGCAGTTGACCCCAGGTGACTTTGCATCGGTGGCTCGAAGGGCGCGGTTCAAGCCTTTTGTAAATGCAAATGAGTTAGTCAGCGCACTGATTGCGGAGACCCGACTCAAGACTGCCGGCCAGCAGCGCCCTATCGGATTTGTCCATTAATAGCGTTAGGTTCGAGGCGGGCGCTAACTGGCTTATTGCCATCGAGCGCCCTTGCCGCCATGCTGAGCTCAAGCACTACACAAGGAAGCCTGTCTTGCCGTCCGCCAAAGCCCACTCCACCGTCAGCCGTCAGTGGGAATTGCTCCGCCAGTTGCCGTCCAGATCGCCCGGAATCACCGCAACCGAACTCGTCACGCGGCTGCACACGCAGGGCTACAAAATCAGCAAGCGCACGGTAGAACGTGACTTGATTGATCTGTCGCTGATGTTCCCACTGCAGTGCAATGACACAAATGCACCTTACGGTTGGCACTGGAAACCCGGCGTCAGCGTCGAGTTGCAGGGTATAACGCTGACCGAAGCATTGAGCCTGGCCTTAGTTGAAGACGCGATCCGCCCACTGCTCCCCAACAGCATGCTCAAAGTGTTGGAGCCCCGCTTCAATCACGCACGGCAAAAACTCAAGGCGCTGGGCGAGGAAAACCAAGCCGCGCGCTGGCTGGATAAGGTAGCCAGCGTACGTCCGGACCTAAACCTCCAGGCGCCAGATATTTCTGATGAAGTTCTGGAAACGTTGCAACAGGCTTTGCTGGAGGAGAATCAGGTGCAGTGCGAGTACTATTCCGCGCACTCCGACAAAATCAGCCAACTGACACTCAACCCGTTGGCCCTGGTGCAGCGCGGACTGATTACCTACCTGATCGGCACCGCTCACCCGTACATCGACGTCCGCCAGTACGCGGTACACAGATTCCGCGAACTGACCCCCCTACCAACAGCGACACAGGGACTAAAGGACTTTAATCTTCAAACCTACCTCGGCACGGATGCTCTGCAATTCGGCAAGACAGAACGAATTTCTTTCCAGGCATGGCTTAGCGAAAAACAAGCGCGACTGCTGCGCGAGACGCCACTGAGCGCCGATATGGTTTTGTCTGCTCTTGATAATGGTGATGGCTATCGTGTTACCGCCACGATAAGCGACAGCTGGCAATTGCAGTGGTGGATCCTGTCGCTGGGGGATGCGCTGGTTGTTGAGAAACCGCTGACCCTCCGCGCACAGATAGCGGATAGGTTAAGGAGTGCGGCGGCGAGGTATGAGTGACGGTCGGCGTGATGTCGGCAACAGTTTCGAGTTCGCCCGGTAACCAGCCAGCACAGAGCCCGGCTTCCAAAGCCGCCCATACATGCATAAGGTACTAAGTTTCGGAAGTTAAGGCAGATGGCCGAGACGCCACTAAAGAGGGGATTTTCGTGATAGTCGGCATTGATTTGGGGACAAGTTCTCTAGCGCGAGCATCCAAACCCATGCTGACCATCCCATAGGCCTTAGTAGCAGCCTTACAAGAGAGCTAGCCCTGAAGAAAAGCTCTCGCTGCTCCTACTCATCATCTCTGTGCAAGTGGTAGGTAGGTTTATGAGGATATGTACCAGGCCTTGACGGATAGCCTCAGAGCACTGGCCCAGGCCTCTACGAGACGACTGAAAATGTTATCGCGGCCTGGCTCGATTTACCGAACGCATTGAACGCACCGCGATCGATCAGGATGAGAATGTGGTAATGAGGCTTACCCAAGCACCCGATCTCTCTCGCCCAAACACACCGCACCTTAGTGGGCCAACAGCAAACTTGGCCATCGTCACCTGTGCCAACAATCGTCCTTATTACTCAGGGTCGGAAGGTGTGTTCGCCAGCCGCTTACTATTGAGCTGAATGGACAGATATTTCCGAGCAGACAAACAAAACCCCTGAACGCGTAAGCGATCAGGGGTTCTGCAATTCAATCTTGACGATGACCTACTCTCACATGGGGAAACCCCACACTACCATCGGCGATGCATCGTTTCACTGCTGAGTTCGGGATGGGATCAGGTGGTTCCAATGCTCTATGGTCGTCAAGAAAT
>Ga0247815_10001680_pt1 | contig 16851 bp, 12 predicted proteins | sample UWRJL194509B1_FD_181014 | JGI IMG/M metagenome (GOLD analysis project Ga0247815, IMG submission 181014) | Plant litter microbial communities from Arlington Agricultural Research Station in Wisconsin, United States - UWRJ-L194-509B-1 | ecosystem: Environmental > Terrestrial > Plant litter >...
CTCTCGGAGCCGGTCGTCGTTTGAGCCTAATCCCGCAACTTCACCCGACTGGCTTTCTCTTCCCCTTATCTACGCGTGCCTGCACTGGGCACATCATATATACTCCGCATCGAAGCGTGCCGCCTACGACGCCGAGATTGGGCAGTCATTCCGACCAAAATTTCTCTTTTGGTTGGAAGTGCTCAGCGTCCTTGGTAAAGTTGGTCTTGCCTCGGGAATTCTGCGCATCGCAGGCGCATCAGTGAGTCACATTGATTTCAAGTGTCACCCTTCCACTCGCTTACACTCCAATAGGTCAACGAGCCGATTGTTTCGCAATTCCTGCGCGACGCCAACGCATTTGTTGCATCGTCGCACGAGGCCATTAGCAAGGCTGCGCCTCACATCTACCTCTCTGCACTCGCGTTCGTGGCAAAGGACTCGCTGATTTATAGCGACTTTGCGCCGCTGTGCACTGGAATTGTTTCCGTCACTACTGCCGGCATCGATCGTCACGGCAGTCACATCGCGGCAACACTTACCGGCCATAAGGGCCTGATTCGCTCGGTAGCATACTCTCCCGATGGCCGCCTTCTTGCATCGGGATCCAAGGACGGCACTGTACGGGTTTGGGATACAGGATCCGGTGAGGAAACGACGTCACCGCTGGACGGCGACGACGGTGGCGTGAACTCTATTGCCTTTTCACCGAACGGACAGCATGTTGCGTCAGGAGTGGATGGTGGTGTAGTACATGTTTGGAATGTTGGGAACGGTCGCCTAGCTCTCGACCCTCTGCAGGGTCACTCCGACATGGTCTTGGCCGTTGCGTTCTCTCCCGATGGCAAGCTTCTCGCATCGGGGTCTGCAGACAACACTGTATGTATCTGGGAAACTGAAACCGGCTGTGAGACTTCCGTGATGAACGGTCACACCGATTGGGTCAATGTTGTCGCCTTTTCACCTGACGGAGAACTGCTCGCTTCAGCTTCAAATGATAAAAGTATCCGATTGTGGAACTTGCACACAGGCGAGAGCATAGGTAGCCCAATCACCGGCCTTGAGGACGCCGTTCTATCCGTTGGCTTCTCTCCTGATGGAATGTGGCTGGCAGCAGCATCGGCAAATACCGGCCTGGCCCGAATCTCGAATATCGCTACACAGCAGCCAACTCTTTCCGTGATCATAAGCTTACAGCTAATCACGTCGCTTGCATTTGCTCCCGATGGATCGACCATCGTGTTCACGCAGGGCCCAAATATTCGATCTTGGGATCCACAGAGTGGACCGACACCTTCTCGGAGCTCATTCAGCGGCCATTCAGGGTGGGCATGGTCGGTTTCATTCTCTCCGGATGGTAAATCATTTGCTTCTGGATCTGCAGATCATACTATCCGGATCTGGGATGCACCTAGTGGTCTCGAATCATCGGCTGAACCACTCCAGGGACACAGCGGCATGGTGTTCTCGGTGGCTATCTCTCTCGACAGCACTGTGATTGTTTCCGGGTCTGGTGATTGTTCAATTGGCGCTTGGAATGCTCATAATGGCGAGCCAAGATTTCGACCACTACTTGGGCATAGCGCCTTCGTAACTGCAGTCGCACTATCTCCGGACGGCCGCTTGATTGCCTCTGCATCAACAGACCGCACAGTTAGACTCTGGAACATGCACAGTGGAGATTCTGTGGGAGAGCCGCTACACGGCCATGCAGACGACGTAAATTCAGTCGCATTTTCCCTGGATTCTCGATGGCTCGCGTCGGGATCTAATGACAAGACTGTACGCGTGTGGGAGGTCGCAGCGAGGAGTGTGGCAGATTTTGGCCTGCTCCAATGTGCACAGATGGTCAATTCAGTCGCTTTCTCACCTGACAGTCGTCTCCTGGCTACAGCCGGCGATGCCGGGCTCGTTCATCTTTGGCGGACAGGGACCAACAAATCGGCACGCTCACCATTGCAGGCGAGCTCCAAAGCCATCGAATCCATTGCGTTCTCACCTGAATCTACCCGAGTCTCATCTGGCTCCGAAGACGGCGCTGTTTACGTCTGGGATATCGCGGCCGGACGTCGAGTTTTGAAGCTTGTCGGGCATACCAATGTTGTGCACTCGGTCGCGTATTCCCCTGACAACCGTTATATTGCTAGCGCATCCTGGGACAAGACACTGCGTCTCTGGGATGCCAAAACAGGCAGCTCCGCTGCCTTTCTATCCGGACATGGCGGTTGGGTATTATCGGTTTCGTTTACACCAGATGGGCGGTCGATCGTGTCAGGTGGTCTTGACGAGACGATTCATGTCTGGGATGTCGAAGCAGCACTTCTGCTGCAATCACAAACTGAGGGCAATGTGCTGAGTAAGCTCGCCACAGCCACTCTTGATAGCGACGGTTGGCTTGTAGGACCATCGGGTGAGCTGCTTCTATGGCTGCCGGAGCAGTACCGTGGACATATCCCCCTACCGCCGTGTTCGTTCATTATTGGTTCATATAGGGTCGAACTGACAGCAAATGACGCTGGCGGACAGTGTCACTGGGGCGATCGATGGGCAGGCTGCTGGCACAACCCTGCACATTCCACCATGCGACCTCTGTAGTCCCACGCTGAATGTACTCACACAAGGCTACCTGTACTTGTACTGCAATTTCAGACATTTGAAGACAAAATTGTGCTCGAAACGTGGGCACGAGTCTATCGCGTCAGGCCAACAGCTTAGTGATAACTGAACCAAGTTTCACAACGGAAAGGGCCACATATTCCGGTCGGGAATACTCTAATTTCCGATTGCCGGTTGCTGCTCCGATACTGTAGTTTGCTCCAAAATACGACATCTACACTGAGATAAGACGTGTTGAGTATTTCTTGAGTTCTGCGGGGTACTTAAAACGGAGGGAATATGGGCATGGAAACACAGGTAGAAGACGGTAGATTTATTACGTAGGGAATACACTGTCGGTTTTGTCTACGTAGTTTTAGCGTATTCTCTGCGGGTTTCTGGAAGGAGACTGAGATGAATACCTATCATGTATTCCTTTGGTTTATGAGATTCTCTCGGTATTCCGGTCTTTGTGGGCTATCTATTGACGAAATTCGAGTACCAGTACGCACTTTATCACTAAAATATACCATTGATCATGATACATCTAGTACTTGAGAAAACGTTCGTCTGTATTGGGTGCACAATGCAGCGGCCGATGCTTTGCACACCCAACCGCGGCTCCCGCTACTGTATCCGTGCGAGTGGCAGTATAAATGAGGTTAATGACGGTCGCGTTGAGATGAGGAGCGCTTGGAGAAGGTGACCAGATGCGGCGGCGTGCTGCATGTGTGCGCTGCGGCTGCGACGCTTGTATGGCTGCGCTACCGGGAACGGCGGGTCTTCGAGTGCACCAAGACCTTGGGTGTCGAAGGGGTCGTTGCCCTCGTGCCCGTCGTACAATGAACACGTCAGGTTCGGATACATCGAGAGCCGGTTGCGAGACTGCAGTTCCAGTTGCTGTTGCGGGCTTGGCTGTGCGTCCGCGTGTGTGTTGACGATGCTGGCGCGGTGTCTGCGGTGCGACAGGCGGATAACCAGGCTGCGAGCCCGAGCCATGACTATAAGCCGGCTCGCCGTCCTGCGGGTACGGCGTGCCGCGATACTCAGGTCCCTCATACCCAGCCCGGTCGAGCGCAGCGAGCTGGTGCGCGCGGATACGCTCCTGGACCGGCATCGAATGGTCGCGCCACTGGTTTGCCTGGTAGGCATGTCCATGCCCGTGCCTCGGATACGACCCCGACGCAACGTGGTACACGCCAAGTGCATCCCAGTATCCACCCCTCGACGACGTCCCCTGTTCGCGGACAGACTAGTACGCTGCGGCCGTGCGACTGTTAACGTACTCCCTCGCCGCCACCGCCTCGCGTTCTTGGCTGAAATCAAGACTGCGCGACCGATGCTTGTTGAGTCCGCGTCGGCGCGGTCCGTTGGCGAGATACTCGGCGCGAAGACGTTCGGCCTCGGTAGCGTCCTGCTCGTGATGTCCGCGATGACGATAGGTTGGTGCGTGTTCGTACGAGTGCGATCGAGTGAGTCCAGGTGCGGATTGCGAGCCCGTACGCGTCCTGTAGGTTCCTTCGCCATTCTCGTAGCCTGCGGCAATTCTTGCCTCACGCCAGATGAAATCGACCGACACGACTGATTGTTCCACCGCGCATGTGCAGCTTAGGCGACGCCGGCGGTGTCTTGGGTGCCTTCTCGTTGCTGAGCAGCTCGGACGAAGCAGCAGCAGGATGCCGACGAAGATGAAGCCGAGACAGCGGTGACTTGGACTTGGACCGGAGCGGCTTGCCGTTGGTAGCTTGTGGAATTCGACCACCGTCCGAGCCCGCCTCGACAACGACGAAGCTGGGTTGCTCGCGTACATCGCGACCCGCCAAGATCGCGCTCAAGCGCGACGCCGAAGTCGACGCCATTGCGCGCTCGACGGCCTGCTTGACGTCCGCATCCGCCACCTCGTCCGCCGCTACCTTCGGATCCGCAAGCGCCGCCGCAGCCACAGTAGCAAGTGTCATCGGTCTCGGCAGAGGCGTCGGAATCGGAATCGATGCTGGTGCAGGCGACGGCTGCATCGGGACACTCTTGCGTTTGCTAGTGCTTTTGCCCGACACCGGCGTTCGCTGCCTTCTCTCGATTTGCAGTTCCCTTGCCCAATAGGCGTTCAACCGGCCAACGCGCTTCGTTCGCGCACTTGAGCTGGCACCCGACTCCAGCCGCGTACATCAACCTTGAACCGGCCACCGCGACGAGCAGGAGTGTTATGAGCGGACTGGCCAACCTTGTATGTGCCTTCAACATCGTCGTCGGCAAGATGCCGTGCACGCGTGCGACTTCAGCTCGGTGCGCCGTGCGCGACCCATCAAGGCCGTTCTCCAAGCGAAGACCTCAGCGACAAACAAGGCTGATGTGCAGCCGCGGTCAAAGGATGCGCAGGTAAGGCGCGGGCAAAGTTGTGTCTTTGGCCCACATATGGTGAGGATCCTCAGATCGGAGGAAGAGCTGCGTCGTCGGAGTTTGTCCCTCATTGACTTTCCCGGCGTTAGATTAGGGAAGTAGAAATTGTTCTTGATTATTCATTTCTTTGTCCAAATTACTAGATTCTGTAGAATGGGGGCGATCCGGCACGTAGGAGGCGATGAGGTGTTTAACATTTCCCTGTGCTTCTGGCGCGCCACTTAGGAGAGCCAGTGACCGCCTGCCGCTGGTGTGCCTGTCTGAACGGTCAATCACCGCCAAGGGTCGGAACAGTTTAGTTTGATGGCGCCGCCACGCTTCTTGCCCTCCTGCCCACAACGGACAGCTTGCCTTCTCGTTGCGCCCGTGCTTCATTTCAACCATGAAAACACTCAGGCGACAGCTCAAGCGCTTCTCTGAACGTTTCGCACGAGCGATCGACCGAGAGCAATCGGCGCCGGTACCGCTGAACGTCATCATCAACAACCAGAACTTCAATAGCCAGAACGCCCCGGGAAATATCAATAACAACAATCGTAACTTCGTTACTGTGTACACCGGTCCACTAGAGGGAGATGTACGTTTATTTCGCCTCGCCACCCAGATGAACAGATGGTTGATGAACCTTCCTCAAGGATGCGATCCGAGCCAGGATCACTGAAGGTGAACAGTTATCCTGACACAATCGGGCTGCGCCTGACACTTGACAGTCCTGCAAGCACGTTATGTCCCTGAAGCGGTCTATGATGCACAACCAGGCACGGGATGCATGAATGGCACGCGCGTCGAGGTAATCCGCGACATCGAGACTTGGATCAACAACTCTGAGGACCCACAGATCCTCTGGCTCTTAGGAATGGCGGGTACGGGAAAGACTGCCATCGCGTGGACTGTCTGCTCGCGCACGACCGAAGACGCCAGAATCATTTTCGGCGGCAGCTTCTTCTGCTCGCGTTTAACAGGTTTGGCCACGCAACGAGATGTGCGCTGTGTGATCCCAACCCTAGCGCTACTTCTGGCTCGGAAGTCCCCAGAGTTCAGCAGCGTCCTCGCTGATGAGCTTGTTCGCGATCCGGATGTCCTACACAAGCAGCTCAACGTACAAGTCGAGCAGCTCCTCTATAAGCCTCTGAGCGCGCTCAAGAATTGTCTCACGCCTATTTTCTTTGTTATTGATGGGCTAGACGAGTGTGGCGGGCAACCAAGTGCCGATGGATCGGTTGACGATGTCGAAGGCCGTCGCGTCGTGTCAGAAATGCTCGAAGCGCTCGTCGCCCTCGCTCGCTATCCGGTCAAGCTTCCCGTCAAGTTCATGGTCACTTCACGGCCAGAAACGCATATTCGCGATACCGCAGTATCCGACATCTCGCTCAGCACAATTCTACGCCTACACAGTATCAACAAGGCGCAGGTCGAAGAAGACATCCGGCTCTATATCTCCACAATACTGTCAAGCAATCACCGCCTGAGCGCCCACTTTAAACCCGATGATGCGGATATGCTGGTTCGGGTGAGCGACGGCCTGTTCATAGTCGCAGCAACCGCTTTGAAGTACATCCTCGGCGCTGGTCTTCGCGGGATCGATGGGGCTACGCTGCAATTCAAGAGGTTGTTCAACAACTCCCGCGACGGTCTGAGCATTGGGGCGGCAGCACCCCTCGATAAAATGTACGCTCTGATTCTGATGGATGCGGCCAATGTCGCTGAATCGGAGGCCAATGAGCTCCAAGAGATGTTGCAATTCCTCGGCGCTCTTCTCTGTACCCGGATGGTACTCAGTGTGGCAGCCTTGGAAGAAATTTTGGGGATGGAGAAGACTCACTTGCGTGCCAAGCTAGCTGGTCTACACGCCGTCATCCATGTTCCCGAGACCGATGAAGAGCCCAGTCTGCGCACGCTGCATGCATCATTCGGTGATTACTTGTTTGGTCGAGCCGACAACCGTCTCCGCATCGCTTCCACAGCGGGTCACGACACTCTAGCGGGTGGCTGCCTTCGCAGGCTAAAGCAGAACGATCTCTGTTTCAACGTCTCGCGGAGCCAGTCATCGTTTGACTTTAACCCGTCTGAGGCGCCGGACTGGCTTGCACTTTCCCTCATTTACGCGTGCATGCATTGGGCTCATCACATCGACTCAGCCTCAAATCGTGCTGCCTTTGATTCAGAAATTGGACTGTCCTTGAGACCCAAATTCCTTTTCTGGTTGGAGGTTCTCAGCGTCCTTGGTAAGATCGGCCTTGCCTCGGTAAGCTTGCGCATCGCAGTCTCGGCGGTAAGTCACGTTGATTTCAAGGGTCAAGCGGCCACTCGCTTATGTTATAACAGGCCGAAGAGAAAGTTGTTTTACAGTTTCTCCGTGACGCCAGCATATTTGTTGCGTCGTCGCACGAGCCTATTGCCACGAGTGCACCTCACATCTACATCTCTGCACTTACATTTGCGGCCAAAGACTCGCTAATTTATCGCGACTTTGCGCCATTCTATACCGGTATTGTCTCGGTTGCGACTACCGGCATCGATCGTCATGGCGGCTGCCTTGTCGCAACACTCACTGGACATGAAAACGTTGTCCACTCGGTCGCATACTCACCTGATGGTCTTCTTCTTGCCTCTGGATCGCACGACGGAACTGTGCGAATCTGGGACACGAGAACTGGTGAGGAAGCGACTATAATGATGCCACCTTCGCCGGGCGATAACGACGCCGTATTCTCGGTCGATTTCTCCCCGAACGGCAAACGTGTTGCATCGGGGAATAAAGGTGGCTTGTTGTGTATCTGGGAAGTCGCGACTGGCCGTCTAGCCCAGCAACCTCTACGCGGTCACTCGGATGCAATTCTAGCCGTAGCGTTCTCCCCCAATGGCTCTTTGCTTGCATCGGCATCTTCAGACACGACTATCCGACTATGGAGTACCGAGAGCGGCAATCAGATCTCTGTGATGACCGATCACACTGACGACGTCAGCTCCATCACTTTTTCACACGATGGCAAAACGCTCGCCTCTGCTTCTAATGACAACACCATCCGCTTATGGAGCTTACCTACCGGCGAGCCACTAGGAATTCCACTTTTTGGTCTTTCGGGTCTTTTGGATCCTGGTCGATCTCTTGCTTTTGCGCCTGACGGGTCATGGCTGGCTATAGCATCATCCCTTTGCGGCCCATTAAGAGTCGATTATCTCGGCTCCCAACAGCCAGTTATCTCACGGATTACAGACTTAGGGCAATGTTATTCGCTTGCATTTTCATCCGACAGATCAATGATCGTGTTCTCTGATGGCTCCAGCATCCGAAGTTGTACATTAGGCAGTCCACCGGTTGTTACCCGCACGAGGTTTATTGGCCACGCAGGCACAATTCCGTCGATTACATTCTCTCGACAAGGCCGTTTTTTTTGCCTCGGGCTCTTACGATGGTACCGTCCGGATCTGGGATGCACTCGGTGGACACAACACGGCAGTTCAGCCATCGCAGGGACTCTACAACGCGGTTCTCTCAGTCGCAGTGTCTCCCAATGGTACCTTCATTGTCTCCGGGTCGGGTGATCGTTCAGTTCATGTTTGGAATACAGATGACGGCCAGGCTAAGTTTCAACCACTGCTGGAGCATACTGGTGGAGTGGCCGCGGTTGTAGTCTCACCTGACGGCCGTTTGATTGCATCAGCGTCAACAGACCATACTGTGATGCTCTGGGACGCAGATACTGGCATGCGAGTCGGGAAACTGGATGGCCATGTAGAAGAAGTACTTACAGTGGCGTTCTCTCCGGATTCACTGTGGCTGGCGTCGGGATCTGAGGACAAAACTGTTTGTGTTTGGGATGTTGCAGCAAGGAGCATGGCGACATTCGGCCCGCTCCTTTGTGCGCAAATGATCCGATCGGTCGCCTTTTCCCCCAATGGACAGCTCCTTGCAGCCGCAGATGTTGGTGGATACGTTCATTTCTGGCAGACTGGAACCAACACGCTGGCACGCGGGCCACTCCAAGTGTGTGCTGGGAAAATATTCAGTATTGCATTCTCGCACAACTCGAGGCACATCGCAGCTGGTGGGGCCGATCCTAAGATTCGAATTTGGAATATCTCGGACGAAGGTGAGCCCCTGGTACTTGTTGGGCACGAGAAAACGATCTGGTCGATCGCGTATTCCCCTGAAAGCATCTACATTGCCAGCGCGTCGCTGGACAAGACAGTACGCCTTTGGGATGCTCTGACGGGCGAAATGAGGGCAGAATTTACCGGTCATTGTGCTTGGGTACTTTCGATCGCTTTCATGCCGGACCAGGGGCTGTTGCCAGTCATTGTTTCGGGATGCTCTAACGGAACGATTCGCGTCTGCGAAGGTCGCAAGGCTCGTGATATTCAGTGGCCTGACATCAGTAGCAGCCCCCTGGACAGGCTTGGTGGTGCTACCTTGATGGACGATGGTTGGCTTGTGGAACCATCAATTAGAAACGGCTCAGCTCGATATGACGGTGAAGAGCGCAGGGATCAAATACTGCTGTGGGTGCCCGAACCGTACCGTGGACGCCTTACGTTACCTCCGTGTTCATTGTTCATTAGCTCTGAGCGAGTAGAGCTTACGGCCATTGATGCCGGAGACGGGTATCTTTGGGGTGATCAGTGGACACGCTGCTGGAACGACACCGCAGGTCTTGGCGAGTGAGCATCTCCGTTATGTACCGCTCGTGTTCAGACAAGCGCCTGTAATTACTCTGTAGTCTCGAAGCTTCACCAATGAATGTGCTGGGAGTAAGGATGTGGGTTTGCACGGCAACACTCACGCAACTCACCTGCAAAAGAAATTGTCCGGATCACACCCCTGAAATTTTTGAATATTTACACATAAACGCCGAATAAGTAGAATAAATAAACATGACAGCGACAGGCGCGATCGACAGATTATGACATGCATGAGAGACGACTCGATGGTCCCGGATGAATAGACACATAGAGGTAGATAACCAAGCAACAACGAAGCGAGTGCGCGCGAAAAATCGACTGTTCTGAAGCAAGGCATCGGAGTACCAGCTCACGGCGCGACACGTGACTAGCCACACTCCGCATCGTCCACCTCATCATGACGCGTCGAATACAAAATAAGCATCCAACCGCAAGGAACCTCTCGCTTCAATGAAATAAACGCATTTAAACCAGGTGTTTTCGCCTCTAACACACCTCGGCGGGGCGACACTGCTGCAGCAGCAACGAGTCCACGCCGGCACCCTAACGGCCCTGTAGCTTCCGAGTCAGCCGGGGTTACCAGCGTGTGCGTAGTTTGACGTGAATAAGCGCATGCCAGGCGTTGTTAGGAACGGGCGGCGGGCGGCCAGCGGGGATCGCAAGGCGACGCGGAGGTGTAGGTGGAATCTGGATGCGGTGCGCGCGAGCCCGAGGAGGCAGCGAGGAGCGACGTCTGTGTCTGTGTCCGAGGTTCGCAGAACGGAGGACGGAAGAGTGGTTGTGATATTGTAGAGAGAGTCATTTGATACGATGTGCGTTGTTTTGTATGAAATCGGTCCAGGTTTGATGAAACCTGGGACCCATTGTACGGGCCAATTTCCGTCAACCGCAGCCGAAGAGGAATATGTTGTGCGCGGCGCGCATGTACGGGCGCGCGCGATTGGGTGAGTGATTGCTAGCGTGAGCGGTGCCTGATCGTCTTCGAGTAGGCCGAACATGTCCAACTCGCGTGGGCTGGCATCACGCCGGCCGCCTCGACGGACAGGAGTGCTGTGAGCGGATCGGCCTCGTATGCGCCTTCAACATCGTCTCCGGCAATATACCGAGCACGCGTGCGAATGCGGGTTAGTGTGCCACGCTGAGGGCGTCATACCAGCCCACCATCTCCGAGCCCGTCGTGCGCGGCCTGCTGAGCCCTTTCTCCACGCGAACTCCTCAGTGACTAAGCAGGACGATGCGTAGCCGCAGTTAAAGGAGCCGCGAGTAAAGCACGGGTAACGTCTTATTTTAAGCTGTGGCGAGGATCATGGGAGAGGACTCGGGTGGAGGAAGAGCTGTCACCGTCGGACTTTGTTCGTGATCGTCCTCCAGGTGGTAGATAACGCATCCCTCCTTTAGGGCTGTGCATGATTCGCGCGTCGAAACGGCTGTCGATCCAAATAAGCGCCGTGAAGGGTACCGGGCTCTTTTCAGGCACGGTCAGGATCTGATATTTGGCCCGTCAGTTCGGGTCCCGCTGCGGGCACCCCGCAATGAGCGCGTGCCTTTGCTTCAGCCCTCCTGCGTGTAGCGGACATCTTGCTTCCTCGCCACCTCGTACTTCACCCCATCCATGAAATCGATAACGCGCCAGATTCAGCGCTTCCGCGAACGCTTCACGCAAGCCATCGACCGGGAGACGACGGTGGCGGAATACCTGAGGATCAACATCAACAACCCGAACGCTAATCACCAGACAGCCCCGGGGGCCATCACAAATAACAACCAGAACACCATCAATGTATTTTATGCCGGCACTCCTAAGGCAAAGGCACGTTCAGTTTGCGCCACCTGGATGAACATGTGGCTGATGAACCTCCATAAAGGCTGCGATACAGGCCAAGATCACCGAAGGTGAGCAGCTATCTCAGCGTAACTGGACTACACCTGAAACTTGATAGTTCTACAGGCAAGATATGTTCCTGAAGCGGTGTACGATGCGCAACTGGGCAGAGGATGCATGGAGGGCACACGCGTCCAGGTCATCCGCGATATCGAGGCTTGGATTATGGACTTCAAGGGTCCCCAGATCTTCTGGCTGGCGGGAATGGCAGGTACAGGCAAGAGTGCAATTGCATGGACCATCTGCTCGCGCGCAGCAGCACACGCCAAGATTATCCTCGGCGGAAGCTTCTTCTGCTCGCGTTCCACAGGTTTAGCTACGCAGCGCGACACACGCTGCGTGGTTCCAACTCTAGCTCGGCTTATGGCACAGCAGTCTTCCAAATTCAGCAAAGCCCTCGCTGAGGAGCTCACTCGCAACCCGGACGTTCTACATAAGCAGGTTACGGCGCAGGTGGAACAGCTTCTGTACAAGCCACTACTTGCACTCAAGAACTCTCGCGTGCCGATCGTCTTTGTCATCGACGCGCTCGACGAGTTCGGCGGCCAGCCGAGTGCCAACGGAGTAGCCGACGACGCCGAGAGTCACCGCATTGTGTCCGAGATGCTCGAAGCCCTCGTCGCTCTCGCCCGCTATCCGGTGAAACTTCCTGTCAAGTTCTTGGTCGCTTCACGCCCAGAGACGCATATTCGTGACACCCCGGTTTCGGATATCGAATTCAGCACGATTCTGCGCCTACACACTGTCAACAAGGCCCAGGTCACAGAAGACATCCGGTTGTATGTCTCCACCAAGCTGTCAAGCAAACCCCAGCTGCGTTCCCAGTTCACAAGTGATGATGTTGACGCACTTGCTCGACTGAGTGACGGCTTGTTCATCGTTGCAGCCACAGCTATGCAGTACATCCTCGGCGCGAGCATCGATGCTGCCGCGATGAGGTTCGAAACATTGCTTAGTGCCTCTCGAGACAGTCTGAGCACTGAAGCGGCAGCCCCACTCGATCGCATGTATGCTATGATTCTGATCGATGCAGCCAAGGTAGCTGAAACGAATGCTGATGAACTCCGAGCATTGCTAGAGATGCTCGGAGCTCTTCTCTGCACCCGAATGGTGCTCTCAGTAGTAGCTTTAGCAGATCTCCTGGAGATATCGAGGGCACACGTACGTGCCAGACTGTCTCGTCTACACGCCGTCGTTCATGTTCCTGATGAGGACGACGAAGTCGGCCTGCGCGCACTACATGCATCGTTCGGTGACTACTTGTTCGGCCGCGCGGACGGTCATCTCCGTATCTCCGCCACCCAGGGGCATGACATTCTAGCACGTGGCTGCCTTCACAGACTGACACATGAAGACCTCTGCTTTAACGTATCACAGGCACGGTCCTCATTCGAGCCCAATCCGTCGAATGCATCGGAGTTTCTCGCTCTGTCTCTCATCTATGCTTGCCTCCACTGGGCCCACCACGTCGACTCCGCTTCGTATCGCTCCGATTTCGATACAGAAGTTGGGCGAACCTTTCGATCCAAATTTCTATTTTGGTTAGAGGTGCTTTGCATCCTTGGTAAGGTCGGCCTTGCTTCGGGACTCTTGCGCATCGCACATTCGGCGGTGAGCCTCATAGATTGTGAGGGCTATGTATTTACTTAATTACGGGCCAACAGGTCAACGATCATGTTGTTTCGCGGTTCTTCCGTGACGCCATCGTATTTGTTGCATCGTCGCATGAAGCAATTAGCCGGAGTACACCTCACATCTACCTCTCGGCGCTCCCGTTTGCAGCAAAGGATTCTCTCATTTACTGCGACTTCGCGCCGCTCTGCACCGGTATAGTTTCCGTAGCAACCACCGGTATCGACCGTCACGGTGATCGTCTTGTTGCAACACTTGCCGGACATAAAGGTACGGTTTCCTCAGTCGCGTACTCCCCAAATGGCCGTCTTCTTGGCTCGGGATCGTTCGACGGCACTGTACGGATCTGGGATACAAGAACCGGCGAGGAGATCATGCCACCGTTTCAGAGCAATGACGGCAGAGTGAATTCTGTTGCATTTGCCCCGAACGGCGAGAGTGTTGCTTCAGGCGTGGATGGTGGTGCAGTTCATGTCTGGAGCGTCCTGACTGGTCGGCCAGCTCTCGCCCCACTACGGGCGCACTCTGATCAGGTCAATGCTGTGACATTCTCCCCGGACGGCAGACTCGTTGCGTCGGCATCTGCAGACAAAACTGTTCGCCTTTGGAATGCCAAGACGGGCTTCAACATGTTCACAATGAACGGTCACACGGATGCAGTCGAATCCATCGCTTTTTCACCCGATGGTCGTCTGCTCGCTTCTGCCTCCAAAGACAATACCATCCGACTGTGGACATTTCATACCGGCGAGCTTGTCGGAAATCCAATCGATGGTCACAAATATGTCACATGCCTCGGGTTCTCACCTGACGGAACGTGGCTAGCTGCGGGATCGCCGGATTTCGGTGTTGCCCGAGTGTGGAATATCGCAACGCAACAAATGACACCTTTCATGACTGAGAACCAGTATTTGATAACGTCGCTTGCTTTCTCTCCCAATGGATCTATTATTGCGTTTGCTGACGGTTCCACGCTCCACTCCGTGAACCTTCAGAGCGAACTCGCGCCACCTTGCACAACTTTTGCTGCTCAATCAGAAGTATTCATTTCGCTATCATTCTCTCCGGATGGCCAATTCCTTGCCTCGGGATCTGCGGATTGTACCGTTCGGATTTGGGATGCATCTAGCGGTCTCGAATCGTCATCTCAGCCGCTTCGATTATTTTGATGAAGCATCGAACGGTTGGCCGCCACTCGAAGTTAGAGAAAAGCTATATGACGTGTCTTGATGATCAGCAGGTGGAGGCGCGAGGCGAGCTCGTTTGCACTTGTCGTGGGCTTGGGGCTGACTGCAAGTCTAACGTTGAGTTTCACCAAATGGTTGCGGAGAACACATTCTAGGAGTTTTCGGTAGTTCATCAACAACTCGCCACGCATTTCAGCTATTCCATGAATCGGAGTACCAACTCGCAGCGCAACACGTGATCGGCGCACTCGCTCACCGCCCACCTCATCATGACGCGTCGAATATAAAATAAGCATCCATCCGCAAGGCACGTCTCGCTCCAATGAAAAACAAACGCATTTAAACCAGGCATCCTCACCTCTGACACACCTCCGCGGGGCGACCCTGCAGTAGCAGCTCCACGCCTGGCCGGCACCGTGACGGCCCTGCAGCTTCCATGAGTCTGCGGGGGTGGCAGCGTGTGCGTAGGTTGGTGTGAGCGCAGGCCGGGCCGATAGACCCGTCCTCGAGGCCGGCACGAGGACGGGCGGGGGGCAATATCCTGGTTTATCCTTGACGGGGCAGAACGACAGGCGGCAGTGCCTCGTGTCCGCCATGCGCCCGGAAAGGGAACGTAGGAACGTGGAGGCGGGAGGTGTGTTGTTAGCAACAGGCGGGGATCTCGAAGCGAAGCAGAAGCGTAGGTGGAGGCTGTGCGTGCGAGTCTGAGAGGAGGCAGTGAGGGGCGGCGTCAGTGTCCGAGGTTCGCGGAACGGAGGAGTGGTTGTGATATTGTAGAACAAAGTCATTTGATTGATACAATGTGCGTTGTTTTGTATGAAAAAGGTTTTGATGAAAGGTGGGACCCATTGTACAGGCCAATTTCCGTCAACCGCAGCCGAAGAAGAATATGTTGTGCGCGGCGCGCATGGACGGGCGCGCGAGTGGGTGGGTGATTGCTAGCGTGGGCGGTGCCTGATCGTCTATGGGAAGGCCGGGCACGTGTAAATTTTCGAACCCCGCGTTGCGCTCTGGATACTGCGGATTCTCGATTTCTCGGTGCTATCTCTAGCTTGCCAGCTGGCAACCACTCGGTCCTTACCCACCCCACACTCGTTACCATCTCATTAGACTTTGCTGTCAGAGCGACGGCGCTGGATTAGAATTTTACAGGTTATAGCCGAGAACACGAGGCAGGGCGGCAGCTCCGTAACACGCGCCCACCTCGCAGCGGGCAGGCATACACACACATTGCACGCCCCTATCAAAGAGCCAGACATTCGATTTGACACGGCGTTATTATATCACCCTTCTTCCTCGTTCCCCACGCGCACGACCTCCCCGTGCGCCTCGCCTTGCCCAGCCTGGCCCGCCAACACCCGTCCTCGTCCGTGTCTCCGGCTCTGGCTTCGCTGCCTGCCGAGTCCCCGCTGGTCTCCGGCGACTCGCACGCGCGTCACATCTCATCTTCACATCTGCACCTGCTAGATAGTCCTCAACACTCGGCTCAATCGTCTACACACGAGCCCGGGCCTTCTGGCTCTCGCCCACGTCCCTCAAGTGCTGGTGCTGGGGTGTGGACAGCTTCTGCTCTTGGTTTGGAGACGACTACCACTTCGACTGCAACCAACACCACCACCACGTCGGCCAGCGATACTCCAAGTGCAAGCAGCCGCTCCAGCGCGGCAAGCAGCACTCGTCCACTCAGGATGCTCGCTCCAAGTGCATCAGCTGTCTCGCGCGCAGAGAACAGACTCGCCCCTCTCCTCAGCTCTTTCCATGCTGAGGCTGATGTTGGCCGGAGACCAGTGAGCGACCTCCAGGCTGAATACGCCCCCAAGGTGAGTTAGCAGCCCGCATCCTGTTACGGTCATGTTGTGTACCGACGCGACGCGACGTGTACTTGACGTTGCGCGCCTCGCCGTGTCCTGCCGCACCCTCTACGTATCCTCGACCCGCTATTCGTCCCTGTCATGGCAGTGACAGCCTCGCGGTCACCGTGCCAGACCCCTGCTTGGCTTCGTTGCCTCGCCTTCTGCCCGTTCCCCAGTACCTGTTTGTCGTCCCCACGCTCCCTGGCCGCACATCTGCGCATCTGCATATCTTGCCCTCGACCCATACATTCCACCTCCAACGTCACCACGTCCAGGTTGTTTGAACGGATCTTAGATTACTTTTGACTTTTTCCACTCTGCCCATTTGCGCAATCGTTTCGAAATTTATGAGGGTTGTTGCTGACTCTAATTTTGACACGCACAGGTCCTCGCGGTGCTCAACAACACAGGCATCGCAGCCGTCACCTCGTTCAAGGCAGGTCTCCACCATGCCGCCGACGCCTGGTCGCCCAACCCGAAACCCGCCTCCTCGTCCACACCCAACCTCCTCTCCACCGCCCTCCCAACTGGGCCCATTCCCGTAAACCACCCTTCCGTCCTCGACCGTCTCGCAGCACTCACAAAGCATGCGCTGGCCAACCCGCCCGCACTGCAAGCTGTCAACGGGATCAACCCGTTTTCC
>Ga0247815_10001681_pt1 | contig 16843 bp, 12 predicted proteins | sample UWRJL194509B1_FD_181014 | JGI IMG/M metagenome (GOLD analysis project Ga0247815, IMG submission 181014) | Plant litter microbial communities from Arlington Agricultural Research Station in Wisconsin, United States - UWRJ-L194-509B-1 | ecosystem: Environmental > Terrestrial > Plant litter >...
CTCATACACACCGCTCGACGCGAACGGATTGCGCGCGTGGAAGCGCTGCGGCGTCTCGGCGTGCACCAGCGAAATCGTGACCAGGCCGTAGCGCTGCATCAGCTTGCGGCCGGCCGACAATTCATAACGCATCGCGCGCAGCTTGTCGCGGCTGGCCAGCGCCAGCACCAGGTGGTCGACGCCGCCGTTGGCGATGGCCGGCGGGATGCGGTCGTCGAGGTCGGCGAGCGTGTAGCCGAACAGCGCCAGCGCCTCGGCGACCAGTCCGGCCGGGGCCGGCGCGCTGGAGGTGGATGGCGATTGCAGCGCGGCGTCGGCGCGGTCGCCGTCGGCGCGGCCCTCGACCGTCACGCGGGCGTGGTTGGTGGTCAGCGGAAAGATGCCGTCGCCGTTCTGCTGCGCCAGCACCGCGCCCAGCGCGATGGTGGCGTGGCCGCAAAACGCCACCTCCCCGTCCGGCGAGAAATAGCGCACGCGCCAGCCGTCGGCGGTGGGCGCGGCGAACACGGTCTCGGAGTAGCCCATTTCGGCGGCGATGCGCTGCATGGCGGGCTCCTCCGGCAACGCCGCCCGGATCATGACGCCGGCCGGATTGCCGCCGTGCTCGCCGGCGGTGAACGCGGCAACCTTGTGGATCTTGGTGATGGTCTGCATTGGATCTCCGTAGAAACTTGATTGACAGCAATGACGGTTTTGGCCACTATCTTCGCTTCACCGACTTTCGAGCGACCTCGCCATGACTATACCGCGACTTTCCTTTCTTGCACTCATCCTTTCGACCACCCTCGGCGGCCACGCCCGGGCGGCCGAAGCGCCCGCCAAGCACGCCATCACGCACGAGGACGTGTGGCTGATGAAACGCGTCGGCGCGCCGCAGGCTAGTCCGGATGGCAAGTGGGCGGTGTTCTCCGTCACCGATCCGGCCTACGACAGCAAGGAACAATGGTCGGACCTGTGGATCAAGTCGCTGAACGACGACACGCCGGCGCGCCGCCTCACCTTCAGCAAGGGCGGCGAAGGCGCGGTGAACTGGTCGCCGGACGGCAAGCAGCTGGTGTTCGTGGCCAAGCGCGACGGCGACGACGCCGGCCAGATCTACCTCATCGACGTGGCCGGCGGCGGCGAGGCGCAGCGCCTGACCACGCTGACCCTGGGCGCGCGCGCGCCGAAGTTCAGCCCGGACGGCAAGCAGTTGCTGTTCGTCAGCGACATCTTCCCCGGCAACGCCAGCGAAGAGGATGTCAAGAAGACCGCAAAGGAACGCAAGGACCGCAAGTACACCGCGCGCGCCTACGAAAGCTTCCCGCCGCGCTTCTTCGACAAGTGGCTCGACGACAAGAAGGTGCGCCTGTTCGTGATGGACGCCGAGGTCGGCGCCAAGCCGCGCGACCTGCTCGCCGGCACCAAGCTGGCGGCGTTGCCGGGCTTCGGCGGCGGCCAAGGCGACGAGGGCCAATCGCTGGACGCGATCTGGGCGCCGGACGGCAAGGCCATCGTGTTTTCGGCGTCGATCAACCGCGACGAGCTGGCGCGCGCGTCCGGCTACACGCAGCTGTTCAGCCTGCCCTTGGCGGGCGGCGAAGCGCAACAGCTGACCGCCGACAAGCGCAGCTACAACAACCTCAAATTCAGCGCCGACGGCAAGACGCTGTTCTCGCTGACCGAAGCCGAGGAGCCGGGCAAGGTCTACGACCTGACGCGCTTGGCCAGCTTCGCTTGGCCTTTAGTCAGCGCCGCGCCGAAGATCCTGACGGCATCGCTGGACCGCTCGGTGTCGCGCTACGCGCTGCCGGCCGGCACCGGCCGCGTCGTCTTCAGCTACGAGCACGCGGGACTGGAGCAACTGCACTCGATCAACTACGCGGGCGGCGACTTGCGCGACGAAACGTCGCTTCCTACCGGCAGCATCGGCTCGCTCAACGCCGGCGGCAAGGCGCTGGTCGGGGTCTGGGAATCGGCGATCAACCCGCCGGAGGTGTACGCCTTCGGCAACGGCGCGCCGAAGCGGCTGACCTCGTTCAACACCGAGCGCGCGGCCGGCATCGACTGGCAAGCGCCGGAGCACTTCTGGTTCAAGGCCAGCGATGGCCGCATGATCCACAACATGATCGTCAAGCCGCCCGGTTTCGACCCAGCGAAAAAGTATCCGCTGTTCGCGGTGATCCACGGCGGCGCGGCCAATATGTGGCGCGACCAGTTCGTCATCCGCTGGAACTATCATTTGCTGGCGCAGCCGGGCTACGTGGTGCTGCTGACCGACTACAAGGGCTCGACCGGCTACGGCGAGGAATTCGCGCGCGCGATCCAGGGCGACCCGCTGAAGGGGCCGGGCGACGAGGTCAACGAAGCGGTCGACGAAGCGGTCAAGAAATACAGCTACGTCGACGGCAGCAAGCTCGCGGCGGGCGGCGCCAGCTACGGCGGCCACCTGGCCAACTGGCTGCAGGCGACCACGACGCGCTACAAGGCCATCGTCTCGCACGCCGGCGAGATGGACCTGATCATGCAATGGGGATCGAGCGACAGCATCTTTGGGCGCGAAGTCAACAGCGGCGGCCCGGTGTGGGGCGACAAAGCCGTCTGGCGCGAGCAAAGCCCGGTGCTACAGGCGGGCAACCATGAAAAAGGCACGGGCTTCAAGACGCCGATCTTGATCTCGGTGGGAGAATTGGACTATCGCGTTCCCGCCAACAACGCGCTGATGAACTTCGCCACGCAGCAGCGTCTGAACGTGCCGAGCAAGCTGCTGGTGTTCCCCGACGAAAACCACTGGATCTTAAAGGGCGACAACAGCCGCTACTTCTACAGCGAAGTGCACGGCTGGCTGGCCAAATACCTGAAGTAAAAAATGACCGATTAAATCCGGGGTCAGAGCCAGAAACTGGACACGGGCTCTACTATAGCGGCTACTACAGTAGAGCTCGTGTCCAGTTTCGAGCTCTGACCCCGGAGTTTTAGGTCAGTTGAAGCTTAGCCCGCTGTTGCTGGCGTTGGTCAGCGTCTTGGCTTTCAGGTCGATCGTGAAGCGGTCGCTAGGCTTGCCCGAGCCCAGGCCCTTCAGGATCGCGAACACCTGCTTGAACTGGTTCTGGAACAGCACGTTCACCGCGTTCTGGTCCGAAGGCAGATCGCCGATCTTGACGATCGCGGCCGGCGATGCCGGGAACGCGCTCATCAACACCTTGTACTGCGCCACGCGCTGCGTGCCCATGTCGCGCAAGGCCAGCTCGCCGGCGTAGACCGTGCGGTGGAAGTCGCCGTAGAACTCATACGCGCTGATCTTGGCGAAGTCGTCCAGCTTCAGGTTCGCCGCCGTCGCCAGCTGCTCGGCCTTGGCCGTGGCTGCGGCCCAGTCCGCCGTCAGTTGCGAAGCCGCGACGCCGCCGTCCGCCACAGTGCCCTTGGCCGCGCAGGCCGCCGTGATCGGCAGCACGCCCGGGTTGTCCTTCAGCTGCGCCAAGGTGACCTTGGTTTGCAGCTGCGACAGGATCAGCATCTGGCGCGCGTCCAGCGACATCGCCGCTTCCTTCATTTCGCACGGCCAGTAGTCGCTCATGAAGCGCAGGCGCGACAGTTCGCCGAAGTAGGTGCGGGTGAACTGCCCGTACGAGGTCGAGTCCAGGATGCCGCGGTTCCAGCGCTTGGCGACATCGCCGGCGGCGACGCTGCCCTGCAGGTAGTCGTACTCGGTCTGATACAGCGGGAACAGTTCGTTGTAGCGGGCGACATTGTTCAGGCCGACCGTCTGCACGTCGATCACGTCCTTGCTCTGGTAGCTGACGATCTTGTACGCGGCGCCGAACACCGCCAGCGACGGCGATTGCACGTTGACCAGGTAGTTGCCGGCGGCGTCCTTGAAGTCGTTGGTGCCGTTGAAGTGCATGTGGCCGCCCATGTGCAGCGGCAGGCCGGTGGCGGCCAGCGCGGCGGTGGTGGCGGCGGCCGGCATGCGCGCGACCTGGAACGCGCCCGACTTGAACACGGCTTTCATCGCGTCGGTCTGGTTGGCGTAGAAGTCCATCGTCGGGTAGTGCGAGAACGACATCAGCTGCTTGCCCTGCGCCTTGGCGCGCGCCGCCACCGACTTGACCCATTCCATCTGGTGGATCTTGTGCGTCAGCACCTTGTTCCAGCCGGCGTCGCCGGCGCCGTCGAAGCCGCTGAACACTTTTGGGTTGGCCGGATCGAACTTGGCGTTCGGCACGTGCACGTTGGCGTCCAGCGCCAGCAGCCAGATGCCCTTGACCGGCTCGACCAGATAGCTGGCGTCGATGATCTTGGTGCAGCGCGTGTAGGACTTGCCGAGCTTGGCTTCGCCGGCCGCCTTGTAGCTGCCACCCTCGCCTTCGGCGCAGATCTCGAACTGACGCTTGTCCAGCGCCGAGGCGGCGGTGGCGGCGTCGAAGCTGTACTTGCCGTCGGTGTAGCTGGTGAACGGGGTTTCCCAGTGCACGTCGGTCTTGTTCGGCATGTAGCCGAATTCGCCCAGCTTGGTCAGCAGCTTGTCATAGCCCTGTTCCATCAACTGGTTGGTGCAGACCACCGACGGATCCTTGGCCTTGCAGGCGGCGTTGTTGACGGCGTAGATTTTCTGTTCCTTGCCGTCGCGGGTGAGGAAGTCGTTCTTGCCGGCTTCGTCGTCGTCGTACGGTTCGTTTGGATCGTGGTTGCCGGGCGCGATGAAGAAGCGCATGCCCTTGGCCTGGTATTCGTGCAGGATGTCGCTCATGCCGTCGATGTTGATCGGCTGCGCGTCGTCCGAGATGTCGCCCGGCAGCGCGACCAGGCGGATGCCCTTGGCGTAGGCGTCGTCCAGCGCGGCGCGGAAGGCGAAGTAGTTTTCGTTGAACAGCCGCGTCGACGTCAGCTGCGCGTACATGGTGCGGATGGTGGCGTTCTTGCCGTCCTTGGTCGGGATGCCGGAGAACTGCGCGCTCTTGAGGTCGCCGTAGATGTTTTCGAAGTGGACGTCGCTCATGAAGGCGACGGCGGTCGAATTGTAGCCGTCGCCGGGATTGGTTTCGGTGACGGGCAAGCCGTCGCTGCCGCAGGCGGCGAGCAAGGAGGCCATGGTTAAAGCGGCCGGTAAGGCGAGGCGCATGCAAAACTCCATCAAGCTGTTAAAGACGGCGCATTGTTGCACCGGCACATGACAGCCTGATTACATTGCGGTGGGGTCAAGTCTGACATTCGTACACGGGCTCTACCGTCGCGGCTGCTACGGTAGAGCCCGTGTACGAATGTCAGACTTGACCCCACCACGCTCTTGACCCCACCACGCTTGCCCCCACCACGTCTTACGCGGCTTTGGCCGGCGCGGCCGGCGCCATCGGCACGGCGACGGCCGGCTTGCGGATCAGCAGGATGACGGCGGCCGCCACCAGGCAGGCGGCGCCGGCGGCGAACAGCGCCGGGTTGTAGGTCAGCATCAGCGTGCGCACCCGGCCCGCGCCATAGGCGGCGACCGCCGCGCCCAGCTGGTGACCGGCGAACACCCAGCCGAACACCATGCCGGCTTTTTCCTTGCCGAAGGTGGCGCCCACCAGGCGCACCGTCGGCGGCACCGTGGCGATCCAGTCCAGCCCGTAGAACATGGCGAACAGCGACAGCCCATACAGCGTGAATTCCGAATACGGCAGCCAGAACAGCGACACCCCGCGCAAACCGTAGTAGATGAACAGCAGCTTGCGGTTGTCGTAGCGGTCCGACAGCCAGCCCGAGGCGATGGTGCCGACCAGGTCGAACGCGCCCATCATCGCCAGCACCGACGCGGCCGGCACGGCGGACAGGCCGGAGTCGCCGCACAAGGAAATGAAGTGCGTCTGGATCAGGCCGTTGGTGCTGAGGCCGCAGATGAAGAAGGTGCCGAACAAGATCCAGAACACGCGGTTGCCCGAGACGCTGGCCAACACCTTGAACGGCGTGGCGAAGGTGATGTGCATCGGCGCCGCGATCGGCGCCACCGGCGTTCCCGGCGCGGCGCCGAACGGCGTCAGGCCGACTTCGTTGGGGCGGTTGCGCATGAACAGGAACACCAGCACGGCGACCACGGCGCAGGCGGCGAACACCGGGATCACCGCCATGCGCCAGCCGAAGTGCTCGATCAGCCAGGCGCCGACCGGCAGGAAGATCAGCTGTCCCGTGGCGGAGCTGGCCGTGAGCACGCCGACCACCAGCCCGCGATGCGTGTCGAACCAGCGGTTCGACACGATGGCGCTGAGCACCAGCGCGGTCATGCCGGAACCGATGCCGAGCATGATGCCCCACAGCGCCACCAGATGCCAGAATTGCGACATCCGCGTCGCCAGCGCCATGCCGGCGGCCACCAGCGCCAGCGCGGCGACCACTACGTTGCGCAGGCCGAAGCGCTCCATCAGGATCGCGGCGAACGGCCCCATCAGGCCAAACAATATGAAACGCACCGCCAGCGCGGACGAGATTTGTTCGACGTCCCAGCCGAACTCCTTGGACAGCGGTTGCAGCAACGCGCCCGGCAAACCCAGCGCTGCGGACGAGGTCAAGGCGGTGAGGAAGGTCAACGCGACGATGACCCAAGAGAAATGCCAGCCGCGCCGCCGCAGCCAGTCGGAAAGAGATTGTGCAAACATGAAGGTCCTCGCGATGCGATGCGCGCGAAAGGCACGCTGACCTGCATTTTAAATGACGATCATCATGAATGCAATCAAAAAAAGCCAGGCGCGGCCGTCGGGCGGCGCCTGGCATCTACGGCGATTACTTCACGCGCAGCGAGCTTTGCACTTTGCTGACGCCTTTGACGTTGCGGGCGACGTTGACCGCTTTGTCGACTTCAGCCTGCGACGGCACGAAGCCGCTCAGCATGACGGTGCCGTTGGTGGTTTCCACATGCACGTCCAGCGATTTCAGCGCCGGCTCGGCCATCAGTTCGGTCTTGACCTTGGTGGTGATGACGGTGTCGGCCACGCTATCCTTGGCCAGCGAGGTCTGGGCGCGGGTTTCGCACGAAGCCTTGTCGGTGCCGGTCAGGGTGCTGCAATCGATACCGGTCTGGGCCACGTCGGCGGCTTTCTTGCCGGCCTTGGCGTCGTTGACGGCGGCGGTGTGCATCGCCTTGGCGCCGGTCAGGCAGCTGTCTTTTTCAGCGCCGGTCAGCGGCGAGCACTGGGCCTTGGCCAGATTGTAATTGGCGTCGGCCACGTTGGTCTGGGCTTTTTCCACCGATTTTTTGTCGTTCTTGTACTGCCAGGCGGCGGTGGCTTCGCTGTTGGCGCGCGCTACCTTGGCTTGTTCGATACAGACATCCTTGCCGTTGCCGGACTGAGCGTCGCAAGCGGCCTTGGAGGTTTTGTAGGCGCTTTCCGCCTGGCTGGTGGCGGCCTTGTACGCGACTTTGTCATCGTTCGGGGTGGCGGCGAAGCTGGCGCTGGCGGCGGTGGCCAGCACGAAGAGCAGTAACTTGTTCATGGCGTGTCCCTCAGTTGTGGTGGTTAGTGGACACATTAGACGCCCATCGCCATCAAAACTCTGTGCGGGAACGAACACTGTTGGCGATTTGCTACGCCATCTATTCCTCGCGCGCCAAGCCTTGCCGCCACAGGCTGCCCGCCTGTTCAAACAGCGGCAGCCCCGCCGGGAAGGCGGCGCCGGTGGATGCCAGTTGCAGCCAGGTCAGCGTGCTGTGCGAGCCGGTGGCCGGCGACGGCTGGCGTACCTGACGCATCCAGGCGGCAACGGCGGCGTACTGTTCGGGATGGCGCCGCTGGGTCCAGGCAAGCGCGACCAGATCGGCGTAGCCCTCCTCGCGCCGTGTCTCGCGCAGCCCGTCCTCCTGTTGCGCGCCGCCGCGATCCTGCTCGAAGCCGGAGGGGACCGCGTGCCACGCGCCCTGGACGTAACGCCAGCAATGGCCGATTTCGTGCGCCACCATCGCCTCGATCATCAGCGGACGCTGCGCGGCCGGCACGCCATCCAGAATATCCTCGGCGTTGGGATTGCCGCGCATCGACAGCACCAGCTTGCAGCGGCCGTCCTGGTAGCCCAGCGCCAGCGGCACGTCGGTCGGCCGCGCCTGCGGTTGCACCGTGATGTCGACCGGCAGCTTGAGCTCCTGCTTGGCATAGTTCAACACGGCCGCGCCGGCGGTGAGCCAGCGGATTTCCACGTCGGTCAGCTGGGCCGCGGAGGCCAGGCCGGACAAGAGGAACAGCAACAGGGATAAGGTGCGCTTGATCATGGTGATCAAACTTTAGCATGCGGAAGGCAAGAAAAATTGCCCTATGGAAGGTCTGACAACAGTTTATTTCTACGTAGGAAAAGATTTATTATTGAAGTTTTGAAAATGGGGCGCGGCGGCCCCATCCTCTTACTTGCCCAGCAGGGTGTTGGCGGTCTTGAATTCCGGCCGGATGTCGTTCGGCACGGATTTCATTTTATCCAAGGCCTTCTGCACGTCCGGGCGGATCACCACGTACTTGCTCATCATCGCCTTGGCGCGGGCGTAGTCGCCGGTGGCCTCGATGGTCAGGAACTCGCGGTCCAGGTCGATCACGGCTTGCTTGATCTTCTTGAAGTTCACCGCGAAGGTGCCGTCGCCATGCGAGATGAAGCCGCCCTTGTCGAGGATGTAATTGACCTGGATCGCCATGCCGCGCGCGTGCGAGTCGGTCAGGCCGAAGTGCAGCGTGCGGAAGGCCGACGCCAGGAAGGTGGTGTACAGCTTGCGCTCGGCCGCCTCGCCCTGTCCCAACGTGCCTTGGAGCTGGCCCTTGTCCATCATATAGGCCAGCGCGAACAGGCCGGTGATGTCGGCCTTGGCCTCCTCGATGGTCGAGTAGGCTTCCTTCAGGTCCTGGCGCGGCGTCGATTCCTTGCCGTTGGCCTTGGTGATGTGCGGGCCCAGGCCGTGGGTGATCTCATGCGCCAGGATGTGGGTGAAGAAGGAGTCGAAGTCGACGTCCTTCTGGTCGGCCGGCTTGAGCACCAGCTTGGAGATCGGCGTCAACGTCGACTTGAACTTGGCTTCCTGCACGTTCTTCAGCATCACGCGCTTGGAGCCGCGCTGGCTGATGATGCGCTCGTCGTTCGGCAGATTGTAGGCGGCGGTCTGCACGCCCATATTGCCGTCGCCGGCGCCGTAGACCTGGTTGACCACCACCATCGGCGCCAGCGCGCCGACTTTCGGATTGCGGTATTGCGCGTCCAGCGGCAGGTTGTCTTCCAGCTCCTGCATGTGCTTGGCGAAGAAGTCCAGCTTCTGCGTTTCCTTCTGGTCGCGGATGTTGACGTAGGCCTCGAACGCCGCCTTGTAGCCGAACAGCTCGTCGTTATAGGTTTCGTAGGGGCCGATGGTGATGTCGACCGGCGCGTCCAGATCCATCCAGGCGAAGTCGGAAGCCAAGTAGTCGTTGCTCAGGAAGGCGTCGGCGCGCAGTTCGAGGAACTTCTTCAGCGAGGCGTTATCGGTGTCGGCCGCCGCCGCGCGCAGCAACTTCGCGGCCTGTTCCAGTTCCGGCTTGTACTCTTCGGAGTATTTGACGATCTTGAACTTGCCGTCGCCGCCAGCGCGGATGGTGGTGAAGAACCATTGCGCCTGATTCTTGTCTTCCGCGTTGAGGCCGTTCATCCAGCTTTCCAGCGCCGGCTTGGTGGCGCCTTCCGGATAGAAATTGCCGCCTTCAGGTTTCTTGCCCGGCACGGCGATGCCGCCCAATTCGGCCGGCAGGAAGGATTGATGGTCGTCGAGGATGGACCAAGGGCCCTTGTTGAGCCAGAAGTAATCGAGGCGGGCCTTGCCCAGCGGGGTCGTGTCTTTTTTCAGCGCGGACCACAGCGCTTCGTTGCCGGACCAGCGCTGGCGCAATTGCAGCACGTCGATGATCTTGGCCGCCTCGATCAGCTTGGCGATGGCTTTCTTGTCGCCGGCGGAGAGTTTGCTGGTGTCGGCGGTCAACGCGACCGGCGCGTAGCGCTTGCTCATCTTGTTCAGGTCGGCGACGCCGGCCGGCGCGGCGTAAGCGGTGGCGCAAGCGACAACCAGCGCCAGCGGGAGCAGGATTTTTTTCATGTATGCCTCGGATGGAATGAGGCACACATTGTAATGCAGCGCTCTACCAAGCCCTATATACCTGGCCGGTTTGCGCACCGTCGATGCTGCGCGCATACGACAAGGCCACACGCTTGGCCGGCGCCGGCTCGAAGCCGATGAAGAACGGGCCATAGCCGTCCATCGATTCCTCCAGAACCGTAGGACTGACGACATTGATGCGCAAGCCGCGCGGCAGCTCGATGGCGGCGCCGCGCGCGAAACCCTCGACCGCCGAATTGACCATGCTGGCGCTGGCGCCGTTGCGGATCGGCTGCTCCGCCACGATGCCGCCGCTGCGCGAGCCGACCGCCACGATCTCATGCCGCTGGCCCAGCTCCGCGACGACCGCCTTGCCGATGGTGCCCGAAGCACCGATAACCATAACTTTCATGCCGCCCTCCTTGAGTGATTGATGCGGCCAGTATCACTCCCGCAGCGCAAAGAATAAATACGCTAAGATGAAGATCATTACGAATCCAAAGTTAGCAATCCCATGGACAAGCTGCGCAGCATGGAAATCTTCGTCGCCGTGGTCGATGCGGGCAACTTCACGGCCGCCGCCGCCACCTTCAACCTGTCGCCGGTCATGGTCGGCAAGCACATCGCCAGCCTCGAAGCCACGTTGGGCGCGCGCCTGCTGACGCGCACCACGCGCCGCCAGAGCCTGACCGAGATCGGCGCGCAATATGTCGAGCAATGCCGAGCCATCCTGGCGCAGATCGCCGCAGCCGAAACCGGCGCCGAAGCGATGCGCAGCGTGCCGCGCGGCCGGCTGCGCATCACCGCGCCCTTCTCCTTCGGCAGCGAGTGGCTGGCGCCCGCGATCAGCGACTACCTGCGGCTGCACCCGGAACTCGGCGTCGATCTCAGTCTGAATGACCGCATGGTGGATCTGGTGGAGGAAGGCTATGACGCCGCCGTACGCATCGGCGCGCTGGAGGACTCCGGCATGATCGCGCGCCCGCTGTTCAACTACGCGATGGCGATCTGCGCCACGCCGGCCTATCTGGCGAAACACGGCACGCCGCAAACGCCGGACCAACTGGCCGCGCACGAGTGCCTGGACTTCATGGTCGGCGCGGTGGGCGTGCGTTGGCGGCTGCAGTCGGTGCACGAAGCGCACCATGGGCGCGGCAAGCGCGAGCTGCCGGCCAGCCGCTTCCGCGCCAACAGCGGTCAGGCGTTGCGCATGGCCGCGCTCAAGGATTTTGGGATTGTGATGCAGGCCGAAGTGCTGCTGGCGCAGGACATCGCCGCCGGACGGCTGGTGCCCATCCTCGGCGACCATCTGCCGCCGCCGCGCCCGATGAACCTGGTCTACCCGCGCGACCGCCGGGCCACGCCCAAGCTGACCACCTTCATCGACTTCATGGTGGAACGCTTCGGGCCAGCGGCATCGTTGCCGCTGGCCTCTTCCGCGTAGGGGACGGCGCTTACTGCGCCTTGATATTGCCGTTCTGCGCCACCGACGCCAGTTGCGCCGACGGCTGCCAGCCGGCGCCGAGCGCGCGCGCCACCGACACCGCCGCCAGCAAACGCTGCGTGTTGATCTGCACCGCCGCGCGATCGGCCGCCAGCGCACTGCGCTGCGCGTCGGTCACGTCGAGATAATTCGACACGCCGCGCTCGTAGCGCGCGCGCGCCACCAGATAACCGCGCGCCGCCGCCACTTGCGACGCCTGCTGCGCGTCGCCCTGCAACTGGCGTTGCTGCACGTCCGACAGCGCGTCTTCCACCTCGCGCAGCGCCGTCAGCAGCTTGGTCTGGTGATTGGCGATCGCCTCTTCATAACGCGCCTTGGCGATCGCCAGATTGGCCTTGTTGCGGCCGCCGTCGAAGATCGGCAGCGACAACGCCAGCGGACCAACGCTGAACTGGCGCGAATCGCCCTTGGCCAGGTTGCTCAAGCTCTCCGACGCGAAGCCGAAATTACCGGTCAAGGTCAGCGACGGATAGAACGCGCCTTCGGCAACGCCGATCTGCGCGTTGGCACCGCGCAGCGTGGCGACGCTGCCCGCCAGGTCTGGACGCTGCGCCAGCAGGCTTGCCGGCAGGCCGACCGGAATCGCCGGCGGCTGCGGCAGCAAGGCCGGGTTGGCGTTGGCGGCGGTCAGCATCGCCGACGGCGAAGCGCCGACCAAGGTCGCCAGGCTGTGCTCCAGCAGATTGCGCTGACGCTGCACTTCATGCAGATCCGCCTGCGCGTTGGCGCGTTCGATGCGCGCGCGAGACACGTCCAGCTCATTCGACAAGCCGGCGTCGAAGCGCGCCGTCACCAGCTCCTCGGTCTCGCGGCGGGTATCGAGAGCGCCGTTCAGGATCGCCAGCTCGGCATCCAGGCCGCGCAGCTGCCAGTAGGTGGTCGCCAGCTGCGACGACAGCAACAGCAACACGCCGTCGCGGTCCGCCTCGGCCACCAGCGCCTGCGCGTCGGAGGCTTCGACCAGACGCCGCACGCGGCCCAGCAGATCGACCTCGTACGAGAAATTGGAGCCGACCGAGTAGTTGTTACCCTTGATCGAACGGCCGCCCAGCGCGATGCCTTGCGAGGTCTCGGCCGAGGTGCGCGAGTTAGAGATGCCGGCGTTGACGCTCAACTGCGGCTGCTGGCTGGCGCGCGTGACGCCCGCTTGCTCCAACGCCTGCACCAGTCGCTGCGCGGCCGCCTGCACACTCGGGTTGTCGCGCAGCGCGGTTTGCTCCAGATTGTTCAGGGTGGCGTCGTTGAAGACGGTCCACCACTGCGCCGGCAAATGCGCCTCGCTGGCGCCGGCCTGCGGCAGATGACGGAAGGACGTGTCGGCGACGTTCTTCGGCGCCGAGAAATCGGAACCGACGGTGGCGCAGCCGCTGATGGCCAGCGTGACGGAGACAGCGAGCGTCAGGCGCTTCAAAGCTGAATTCAACATGGTGTTACCTCACAATTTTATGAATATTCCCGCCGTTCCCGCGAACGCGGAAACGACGAAACTTTTTAGTGCGCGCCGCCGCCACCGCCGGCGGAAGGGGCTTTGACTTTGTCCGAGAACCACAGCACGCCGATGCAGCCGAACAGCACCGCCGCGACCAGGAAGAAGCCGTCGTTATAAGCCATCACATACGCCTCGCGCCGCACGATGCCATCGACCGCCTTCAGCGCCATGTCCGACGCGGTGACCACATCGAAACCCTTGCCGACGAAGGACTGCGTCAACCCCGCCAGCCGCTCTTGCGTGGCCGCCGCGAAGCTGGTCACCGACTCGCCGATGCGCTGCGAATGGAAATGCTCGCGCGACGTCAGCGCGGTCGCCAACAAAGCGATGCCGATCGAACCGCCTAGGTTGCGGGTCATATTGATCAGGCTAGAAGCAGAAGGCATGTCCTTGGGCTGAATACCGTTCATCGCGAAGTTCGACAACGTCAGCATCACGAACGGCTGGCCCAGCGCGCGCACGATCTGCGACAACAGCAACTGGTCATAGCCCGTGGTCGCATCCATGTAAGCGTTCATCAAACAAGAACCGCCGAACAGCAGCAAGCCAAAAGAACACAGTATCCGGTTATCCACCTTCGACGACAGCTTGGCCACGAACGGCATGATGAACAACTGCGGCAAGCCGGCCCACATGATGACCTCACCGATCTGCATCGGCGAATAGCCGGCGATCTGGCCCAGATACAGCGGCAGCAAAAACGCCGAACCATACAAGCCCATGCCCATCGCCATCGACAGCGCGGTGGCCGCGAAGAAGTTGCGCTGTCCGTACAAACCCAGGTTGACAAAGGGGTTCTTTCGCATCGTGCTGTTGACCACCCATCCCAGCAAACCTATGATGGCCATCGCCGCGAAGGTGATGATGAACGACGAATCGAACCAATCCTTGCTGTTGCCCTCTTCCAGGAAGATGGTCAGGCTGCCCAGGCCCACGGCCATGAAGGCGATGCCCAGCCAGTCCGCGCCGAACAGCAACGACGGCTCCGCCTTTTCCTTGTCCAGGCCGAGCGCGATGCCGCCGATCAGCAGCAAGCCAGGCAGCCAGTTGATGTAGAAGATCGACGGCCAGCCATAGATCTCGCTCAGGTAGCCGCCGAAGGTCGGGCCCATCGACGGTGCCAGCGTCGCGGTCAGGCCGAAGATCGCCATGCCGGTGGCGCGCTTGGACGGCGGCAGCTTGGTCATCACCAGGGTCATCGCCATCGGGATCAGCGCGCCGCCGGTGAAGCCCTGCAGCATGCGGAAGGCGATCATGCTTGGCAAATTCCAGGCGAAGCCGCACAGCGTCGAGAACACCAGGAACAGCGCGGTGGTGCCCATCATGTAGGCGCGCATGCCGAACACGCGGGTCAACAGCCCGGTCATCGGAATCACGATGATCTCCGCCACCAGGTAGGCGGTGGCGATCCACGAGCCCTCTTCCTGCGTCGCCGACAGCGTGCCGAGGATGTCCTTCAGCGACGAGTTGGTGATCTGGATGTCGAGCACCGCCATGAAGGCGCCCAGCATGCCGGCGGCCACCGCCATCCAGGTGCGGCCGGAGACCTTCTCGCTCAAGGGTGCGTGTGTAGCCCCGCCTCCCGGCGTATCGATAGTAGTGCTAGCCATGGCGCGTCCTTACTGTTTGATGGCCACTTCGGCGATCGCCGACATGCCCGGCACCAGGCGGCCGCTCAGTGCCTTGACGTCCTCCGGCTTGAAGGTGATCTTGACCGGCACCCGCTGCACGATCTTGGTGAAGTTGCCGGTCGCGTTATCGGCCGGCAGCAGCGCGAACTGTGCGCCCGACGCCGGCGCGAAGCTATCCACCTTGCCGACCAACTCCCTGCCCGGAATCGCATCGATGCTGACTTTGACTTCCTGGCCCGGCTTCAGGTCGGCCAACTGGGTCTCCTTGAAGTTCGCGGTCAGCCACACGTTTTCCTGCACGATGGCGGTCAGTTGCTGCCCCGGCGTCACGCGCTGGCCCACCTCGATCGAGCGCTTGCCGATCCGTCCGCCCACCGGCGCCAGGATGCGGTTGTACGCCAATTGCTGCTGCGCGTCCTTCAACTGCACCCGCAGCACCTCCACTTGCGCCTTCAGCACCTCGCGCGCCGACTGGGCGGAAGTGATCTGCGCCTTGGCGGCGACGGTGGCGTCCTTGCGCGCGGCCAGGTCGGCCACGGCGCCGGCGCGGCCGGCGACGGCGGCATCGAGCTCCGCTTTCGACACGGCCTTCATCTGGCTGTTATACAGTTGGCCGTAGCGCTCCGCGTCCTGCTTGGCGCGCAACAGCTGCGCCTCCGACTGCGCCACCTGCGCGGCGGTGCCGCTGGCTTGGGCCCGCGCTTGCGCGATCTGCGCGTCCGACTGCGTGACCTGCTGTTCGGCGCTGGCGATCTGCGCCTGGATCTGCTCGACCTTCACCCGCTGGTCGAAAGGATCGAGCTCCGCGATCACATCGCCTTCCTTGACGATCTGGTTATCGTCGATCAGCACCTTGGTCACCACGCCGGAAATGCGCGCCGACACCGGATGCACGTGGCCGGCCACATACGCGTTCTCCGTCTCGACAAAATAATGACTGCGGTACCACATGCGCCCCCCGGCCGCCAACGCGGCGATGGCCACCAGCGCCGCCACCACCAGCACCTTGCGGTTGGGGGCGGACGGACCTGCCGGCGCGGCGGCGGCCGGAGCATCGGGCGGGGCGGACACCGGCTGCACGGCGCTCAGCACTTTTTGTTCTGGGTTGGACATGGGAGGCTCCGGAAAATGAAATGGGATAGGTGCATTATTCGCCGCTTTTGCGGCCAAGTCAAGAAATGAAACGATTGCATTTCATTTTATTTTGGACTAGCATGTCGCCATCCGCTATCATTTAGCCGCCATGAAAATCCCCGACCAAAACACCGCCGCGCTGGCGGACCTTGATTGTCCCGATCCCGACTCGCCCTGCTTCGGCAAAGTGGCCGGGCGGCCGCGCGCGGCCGACAAGGAAGCCCGGCAGCAGGCGCTGCTGCACACGGCGGCCCAGCTGTTCCTGGAAAAAGGCTACAGCAAGGTCAGCCTGGAAATGATCGCCCGCGAAGCCCACGTCGCCGTGCGCACCATCTACGTCAAGTTCGGCGGCAAGGCCGGGTTGCTCAACGCCGTCATCGAAAACGGCCGCGCGCGCTTCTTTTCCAGCATGACCGACATGGCCTCCGACCCGCGTCCGATCCGCGAGGTGCTGGAAGACTTCGCGGTGCGCTTCCTCGAACTGGTCTCGATCCCCTCGTTCGGCAACCTGCACCGCATGGTGGTGGCCGAGGCGCGGACCACGCCGGAACTGGCGCAAACCTTCTACCAGGCCGGGCCGAAGCGGACGCGCGAACAGCTGACGCGCTTTTTCGACCGTCCCGAGGTGCGCGCCCAGATGCGCCCCGACGTGCCCCGCGACATGCTGGCGGTGCACCTGACCAGCTGCCTGCTGGGCGACAACATGATACGCATGCTGTTCCCGGAGGAGCAGGCGCCGACCGAGGCCGAGCTGCGCGCGCAGGCGATCAAGGGGGTGGACCTGTTCCTGCATGGCGTGATGGCTTGATTCCCCAGCCAAAATTTGCCATTTGTTCTATACTGTTTTTTTAAGAACGGAGCGTATATGAGCAGAACGAATCGACTGGACTGGAGCAAACAAGTAACGCTCATGAATGAGCGCATCAAGAACTTCCAGGCCAACCCCGGCCAAGAGCAGTTGGACGCCGTCATCGCCGAATTGAAGGCCTACGCCGAAGCGGCCCGCACCGGCGGCATCGAAATCCCCTCCTTGTTCACCACCT
>Ga0247815_10001688_pt1 | contig 16800 bp, 6 predicted proteins | sample UWRJL194509B1_FD_181014 | JGI IMG/M metagenome (GOLD analysis project Ga0247815, IMG submission 181014) | Plant litter microbial communities from Arlington Agricultural Research Station in Wisconsin, United States - UWRJ-L194-509B-1 | ecosystem: Environmental > Terrestrial > Plant litter >...
GCGATCTCCAAATATGTGCTGCGGTATCCGGAGGTGGACGTGCAGCTGCAGCTGTCGGTGGATCCGCCGGCGCTGACGGACGACCAGTTCGACGTCTGCATCCGCTTCGGCGCGCCGGCCGATACACGCGTGATCGCCAAGCGGCTGGCATCGAACCGGCGGCTGTTGTGCGCCTCGCCCAAATACCTGGCCTCGCGCGGCGAGCCGAAAACGCCGTCCGAGCTGCGGCGGCACAACTGCATCAGCATCCGCCAGGGCGACGAGGCGTATGGCTTATGGCGCTTGTTCAGCGGCCGCGAAACGGAGCGCGACGCGGAGGCGGTCAAGGTTCGCGGCAACCTGGCGACCAACGACGGCGAGATCGCCGTCAACTGGGCGCTGGACGGCCACGGCATCCTGATGCGGGCGGAATGGGATATCGAACGGTATCTGGAATCGGGGCGGTTGGTGCAGGTGCTGCCGTCCTACCGCACGCCGGACGCCGATATTTATGCGGTGTATCCGCAGCGGCACCAGCTCTCGGCGCGGATACGGACGTTCGTCGAGTTCCTGAGCGAAGCCTTCGAACGCTTCGACTGATGGCGCCGGGGTCGCAGCCGGCATGCTTGATCGGCATGCTTGATCGCCGTGCTTGATACAATGTCGGCTTTTTTCGCCCCCCTCGCACGACCGCCGACATGAGTGAGCTTCCCACCGTAGCCGACCGCCGCCCGGACCTGATCCGTGGACGGCAGCTGCTCGCGCCGGCGGCGCTGGCGGAATTGCTCGCCAGCCGGCCGCACGCCGGGTGGCGCCTGTTCGAGGCGGGGTGCGGCGGCGAGGCGCTGTTCGAACGAGCGCATATCCCCGGCGCCGCCTATCTGGACACCTGCCAGGTGGAGCAAGCGCCGTTGTGGAACAAGGTCTCGGACGACGCGCTACTGCGGCTGCTGCTGGCGCATGGCGTGCGCCACGATACCACGGTGGTCCTCTACGGCCGCAACAACCTGGCCGCCGCGCGGCTGGCGCATCTGCTGCTGTACGCAGGCGTCGCCGACGTGCGCCTGCTCGACGGCGGCTTCGCGCTGTGGCGGGCGGGCGGCCATCGGTGCGAGAGCGGAGCGTCGGGCGCACGCATCTCCGCGCGCGAGTTCGGCGTCGCCTTCCCCGCGCATCCTGAATACATGACCGACATGGCAGGGGTGCGGGCGCTGCTGGCGCGGCGGGACGCCACGCTGGCCAGTATCCGCACCGAGGCGGAGTTCACCGGCAGGGTCTCCGGCTACAGCTACATCAGCGCCGCCGGCGATATTCCGGGCGCGCGCTGGGGACAGGCCGGCGAGGACGGCGACATCAACAGCATGAGCACCTACCATCAAGCCGACGGCAGCATGAAGCCGGCCGCCGAGATCAGTCGGCAATGGGCACGCGCGGGCATCGTCAGCGACGGGCGCACCGTGTTTTACTGCGGCACAGGTTGGCGCGCGTCGATGGCTTTTTTCTACGCCTGGCTCATGGGCTGGAGCGATATCAGCGTGTACGACGGCGGCTGGTGCGAGTGGAGTCGCGCGCACAGCGCCAATTAACGCTCGGCGATCCAGATGAAGGCGCAGGCCGCGCTGGCCAGCGCCGTGACCGCGCAGGCCAGCGCCGCCACATGGAACGCGGCCACCAGCGCCGGGCCTTTCGCGCCCAGCACCAGCCCGAGCAGGGCGGTGGTGAGCAGGCCGCCGGCGCGCGCGACCGCGCTGTTGAAGCCGGAGGCCACGCCGCTGTGCGCGGCGTCCACCGACGACAACACCGCCGTGGTCAACGGCGCCACCGCCAGCGCCATGCCGATGGCGATCACCAGCATCGCCGGCAGCGTGGTGGTCCAGTAACTGCCGCCGCCGATGCGCATCGACAGCAGGAAGCCTACTGCGACGATCACCGGGCCGACCGTCAACGGCAGGCGCGGACCGATCTTGCCGGCGATGCGGCCCATCGTCGACGAGGCGATGGCGATCACCACCGGCAGCGGCAGCAACGCCGCGCCGGCCGCGCTGGCCGAGTAGTGATCGACTTCGATCAGCACGAACGGCACCAGCAACAGCAAGGCGCCCAGCGCGCCGTACAACAGGAAGGTCATCAGGTTCAAGCCGCTGAAGCTATGCGATCCGAACAGCGACAGCGGCAGCATCGCATGATCGCCGGCATGCCGCTCCACGCGCAGGAACAGCAGCAGGAAGACCACGCCGACGGCGATCGCCGACAGCGGCCGCCAATGCACGCCGGCGCCGCTGGAGGCGACCGTCAGCCCCCAAGTCAACGCCGCCAGTCCGATGCTGGCCAGTGCCGCGCCCTGGATATCCAGCTTGTCGGCGGCGGCATCGGCCTGGTCGCGCAGGTAGCGTGCGCCCAGGTACAGCGCCAGCGCCGCCAACGGCAGGTTGATGAAGAAGATGGCGCGCCAGCCGACGACGTCGATCAGCCAGCCGCCCAGCAGCGGGCCGATGGCGCCGGCCGCCGCGCCGACCGCCGCCCAGATGCCGATCGCCCGGCCGCGCGCCTCGCCGTTGAAATGGGTGCCGAGGATCGCCAGGCTGTTGGGCATCAGCATCGCCGCGCCGGCGCCTTGCAGGATGCGGCCGCCGACCAGCAGTTCCAGCGTCGGCGCGATCGCGCACAGCAGCGAGGCGAGGGCGAACAGCGCCACGCCCCACAACAGCATGCGCCGCTTGCCGTAGCGGTCACCGGCGGCGCCGCCCAGCAGCAGCAGGGCGCTGAGCGGCAGCAGGTAGCCGTTGATCACCCAGGACAGGCCGGCGCCGTCGGCGCCCAGGTTGCGGCCGATGGCGGGCAGACCGACATTGACCACCGAGCCGTCGATGAACGCCAGGCTGGAGGCGAGGATGGTGGTGGCCAGCACCATGCGCGGATGGACGGTGGAGGCTTCCTGCGGGCAGGGCGGGGTCGCCAGGGCGATCGAACGGTCGCATCCCGGCTGCGCGGCGGTGTTCATGATGTGAGTCCCGGTGGGTCCATGCGACGATGATGACACAGGCGGCAAATCCGCGCTCTCCCTCGTTTGTGCAGAATTCGTCATTTTTTATGGTCCTGCGGTGCAAGACGGCGACGGCGCGGCGGCGTTACATTATCCGCTGGGCTGAACTTCTAAAAGGGTAGGTATGCGCGCATCGCCATTGTCTCGTCAACGCAGGCTGCTGCTGCAAGGCGCGGCCAGTCTTGGACTGGTCGCCGGATGGAACGCGAGGGCCGCCGCGACGGACGCCGGCGGCGTGCCGTCCAGCGCCAAGGCCTTGCCGCTGTCGGCGGTGCGGCTGCTGCCGTCCGTGTACGCCGATGCGGTCCAGGCCAACCAAGCGTATTTGCTGCGCCTGAGCGCCGACCGCTTCCTGCACAACTACCATCGCTTCGCCGGCCTGCCGACCAAGGGCGCGCTGTACGGCGGCTGGGAGGCAGACACCATCGCCGGCGAAGGGCTGGGCCATTATTTGTCGGCGCTGTCGCTGATGTATGCGCAGACCGGGTTGCCGGCGTTGAAGCCGCGCATCGATTACATCGTCGCCGAACTGGCGCGGGTGCAGCGGGCGCAGGGCGACGGCTATGCGGCGGGCTTCATGCGCAAGCGCAAAGACGGCACCGTGGTCGACGGCAAGGAGATATTCCCCGAGATCATGCGCGGCGAGATCCGCTCCGCCGGCTTCGACCTCAACGGCTGCTGGGTGCCGCTGTATAACTGGCACAAGGTCTTCGCCGGTTTGTTCGACGCGCAGACCTACGCCGGCAATACGCAAGCGCTGCAAGTGGCGCTGGACCTGGGCGGCTACATCGAAAAAGTCTTCGCGGCGCTGAGCGACGAGCAGGTGCAGCTGGTGCTCAATTGCGAGCATGGCGGCATCAACGAGAGCTTTGCCGAGCTGTATGCGCGCACCGACGACAAGCGCTGGCTGGCGTTGGCGCAGCGGCTCTATCATTACAAAGTGTTGACGCCGCTGACCCAGGGCCGCGACGAACTGGCGACGCTGCACTCCAACACGCAGATCCCCAAGCTGCTTGGCCTGGCGCGGCTGCACGAGTTGACCGGCCGGCGCAGCGATGCCGACGCGGTGGACTTCTTCTGGAAGACGGTCACGCAGCACCACAGCTACGTCATCGGCGGCAACGGCGATCGCGAATACTTCTCCGGTCCGGACACCATCGCCGCCCACATCACCGAGCAGACCTGCGAGGCCTGCTGCAGCTACAACATGCTGAAGATGACGCGCCATCTCTACAGCTGGGCGCCGGACGCCGCGTATTTCGATTATTACGAGCGCACGCATCTGAACCACATCCTGGCGCATCAGAATCCGCGCACCGGCATGTTCACTTATATGACGCCGCTGATGTCCGGCACCGCGCGCGAGTTCTCCAGCGAGGAGAACGATTTCTGGTGCTGCGTGTTGTCCGGCATGGAGAGCCACGCCAAGCATGGCGATTCGATCTACTGGGAGAACGCGGACACGCTGTTCGTCAACCTGTACATCCCGTCGACGGTGGAGTGGAAGGCGGCCGCCGCGCGGCTGGAGATGACGACCCGTTATCCATTCGAAGGCGATATCGACATCAAGGTCAAGCGCCTGGCGGGGCAGCGCTATTACACGCTGGCCTTGCGTCTGCCGGCTTGGGCGAGCGGCCACACGCTGCTGGTCAACGGCAAGCCGTTCGCGGCGACGCGTGGCAAAGGCTATGCGCTGATACGGCGCCGCTGGCGCGCCGGCGACGCCGTGCGCTTGTCGCTGCCGCTCGACCTGCGGCTCGAATCGGCCGCCGGCAACGAGCGCGTGGTGGCGCTGCTGCGCGGCCCGATGGTGCTGGCTGCCGATCTGGGCGCGTCCGATAAACCCTACACTGGACTGGCGCCGGCGCTGGTCGGCGCCAATATCCTGGCCTCGTTCGCGGAGAGCGACAAGGCGAAAGCCGTGTACCGCAGCGTCGGCACCGGGCGGCCGGGCGATATGAAGTTTATGCCGTTCTTCGCGCAGTACGAGCGGCGCGCGGCGGTCTACTTCAACGCCTATAGCGAATCGGAGTGGGCGGCGTCCGAGGTGGCGTTCCGCAAGGAGGAGGCGCGGCTCAAGGATCTGGCGGCGCGCTCGGTCGATGTCATGCACCTCGGCGAGATGCAGCCGGAGCGCGATCACGATCTGCAATCGGATATCTCGTATCCGGTGTCTTATCGTGGTCGCAACGGCCGCGATGCGCGCACCGGCGGTTACTTCAGTTTCCGCATGAAGAGCGGGCCGGGTGCGCTGTCGCTACAGGCGACTTACTGGGGCGAGGAGCGCAACCGCGATTTCCACATCAGCGTGGACGGCGAGCGCATCGCGCATGTGGTGCTCGATGGAAGCCGGCCAGGCGAATTTATCGACCAGGATTATCCGGTGCCGGAACGGCTCACCAACGGCAAGTCCACGATCGTGGTGCGCTTCGATCCGGAGCCGGGCCATACGGCCGGCCCGGCGTTCGGTGTGAGGCTGTATTCGCGTTAGTGTTTGATCTCAGGCTTGACGTTTTGCGCGTTGGCCTGCGGTGCGACTTTCTGCGACTGCGTTGGCGCCGCCACTTTCGGCGCCTGCACTTCCGTCGACGCCGATTTTGTCGCCACCCTGCGGGTTTGCGTCGCATCCTTCAACGCGGCGGCGCAGTCGACAGGCTCCACGCGGCCGGTATTCACCAGCGGCAGGATCGCTGCGGCGGGCGCCGCGATGGTCGCCAACGCGATGGCGGCTCCGGCCTTCAACAGCAGCGGGCCTTTTTGCGGACCCACGTCCGGATCGGTGAAGGTGCCTTTGGCGTACAGCGGGGTGCGCAGCGAAATGATGCGCACGCCTTTGGTTTTCGGCCGCACGTCCAGATCCAGCGTTTCATGAGCAAGGTCGATGGAGCCGTTGATGTCGATGACGGCTTCTTTGGTGTCGATGACGAAGCGGCGGGTTTGCGCCTTGCCGCGTTCGACCACGAAATCGCCGGCCGCGCAATTGAGTTCGATCTGCTTGTCGCCGAACAGCTTGACGTAGACCAGATTGGCGATGTTCAGGCCCGCCGCTTCCAGAATGAATTTGCTGACCGAGCCTTCGCTGACGGTGGCGCCCAGTTCACCGCTGGACGTGGCCAGCATGGTGGAGATTGAATTGCCGGTGCCGGCCAGCGCCGCGTCGCCGTTGACTTCACCGACGCTGGCTTGCATCGATTGCAGCTTGGGGAACAGCTCGCGGATCTTCAGGTGGCGCGCGGCCATCTTAATCTGCGCGTCGATCTGCTTCTTGCTGCCATCCAGTTTGATGTTGGAGGTGATGTCGCCGCCGGCCATGCCGAAGTTCAGCGGTGTCAGGGTCAGCACCTTGTTCTTCATGACGATGCGGGTTTCGATGTCCTGCAGCGGAATGTCGTGGGTGCGCACCAGCTTCTTGCCGGTGAACTTGACGTCCGCGTCCAGCGCGTCCCACTTGGCGGTGTTGAACTGCTCGACCGGCAGCGCCTTGTCGTCGGGCTGGTTCTTGGCCTTGCCGCGCGAAGCCTTGCCGGCGTTGCTCTCCGCGCCGATGGTCGGTCCCAGGTCGTCCAGCCGCAACTGGCGCGAGGTGAGGGTACCGGTCAACAACGGACGCGGTTTGCGCGGGCTGTAATTCATCGTGCCTTCCAGGTCGCTGCCGCCGACGGTGCCGGTGAAGTTTTTATACGTCCAGTCCCAGATTGCACCGGTCTTTTTGCCGATCAAATTGCCTTTGGTGGCGTAGGGCGGCGTCTCCGGCAGCAGAACGCCGGTCAGCGGATACAGGTCGGCCATGCTGGCGCCGGCCAGCGATAAGCTCAGATCGAGGCCGGACAGCGTGCGCGGATCGGTCAGCGTGCCGGCGACGCCGATTTTGTTCTTGCCCAGCGTGGCGTTGGCCTCCAGCGGGAAGTTGGTGTGTTCTTGGTCCAGCGTCAGCACCGCGCCGGCGCGGCCGCCGCCGGTGATCGGCGCGTTGTTGTAGGTCCCGCCGAGTTCAAATTGCATGCCGTACTTGGGCGACTTGGCGTCGTTGAGCGAGGTCGCCTTGGCGCGCAGATCGAGATTGATGCCACCGTCGACGTAACGCGCGGTACCGTTGCTGAACGCCAGTCGGCGGATATCGACGTCCCATTCCGATGGGCCGTTGTCCTTGAAGGTCCAGGTGTTGCTGCCGTCCTTGCGGCGCTCGGCGGCGACGGTGACGCGGTCCAGCGCCAGATCGCTGATGACGACTTCCTTGTGCAGCAGAGGCAGCGGATGCACGGAGACGACGATGCTGCCGACGTCCGCCAGGCGCGGCCCGGTCTTGGTCCATTCGGGATTGACGATGTGGACTTCCTGCGCGCTTATCTCCGGGCGCGGCACGTAGCGCCGCCAGCCTTTTTCGGTGGCGTCGCCCTGGTGCCAGCGCACGCGCAGGTCGCCGTTGATGGCGAACTCGCGGCCGATGGTCTCCGTGACCTTGTTGTTGATCCAGGGCCGCGCGCGGTTCCAGTCGAAGGTCAGCACGAAGATAATCAGCGCTATGACCACCAACAGCAACGTGGCGAGAAAGCCGAGCAGAATTTTGATTGGGCGTGAGGTTCTCATAGAGGTCATGCTACGCCCGGGGACAGGCGCACAATGTGCGCTATGCCACAATGACGGGCAAAACGTTGCTGCGCTCGGATTTGGCGGCGTATAGTGGCTGAAATAAATAACGGGATAAATAATATGAAATGGGAAGGCAATCGCGAAAGCGACAATGTTGAGGACCGGCGCGGCGCGGGTGGCGGCGGTGGCGGTTTCGGAGGACGCTCGATCGGCATCGGCACCATCGTGGTGGCGCTGGTGGGGTCGTATTTTCTCGGGGTCAGTCCGATGACCATCCTGAATCTGTTGAGCGGCGGTGGCGGCATGACAACAGAGCAGCAAGCCCCGGCGCGCTCCACCCCGGCCTCCGATCCAGAGTCGAAATTTGTCCGCACCGTGCTGGCCGATACCGAAGACACCTGGACCGCGTTGTTCAGCGCCGGCGGTGAAACCTATGTCAAGCCGAAGCTTGTGTTGTTCTCCGATCGCACGTCGACCGCCTGTGGCACCGGAGAAACGGCGACCGGGCCGTTCTACTGTCCCGCCGATCAGAAGGTGTATATCGATTTGAGCTTCTATCGCTTGATGCAGGAGCGCTTCAAGGTCTCAGGCGAATTCGCCGAAGCCTATGTGATCGCCCACGAGGTAGGGCATCACGTGCAAAACCTGATGGGCATCTCGGGCAAGGTCGACGAACAGCGCCGGCGCGCCTCCGAGACCCAGGCCAACGCGATGTCGGTGCGGCTGGAACTGCAGGCCGATTGCTTTGCCGGCGTATGGGCGTTTCACGCCAACCAGACGCGCCATATTCTTGAGCAGGGCGATATCGAGACCGCGCTGAAGGCCGCCACCGCGATCGGCGACGACGCGCTGCAACGGCAGGCGCAAGGTCGGGTGGTGCCGGATTCGTTCACCCATGGCACCTCGGAGCAGCGGGTGCGCTGGTTTAAAAAGGGCATCGAGAACGGCAAGGTCGCGCTGTGCGACACCTTCCAGGCGCGGCAGCTTTAATGCGCTAGCTGCGGCCGACCAGGTGCGCGTGCAGCAGTTCGCGCTCTTGGTCGCCCTGCGGGTAGTTGAATTTTCCGGCGGCCTGTGTGGCGACCAGCGCGCCGTCGCGGAACAGCAGGCGGTTGCCGGCCAGCGCGGGCACTTTGTCGCCGGCCAGCAGCGTGCCGCAGAGATTGAGCGGATCGACGCCGGAGATGCACACCAAGCCGCCATCGTGCGGGCGGCGGCGCATCTCGCGCAATAGCGGGATCGCCTCCGGCAGCGCGAACTGTTCGCCGGACAGGCCGGAGACGAAGCGCCCGCCGCGTATCTCGCCGCGCGCTTCCAGGCGGTGATAAACAGGCAGCAGCTCGCGCCACGCCGGCAGCCACGCCGCCTCGCGCTCCAGCAGGCGCCAGAACATCACGCCGTAACGGCGCAGCAGCGTCATGGCGATGTGCTCCAGCGTTTCCGGATCGGTGCGCGGCTTGCGGGCCGGGGCGGCGGGCGCGGACCTGCCGCTGGGCGGCGGGGCGCGATCGGCAACGTTGCCGGCGTCGCCGGGGACGGTCCCAGCGTCGGCCCCGGCCCCGCCGGCGGCATCGCCGGCCCCGGTTCCGGTGGCTCCGCTTCCGGCGATGGTGGCGATGGCGGGCGCGGTCTCCACAACGCGCTCGGTGATAGTCACGCCGTCGCCGCGCCGCACCAGCGCCCAGCGTCCGGCTTCCTCCATCGTCGGCCCGGCGCCACGGCGGCGGCGCTTGTCGTTGCTGGCGCGCTTGTTGGCCGGCACCAGCATCGCGCGCAGGCCGGCGTAGCTGTCGGCGTTGACCAGGCCCGTCGCCACCAGTTCGCCCAGCGTGTTCTCCAGTTCCACCGGCAGCAGGCGGGCGTCGCGCGCCAGCTCGTCGAAGAACATGGCGCCGTCGCGCCGCAACGCCGCCAGCACGCGCCCGGCGCGCGGCGAGACTTCGACTTCGGCCGGCACCGCCGGCAGCGCGTGCCACAGGCCGAGTTGACGGCGCGGCAGCAGCACCAGCGGCGTGCCGCGTACCGGACCACCGGCCGCGCTGGACGGCGCGCCGACGCGGGTCCAGACGATCTTCCCGGCGCGGCACATATCGTCCAGCCATTGCTGCTCGTAGTCCGCCACCCGCACGGACAGCAGTTCGGTCTCCCACGCGCCGGCCGCCGCTTCGAAACCCTCCAGTTGCGCCAGCACTTGCGGCAGCGCGTCCGCGCCTTGCAGTTGCGTGTCCGTCGCCAAGTGCTGCCACTCGAACAGGAAACGCATGAAGTCCTGCCGCTCCACCGGTTCGATCTCGCGCCGCAGGCTCTTGATGGTGTAGCGATGGATGCGCGCCAGCAGATGGCGCTCGCACCATTCCTCGACCGCGGCGCCGGGATTGAAACGGCCGCGCATCACATAGCCTTCGCTTTCCAGCCGCGTCAGCGCGATGGTGGCGGTGGTTTCCGGCAGCGCCAGCGCGTCGGCGATGGCGGCCAACGGCAGCGGGCCGAAGCCGCTCAGGCGCGCGCGCATGATCTCGACCAGCGCGGCGTCGCGGGTCCAGGCTTCGTCGCCGTTGAGACGGCAGCTTTCAGGGATCTCCAGCGCCGGTTCGGCGACGGCGTCGGGGTAGGCGGCTTGCAGACAGGCCAGCCGCTCCAGCGCCACCCAGAAATCGGCGCCGCCGCGCGCGTCCCGCAGCCGCGTGGCGCGTCCGCCGGCGGACAAGGTAGCGATCCATGCCGGCCAGCCTTCTTCGCGCGCCGCCTCGTCGCTGGTGATGCAAGCCAGCGACATCAGCGCCTCGTGCATCTCGTCGCTGTTGCGCGCATGCGGCCACGCCTCGTCGGCCACGGCGGCGATGGCGCCCGCGTCCAGCGCGCCCAGGTCGTCTGTGGACGCCGGATCGGTCCAGCGGCGGTTGATGACGGCTTGCGTGCGGCGCTCCTCCAGCGGCGCGTCGTCGAGGAAGGCGTAGGGGCGGGCGTTGAGGATCTCCATCGCCAGCGGCGACGGCGCCGGCAGGTCGCGCGACAGCAGCCGCACTTCGCCGGCCTCCATGCGGCGCAGCAGCGCGAGCCAGCCTTCGCTGTCCATTGCTTCATGCAGGCAGTCGTCCAGCGTCTGGTCGACCAGCGGATGGCTGGGCAGCTCGCGCTCGCCGACGATGTTTTCCAGGCACGCCGCCTGGTCGGGGAAGACGGCGGCCAGCAGGTCGTCGCTCTTCATGCGCTGCAGTTGCGGCGCGACCTTGCGGCCGCCGGCGTAGCGCGGCAGGGCCAGCGCGGTGGTGGCGTTCCAGCGCCACCGCACGTTGAACAGCGGCGCGTCGAGCAGCGCCTGTATCAATATGTGTTCGGCGCTGCTGGAGCGCAGGTAGCGCCATACTTCATCCAGCGGGAAGCTGTGGCTGTCCGATAGCGACAGCACGATGGCGTCCTCGGTGGCGGCGGCTTGCAGCTCGAAGTTGAAGGTGCGGCAGAAGCGCTTGCGCAACGCCAGTCCCCAGGCGCGGTTGATGCGGCTGCCGTAGGGCGAGTGCAGCACCAGCTGCATGCCGCCGGATTCGTCGAAGAAGCGCTCCATCACCAGCGTGTCCTGGGTCGGCAGCGCGCCCAGCGCGGCGCGCGAGCGGGCCAGGTATTCGACGATCTGGCGCGCGGCATCGTCGCGCAGGCCGAGGTGCTCGTGCAGCCAGCCGATGGCGCGTTCGATCGCGGCGCCGTGGTCGCCCGCTGCGCCGGTCGCCTCGCCGTCGGCCAGGAACGCGGGGGTGTCGACAGCCACCGAAGCGGCATCCCCACCGGCCAGGAACGTCGGCGCGTGGACCGCCGCCACCGAAGCGGTATCCCCGCCGGCCAGTTGCCGCTCGATCTCGCCGCGCAGCCGCGCCACGCCGAACGACAGTTCGTCGCTGCGGCCCGGCGCCTCGCCCAGCCAGAACGGGATGTTGGGCGCGGCGCCGTGCGCATCCTCGACCCGCACCTTGCCGGCCTCGACGCGCTGGATGCGGTACGAGGTGTTCCCGAGTTGGAAAACGTCGCCGGCCAGGCTCTCGACGGCGAAGTCCTCGTGCACGGTGCCGACGCTCTGGCCTTGCGGCTCCAGCACCACCGTGTAGTCGGCGTTGTCCGGTATCGTGCCGCCGGAAGTCACGGCGGTCAGCTTGCCGCCGCGCCGCGCGCGCAAGGTGCCGCTGACGGTGTCGCGATGCAGGTAGGAACCGCGCACACCCTGGCGGCCGGTGTAGCCGTCGGTGAGCATGCGCAGCACCGCGTCGTACTGCTTGCGCTCCAGTTCCGCGTAGGGTGCGGCGCGGCGCAGCAGGTCGAACAACTCATCCTCGCTCCACTCGCGGCACGACACCTCGGCGACGATCTGCTGCGCCATCACGTCCAGCGGCGCGGCGGGGATGCGCAGCAGGTCCAGTTCATCGCGCCGCACGCAGTCCAGCAGCGCCGCGCATTCGATCAAGTCGTCGCGCGACTGCGGGAACAGCCGTCCCTTCGGCAGCCCGCCGACATGGTGGCCGGAGCGGCCGACCCGCTGCAAGAACGAGGCGATGCTGCGCGGGGAGCCGATCTGGCACACCAGGTCGACGTCGCCGATGTCGATGCCCAGCTCCAGCGACGCGGTGGCGATCAGCACCTGCAACTCGCCACGCTTGAGGCGCTGCTCGGCGTCGAGCCGGTATTCCTTGGCCAGGCTGCCGTGGTGCGCGGCCACGTGCTCGGCGCCAAGCCGGTCGCCGAGGTGGCGCGCCATGCGCTCGGCCATGCGCCGCGTGTTGACGAAGATGAGCGTGGTGCGGTGCAGGACCGTCAGCTCGGCCAGCCGGTCGTAGACGCGCTCCCACACGTCGTTGGCCATGATGGCCTCCAGCGGCACCGGCGGCAGCTCCAGGTTCAAGTCGCGCGCGCGGACGTGGCCGACGTCGACCACCGCGCAATCGCGCCCGGCGCCGGTGAGGAAGCGCGCCACCAGCGACAAGGGTTTCTGCGTGGCCGACAGGCCGATGCGCACCGGCCGTTGCGCGCACAGCGCGTCGAGCCGCTCCAGGCTCAAGGCCAGATGGCTGCCCCGCTTGCCGCCGGTCACCGCGTGGATCTCGTCGACGATCACGGTGCGCACGTTGGCGAGCATGGCGCGGCCGCTGTCGGAGCCCAGCAGCACGTACAGCGATTCCGGCGTCGACACCAGGATGTGCGGCGCGCGCCGGCGCATGGCGTTGCGCTCCTTTTGCGTGGTGTCGCCGGTGCGCACCGCGCTGCGGATGCCGTGCGGCGGCAGGCCCATCGCCTCCAGCTGGCCGGCGATGCCTTCCAGCGGCGCCACCAGGTTGACGCGGATATCGTTCGACAGCGCCTTCAGCGGCGACACGTACAGCACCCGCGTCTCATCGGGCAGCGGGGCGGCGCCGCTTTCGCGCACCAGCGCGTCGATGGCGGCCAGGAAGGCGGTCAGCGTCTTGCCCGAGCCGGTCGGCGCGGCGATCAGCGTCGGCCGGCCGGCGGCGATCAGCGGCCACGCGCGCCGCTGGGCTTCTGTTTCCGCAGGGAACGACGAGGCGAACCACGCCGCGACGGCGGGATGGAAATCGTGACGAAGTTCGGCTGCGCAGGAGCGGTTCATGTCCTATTAGATAGGGACGATGACGTGTAAGTCAAACAGACAGCATTGCCGCGCAAAAACTGATACGCTTTTAATATTGTCACTGTGAAATTATCTTAAGGTTGTACGCCCATGAGTCAACAGGCCATTTCCGACCTGCCGCTGCCGCAATTTTTACACGCTCCCGGACTGCTGGGAGCGCAGATACTGGCCTTTGACTGGGCGACCACGCCGCTCGGCGCCATCGGCGACTGGCCGCCCAGCCTGAAGACCATGGTCAGCCTGATGCTCAATTCACCGCAGCCGATGTGGATAGGCTGGGGCGAGCAGGCGACGTTTTTATACAACGATGCTTATATTAATGTGCTCAGCATGGCCAAGCATCCGTGGGCGCTGGGCCGGCCGGCGGCCGAGGTGTGGTCCGAGATCTGGGATATTTGCGGGCCGCTGGTGGACAAGGTGTTCGAGCGCGGCGAGGCCACGATGGCCGACGACGTGCGGCTGTTCATGCGCCGCGACGATTTTCTGGAGGAGACCTTTTTCTCCTTCTCCTATAGCCCGGTGCGCGATGAGTCGGGCAAGGTGGCGGGCCTGTTCTGTCCCAACCTTGACGTCACGGCCAAGCACCTGAACGCTCGCCGCCTGCGCACCGTCTCCGAAATGAGCACCCGCACGCTGCAGGAAAAGACGGTGCGGGGCGCCTGCGCGATCGCCGTCGCCACCATCGCCGACAATCCCGACGACCTGCCGTTCGCGCTGTTGTATTTGGCCGGCGACGACGGCGAGGCCGCGCGACTGGCGCAGTCCACCCATCCCGGTTTGGCCGGCGCGCGGCATTTGTTCCCGCTGGACGAGGTGATCGCCGACGGCGTCGCGCGGCTGGTGGCGCTGGATCCGGACCGGCCGCTCGACGGCATGCCGGCCGGCCTGGCCAACCAGCGCATCGGCCATGCGCTGGTGCTGCCGCTAATGGACGCCGGCGCGCTGGTGCTCGGCGTAAGCGCGGCGCGCCAGCTGGATGCCGACTACCGCAGCTTCATGGAGCTGATCGCCAGCCAGACCGGCAACGCGATCCGGCAGGCGCGCGCGGCCGAGGACGAGCGCCTGCGCGCCGACAAGCTGACCGAATTGGATCGCGCCAAGACCCAATTCTTCAGCAACGTCAGTCACGAATTCCGCACCCCGCTGACGCTGTTGCTTGGCCCGATCGAGGACGCGCTGGGCGACGCCGCCGAACCGCTGCCGCCGGCGCAACACGCGCGCGTGCTGCTGATGCAGCGCAACGCGCTGCGGCTGCAAAAGCTGGTCAACACGCTGCTGGAATTCTCGCGGGTGCAGGCCGGCCGCGCCCAGGCCAGCTTCGCGCCGACCGATCTGGCGGCGCTGACCGCCGACCTGGCCAGCAGCTTCCGCTCCACCATCGAGGGCGCCGGCATGCGGCTGACGGTCGATTGCCGGCCGCTGGCGGCGCCGGTGTATGTCGATTCGTCGATGTGGGAAAAAATCATCCTCAACCTGCTGTCGAACGCCTTCAAGTTCACGTTCGACGGCGAGATCCGCGTCGGCCTGCGCACCGTCGGCAAGCACGCGCGCCTGACGGTCGAGGACACCGGCACCGGCATCCCGGCCGACCAGTTGCCGCTGCTGTTCGAACGCTTCCACCGGGTCGAGGGCGCGCGTTCGCGCACGCACGAAGGCTCGGGCATCGGGCTGGCGCTGGTGCATGACCTGGTGGCGCTGCACGGCGGCGAGATCGGCGTCGACAGCGTGCTGGAACGCGGCACCGTGTTCAGCGTGACGATCCCGCTCGGCAGCGCGCACCTGCCTGCGGGGCAGCTGCGCGCGTCGGCGCCGTTGCCGGCCGGCGCGGCGCGCGCCTATGTGGCGGAAGCCGACGGCTGGGTGCCGCCGGTGGTCGCCGCGATCGAGCCTGGCGGCGTGCGGCCCGGCCTCGGCCGATTGCTGATCGTCGACGACAACGCCGACATGCGCGTCTATCTCCAGCGTCTGCTGCGCGAGCAGTGGCAGGTGACGGTATGCGACAACGGCGTCGAGGCGCTGGAGGCGGTGGCGCGGCAGGCGCCGGACCTGATCCTGTCCGATGTGATGATGCCGCGGCTCGACGGCTTCGGCCTGCTGGCGGCGTTGCGCGCCGATCCGGCCACGCGCGACATCCCGGTGATGCTGCTGTCGGCACGCGCCGGCGAGGAGGCGCGGCTGGAGGGATTGCAGGCCGGCGCCGAAGATTACCTGGTCAAGCCGTTCTCCGGCCGCGAGCTGTCGGCGCGCATCGACCTGCTGCGTTTGCGGCAGCACGCGCGCGTGGTGGAACGGGCGGTATCGCGGCGCACGCAGAGCATCTTCAGCCAGGCGCCGGTGGCGATCACCATCCTGCGCGGGCCGCGGCATGTGTTCGAACAGGCCAACGCCTACTACCAAGAGATCATCGGTCCCCGGCCGCTGGTCGGCCTGCCGATCCGCGAGGCCTTGCCGGAACTGGAGGGGCAGGGCATCTTCGAGCTGCTGGACGGGGTGCTCGACACCGGCGTGCCGTTCGTCGGCCGCTCGGTGCTGGTCAAGCTGTTGCGCGGCGAACCGCCACGGCTGGTCGACCGCTATTTCGATTTCGTCTACCAGCCGCTGCTCGACGACGCCGGCAAGCCGGAAGGTGTGGCGGTGGTGGTGTTCGAGGTCACCGAGCTGGCCAACGCCAAACGCGCGGCGGAGGGCGCCAACCGCGCCAAGGACGAATTCCTGGCGATGCTGGGTCATGAGCTGCGCAATCCGCTGGCGCCGATCGTCACCGCGCTGCAGCTGATGAATCTGCGCGGCGGCGATTACGCGGTCAAGGAGCGCGCGGTGATCGAGCGCCAGACCAAACACCTGGTGGCGCTGGTGGACGATTTGCTGGACGTGTCGCGCGTCGCCGAGGGCAAGATCCAGCTGCGCCGCGAAGCGGTGGAGATGGCCGAAGTGGTGGCGCGCGCGATCGAGACGGCCAGCCCGCTGATCGAACAGAAACGCCATGCGCTGGAGCTGGACGTGTCGGCACGCGGCCTGGCGGTGATGGCCGATCCGGGCCGCTGCGCGCAGGTGGTGGCGAACCTGCTGACCAACGCCGCCAAGTACACCGAGGCCGGCGGCAAGTTGTCGGTGGCGGCGCGGCGCGACGGCGGCGAGGTGGTGGTGACGGTGCGCGACAACGGCATCGGCATCGGCGCCGAAATGCTGCCGTCGATCTTCGAGTTGTTCGTGCAGGAGCGCCAGGCGCTGAGCCGTTCGCAGGGCGGCTTGGGGCTGGGACTGAGCATCGTGCGCAGCATGATGACGCTGCACGGCGGCAGCGTCGAGGCGCACAGCGACGGCGTCGGTTGCGGCAGCACGTTCACGCTGCGCTTGCCGGCGCTGGCGCTGGACGAGGTGGAGGCGCCGTCGCCGCCGTCGGCCTGCGACCAACCCGGCGCGACCCGCTCCGGCCTGGCGATCCTGGTGGTGGACGACAACGAGGACGCCGCCAGCGCGCTCGGCGAGCTGCTGACGATATACGGCCATACCGTCGAGGTGGTGTTCGACGCGCCGTCCGCGCTGGCGGCGGCGC
>Ga0247815_10001689_pt1 | contig 16798 bp, 17 predicted proteins | sample UWRJL194509B1_FD_181014 | JGI IMG/M metagenome (GOLD analysis project Ga0247815, IMG submission 181014) | Plant litter microbial communities from Arlington Agricultural Research Station in Wisconsin, United States - UWRJ-L194-509B-1 | ecosystem: Environmental > Terrestrial > Plant litter >...
AAAGCGCCGCACGAAACCGTTCTGCCTCCGACCGCCAGTCTCCGCGCCACATGAGAACGAGCCACAATGCATTGCACAATAGCGCCACACTGGCGCCACAAAAAGGATCCATTAAAATTGCGCCTGCACAGACAGGCGTGGGAGACCTGGGACTGAAATCACCTTTGTCACGCCGCTACCCTGCCGTCGGACAGTTCTAGGTCAGCGCAAGGGCTCTGGGTTCATATTTCAATCGTCTGACCCTCCACAGAACTACGGAGAGCACCGAGACCGCTGTCGACAGTTTGGGAGCCTGGTGCCAGGTTATCGCGCGGTGAACTGCCTTCATCCACCGGCTGTTCAGTGTGTCAATATTGACTAGTTGGATTCGCCGCCTCTTCATCGCCGCGGTTAACTCAGGTCCAGACCGTCTATTTAGCCTCCCGTCAGTCAGGTGCTTTGTTGCTTTCATGAGGGTCCGAAGGCCTCATGTAGGTTGCTCTGGCGCTTTGGCTTTGGCAGCTGTTCCGCTTTAGCTTGTACACGAAGGAAGCGGCCTGTCAGCACGTAAAACAGCTGTGTCGCTAAGGCGTGCAGCATTCGAGAGCACAGCTCTAGGCCGATCGATAACGCCAGGGGCTTGTGCCCGCGCCAACCAGGGTGTACATCCGGACATCCGCGCCGTCCGTGCGGCTCACCCTCGCAGCAACACGTCTGCACACTGTACACACCCCAAGTCGTATCGTTTGCCTGCGCGTGGACAGCCCGGCTCGGGTTCAAGGCGGCTGACCGGTCTGCTCGGAGGAGCTATGACGTGCTGGACATCTCGGCTGCAGAATTACATCGACGCACATCACCTCACCCATGAACCAAGCACAGGGATCATGTGTTCTTATCCTGCCCGTCTGCCATACGCGGGCGCCAACAAGACGCGAGTGCTGTGTGTTTCAACGTGCGATTAGTTTCAGACGTAATAACAGTTGCAGGCTCGTCCTTTGACAAGATTGTATCGTCCTGGACGAGAAGCCGCTTCTGGTCCCCTAACCCAGCCCGTTGGCGGCTCTTATTAGTCTGTCAATGGGCAAACTACACGTTCCCGGCTCGATCCGCTCCTGAAATTCCGGCCGCTCATCGATAGTTCGGCTCCCAACCAGTAGGGGAATGTTTGGGTAAGTCCGATCCACTGTGTTAGCGGTCACCAGGGATCTGATGGCATCAAGCAGAGCTGCAGTGGCTGGCCTCGTTGCAGGAGGTCAGCCTGTGCTGCGACAACGTGTGTGCATGCACAGATGGACCGCGGGAAACGTCCAACCTTGAGACATGCGCGTCCAGGCGCGCTCGCATCTTGACCTCCTTTTCTGCTCAGACTCTCGCCCTCACTCCGGTCATTCCGTTTTCCTGTGCTGTAAAACTTTCTGTTGTTCCTCTGGTACGTTGATCTGTTGGCACAGCATTTGCTTCAGAGCCCCGAGAGACGAGCGAGCTGACATTCACTGTCGACTTGTCTCCCTATGTGCCGCCTTCATTATCGTCTCTCGCGTGTGCTTCTGAACCGATGCATTTCGCGCGCCTGCTCTGTGTCGGGGTGTTTCGGCCGCTCACCTCCGCGCTGCCGATCACGTGCACGATACTGGGTTGGGTCTGGTGTTGGTACTGGTGCTGGCGCACTCCTACTTGACGATGTTCGCCGCGACCTGCGACAGGGTCGCCCCGCGGTCATCGGTGCGAACTTCGAAGGCTGTGCTAGTCCAGCCTTGACCAATATTTCGGCCCGCGAATGGACCACCGACTGCTAGAGCACGAGTATCACGCCTGGCCCGCGGAGCTGCGCCTTCAACAGTCGGCCGTAAATTTGTCCCAACATCGCTACCCTCAAACATCAGATGTCGGACGAGGCCCGACCTCACGTGAGCTACGGCCTGGGGACGTTCATCTGGACGTGACATGCGCCTCACATAGCCGTGACACGACCGGTACCACAGACTACCACGTGAGCCAAGACATCAACGTACAGTGCCCGCCTCCATCCGCAGCGGCCTCCAACATGCACGCTTCATCATTCATTCTTGGACCATCACCTGCGTACACGCTCGCATCGCAATCCGATCCTGCAAACACGCCGACCCAAACAGTCCGCGTCCAACCACGGTCGCAGCTGCACCCATATCCTTTCTCGCAGCCACCACCGCCAAAATCTCAGCCCATTCACCGAACTTCCATTGACAGTGTTCGCGATATTGATCAACAAGATATTCCGCGGCGCGAATTTTCACCATGCGGACCTCAGGACGAATACGAATACGATTCAAGAGTGTTCGAGCTCGACCTTCCGCCGGAACATCCCGCGCACCTCCCTGCAGCCGCCCATCTTCGTATTTGTACACCACCACCAGTACATTCTGCTGCAGTTTTAGGTCCAGTGCGCTCTCGCAAGCGTCAGCGCAGCGTCTCACTCGATCGCCAACGTCTGGCGAGTATGCAGGGTGTCATTATCCCGTGCACTCCTCCTCCCGAGCACACGCCGTGTACAACACACCCTGTCTCTACCATAAGCCTTGCTCCAGCTCAGAGCGCACGAAGAGCAGGCTCAGGAGGTGGTACACGCGCAAAGATGGAAGGCATGCTGGGCAAGTATCGGCTCGATCCGTTCGCCACGCGGTGGTGCAACCAGCACGTAGTTTACCAACCGCCGGTCGAGTTTACCTTTATCGGGACACAGGAGGTAGAGCGCGTGGGTGATGTACCGGCGGATACAGTTTCGTGTGGCGAGGAGGACGACCACGAGGAGGATGATACGTCTGAGGCTCCTGGTGCCACTGCCACCGTGGAGCTCCATTCCGTCAGGGCCGCTGCGAGCCATACCAGGACTTTAATGCGCGAGCGCTCCCCGGGACCGAGTCCCGAGCACCCTGGGCGTGAGTGTTGGCCCATCTATGGCCGCATGCGATCTGACCGGTGTTGTTCTTGCTTCTCAGGTCAGGTCGGCGGAGACACGGTTAGCGGCTACATCACAGGCCAACAAACGTCTTCAGCGTCACTCCGGGGGGCGCTAAGCCTGAACGAGGGAACTACGGCGGGAGGGGAACAGCGCAGTCTAACAGTAGCAATGCGACCAACACCAACAGATGACTCGCCAACAACCTGTCATTACGCGGCGATTCACCAACATGCAGGCGAGGGTAGTGCAGACGCAGATGAGTGGAATAGTCTGAAGATAAATACGGCGAACCGCCCCGAACTTGGCAAACGATCTCTCCCCGCCTCTGCCATATCAAACTCTACACTCCGCAGGGTCCCTTCCGCGTCGTCGTCTATTCCCATCACCAGCTTCGAATCTACATCACTCTCTCGAGCCGCATTCATGGACCGTCCGCCGTCCGCATCATCCTCCATGTCCTCGTACGACGACAGCGACGCGCCAATGTCCGATGACCGCGGACTGCCAACAGCTGCGGGGCCTCCGTTCTATGCTCGACCTCTCCCGCCAATCCCGCCACAGCAGCCCCCAGCTCATAATACGCATCTCATCAATTCCTTACCGACATCGGCTCTGGCGACGTCGGCGTCTCAGCCGCAATACACGGGCAGTCCTACACTGTCGCTACCCCCGGCGCCGCCTGCCGGACATCAGCAGCCTCCGACCTCGGTATCGTCAACGCAATCTCACTTGGACCACCAACCCACAATCGGCGGCCCACAGGAACCGCCGAAGAAGAAGGTCAAGAAGGTCAAGATGCATCCGTGCAGCATTTGTGGCAAAGAGTTCCCGCGCCCATCTGGCCTCCAAACTCACATGAACGTCCACAGTGGTGCCCGCCGTAAGTCTTTCAATCAAGTCTCATCCATTGCCCATTGCCGTTGCCATCGTAGTTCGTTCCTGCCGCATTTCCGCTGCATCTCCGTTACGTCCCTGTCTTGAGTTGTGGTCCTCGAGGCGCATGTTTGTACATTGCGCCGAGTGCAGGGTCGTGTCACTCCGCGTCCTGGGTTGATTACACCGGGATTGCTCGTCGTTCAGGAGTGCTAGGGCTTCTGGCGTTGGCAGGTCGAATGCCCGTGTTTGACATCGTGGCCCCACCCGAAGGCGCCAGTTTGTGCTCGTCCCGATCCGCACATCCGAGGCACATGGTTCATTGCCCTGGTGCACTGTGACGGTTTCACCTGCTCCGCCTGCGTATTTGTCATACACTCCATCTCGCTCGTCCCACACATTCATATCATGCAATGCTGACTCTGCTGTGGTTCATCTCAGCTTATGAATGCCCTGTCGCGGGATGTCCGAAACGCTTTGGCGTCCGCAGTAACGCGACGAGACATCTTCGTGTTCATCAGAAGGCCCGTGAACATGCCGAACTCCGCGCGGCTGCAGCAGCGACCAACGGCTTCTCCGTCGACTGGCTCAACTCGTTGCCCGACCACCAGCTTGCCCACTCGCATTTCCGCCACATGGGCTCGTTGGGCGAGGCACACTCCCATCACATAGTGCCCTCACATACCATTGACCATCCGCAAAGCCACCTCGACCTGAGGCCTGTCTCAGCCGGTTCAAACGTATACTCGGACAACTCGCACGTCAACCTCCACTCGCACCTCGGGGGCATGTCAATGATCGGGGCGAACGAGTACGAGCATGTTCGCGACCTCGGCGGGATGCAACTCCTCGGCGGTCAATCGCTTGGGGTTTCGCTCAGTGATCCCATCCGCACCACGCCGGCAGAAGCCCTCGCACAGCAGCACCAGACTCAGTCACCTACCGGCATGTCCAGCACCAGTCGCTCTTTCTCGGGTAGCTCGTACATGTCAAGCTCGAGCGGCTACACTCCGTCCTCGCTGTCAGTCGCATCGAGCGTCCCGTCTAATGGGTCCAGTATCTACCACACTACACACTCCTCATATGACTCGGGCTCGGGCAGTCCATCAACACAGTACCCCGCCGCTCAGGTCGCCGCAGCAGCGTCTACAGGCGCCCGCGTGAGCGGCTCGTACACTCCAGCAAGCTCGACGATGAATCACATTCCTGCGTCGATGCACTCGCTCCAGATTCCGCAGCGCTCGCTCTCCATGACATCCGCTCTGCAGTCCTCCGAGCCTGGTCACCTTCACTCGCACGGTGGCGGCTCGAACCGGCAGGAAAACTGGGTCCCACAGAGTCTCAGGGTGATGAACAACTGGAACGGTTTGTCGTCAACAACGCGTGTGCCGCGCGTTGAGATCGGCGAGGTCATCCCTCCGACAGGATCGAGCGCAGATGGAGAGTGTCTCTATCATCCGAGCCAGTGGAGAAACGGGCTGCCTGGTCGTAGTGGGCCCCAGTGGTGGTCGGCCATCCGAGCGTGAGTGGGGTACGTGGCTCAGGTTGCCGTTGTTCCGTCTAGCACCCATCATGTTCGCTGTCCCGCACATCGCACACCCTGTTCCGCGCTTTCTTGAAGCCGAGCACTTTCCTTTACACACGCATGACTACTGCAGATCTTTAGCTACTTCTTGTACGCACTGCCACTTCCACTGCTTTCGCGCCTCCTCCTTCTCCTCATCTTTTGTTCTTGCCCACTCCACTTCTTGGTCGCTTGATAATACCTCCGCTAGTTGCTTGCATGCGATGTCCTAGTCATTTGCGCATCTCGTCATCCTTCCTATCTTGTCACCATGCTGTCGCGCATCTTGCTCTTGTCCTGCCGTTCCTGCTGTTCCTCTCTCGTCACCCAAACTGGCTATCAGAACTGATAGGTGCACACTCAATGATCCCGGCTGCTTCTTGTACCTCCACCCGATTCCTCGTGCTCATAGTCGCCCCTCCTGGTATCTGGCCCGGCGCCTCCAAATGTCATACTACACAACGATCACCTTATCTTGCACCTGAATACTTTACCTTTTTCATCCTGCTGTAATCTCATCGCTTGGAGATGGCAAAATAATCACAGATTATTGTATTGTTCCCTCATGCTCGTGCTTAAACCTGCAATTGAGCGCCCGCAACTCCTACTGACCTGCTCTCAAGCTGTATTAGCTTGTGATTCTGACTTGCGTGCTCATCCTTGCGAGCTAGATCCGTCCAAGACATTGAATGATGTAGTATGATGTTGGGGTCGCCATTGGAGATTTGGACCTCCTAGCAGCGCGAAGTGAGGCTCAATATCAATTCAAAGTCACAAGACGCAATTAGTGTGCACCTAAATCAGCACGACTCTACTAACTACGTTCAGTCGCGCCAGCGCGACGTAAGGGCTGATACATTAACCCGCCCGGTTCACACGGAGCAGAGCAATATATCAACTGTATTCAATTTTTCGTCCTCCCAACCGCAGTGTACGCAGGAGGCATTGTTATGGCATCCTCTCGGACAGCAGCACCAGTGACTGCGGAAGGTGGCGATATGGAACTCGGTGCTACGCTTTCCGGATGCCATGCGCCAGTCCACTGACTCTGAGAGCCGGAGGTGGTGCCGCTCATGAAAGTCGGAGCAGGATAGCTCATGGGTGGTGCATCCAAATCTACACGTTGTCGTTGACGCCGGCGGCGCAGCAACAGCAGGAGGAGTATGATACCTGCCGCCAGGACGCCGACGCCGACGCCGATACCAGCGGAAGCCGCGGTACTGAGGCCCTCAGACTTGTCGGCTGAGTTTGTATCTGTAGACGCTGATAAAGGCGACGTTGGGTTGGATGTTGGTGTTACGCTGGCGGACGACAATGTCTCGTAAACACGCCTGCATACCAGGCTACGCAGCGACAAATCTTGGCACTCACGTGCTCTCTGCCACCTCGTCAATGAGGATTGAGTCAATGATCAGCCATCTACGATTGCTTGGGGCAGTCTGCCCGTTGGACGCAGTGCCGTAGCTGATCACAACATCATGAACTGCGTTTGGATCCAGGCCTGAACGCGAGTACAGTTGCGCCTGGTTCTTTGCCTCTTCTCCCTCGCGCGGCTCAGTGGTGAAGAAGAAAGGCGGCTCCTGGTCGACTCGGACCGACGCACTTGCGCCGGATCTGAGAGTGCTGCCGTAGACTGTGAAGAGGGAACCTGCGCCAAGTCTGAACTAGGTGCAGACACCCAGGTGTTTGAAATGACCCACCTCTGAAGCCGAATCTCACGCTCGTACTGGGTCCCCACGTCAACCGAACTGTACGGTTGTAGTAGTCGTCTGCGCTCTCGGTCCTGTGTCATCATTCAGTGCCAATTACCAGACTAGGGGAACGTCAAAGCGTACCACCAAGCATCAGTACATCTCTCGTTGCCTGGTTGCCCCTTGCACACTGAAGCATCCAGAATCTGCGCTGGCGTCCATTCGAGCCGTGGACTCTCGTCATCCAGAGTGACAAGAGCCGCACGAGACACAGAGGTACACGAAGCCAACAGAAAGGTAGCAGCACGAAGGAAAGTGATCATGGGAGGAATGCAGCTGGAAGAAAATGATGGTGGAAGGAGAATGAGTTGCTCTCTGCCGCTGGGCTATCACGGGGCACAAGTACTTTGGCTAACAGCCTCAGCCTCCTGTCTGTCATCGCATCTTCTGCCCGCCAAGGAAGCAGGTGCAAGGGAGATCAAGCGGAGGAAGTGTGTATTGTGAGTCCGTCAGACCCGTCGCGGGGATCTGCCTCCGAGTCAGGGGTAGTTGAACGGCTAAGATCGATTTCTAACTAGCCCCATCATTCCACTCAGGTTTGTTCTCAGCATTATGGCGTTTCATCTCCATGCTTTCGTACTTGTTCCTCTCGTCCTTCAAGGGCCGTTGTTCCCGCACTTCAGCTCTCATTGACTGGCTATCAGATGCTCTAAGGACTGCTGGCACGTGCATCATCCCACTTGATTGAATTCATCGACCATGGTCCGGTCACCCGTGAATGGACTCTCGTAGTCACACTGACCGACTTTCGCGCTCGATACGGTTGCTTTTCTTGGTCCGTATACGCATACTTGAAAGAATATCTCAAAGAAGTCGGGGATTGAGGCGACATGATGCTTGACTTGCCATCTGTAGTTCTGAAGCTCCAAGCTGGTGGCGAACTGACCCTCCATTCCCATCTAGGGCCCGATATCCATAAAAGTGTATCTCCAATCGTGTGAGTCAACTAAATACAGGTCGTGCCCAGCGCACCCAGCGCGTGTGGCAGTGACGCAAAACTGGTAATGAACCGGTTTAAACAAACCGGTGGCCCAATGAAAACTCCAGTCTCATCAGTTCTTCGTTCTACCAGCCGCAGTGTACGCAGGAGGCATCGCTATTGCATCGCCGCTCACTGCTAAGTGCTGCGAGAACGAGCTTGAACTCGGCTCCGTGCTTTCCAGTTGCCAGGGGGTGACATTGGGCCACGTAATCTGAAACCCAGAGGGGGTACCGCTGATGTATGTTGGTCCAACTGGGCTCACGGGCGGTGCGTCGAGATCGATCCGCCGTCGTTGACGCCGGCGGCGCAGGAACAACAGCAGCAGTAGAATAGCTGCCGCCAGGATACCGACACCAGCGCCAAGAGCAGCGGAGGTCGCAGTTTTCAGGCCCTCAGAATTATCAGCCGAAATGGTACCTTTGATTGGCGGCGTTGGGCCGGATGTCGGTGATGTTGCACTGACGGGCGGCGATGTCATTGTAAGCAATCTGCACAGACTTTCCTCACGCACGGACAAATGTCACTACTCACGTGTTGGCTTCCACCTCGTCAATGAAAATAGAGTCAATGACCAACCATTTACGGCTGCTCGGCGTATTCTGCCCATTGTAGCTGATCACAACGTCGTGGACAGTGTTTGGATCGAGCGATGAGCGTGAGTACAGTTCCACTTGAATCCTTCCTTCTTCCCCTTCGCTTGATGCGGTGGTGAAGAAAAAGGGCGGCTCTTGATCGATTCGAACTGACGCGCTTGCGCCAGACGTGAGAGTACTACCGTAGACAGTGAAGAGAGAACCTGCGTCGAGATTGAGCTGGCTGAGTTCAAAAGAGCCCTGATATCAACCTACCTCTGAAGCGAAATCTCACGCTCGTGCTCGGTCCCCATGTCAGCCGCACTGTGCGGTTATAGTGTGCATCCGCTTCCTCGGCCCTGAAACATATTTCAATATGATCGAAAGAGGGTAAATATCCGAGCCTACCACCATGAATTGGTACAAATCTCGTTGTCAGGTCTCTGCTTGCACTCAGCAGAACTGAGGATTCGCGGTGGTGTCCATTCCAGCCGTGGACTCTCGTCATCCAGTGTGATGAGAGCCGCACGAGACTCAAAAGAATACGAAACCAGTAGAAATATAACGGCAAGAAGAATGGCAGCCATGAGAGTTCGCGAGGAAAGAGGTGATGGTAGAAGGAGAACAAGCAGCTGTCAGTCGTTTGGGCCATCACGGCAGAAAACCATCTTTGGGAACTGTCACTGACACTGCCGTCTTCTGTCTCCCAATGAAGCAAGTGTCACGAGGATCAGAGAGGAGCTGTGCACATCAAACCCCTCACGAGTCACCGGCCGGGGCTCCACCTCGATCCCAGAATCAGTTCGGTTCTTCAGAATCCTCGCGTTCATCGTGGCAAGGTCCAAAAATATCAAGGGAAATGATTAAGAGCACTTTCGGATTTTGGAATCTGAGGTCTGTTCACAAGCGACGAGGGAAGTTGGTACATTGTCGTGCAAGCTCGGCGACAAAGACTAACGGAAATCTAGTTTCGACGGTGAGACTACAATAGATGCGAGCTGCCCGTTACAAGCTCAACCAGCGGAGGGCTGTGTATCAATTGTTTCCGCCCAACCGGGTTTTCTTTATGGCCTGTCAGCCTCTCCATGTTAGAAGATGAAGGCGCTTCTCTAGGGCGACCTCAATCTACCCTTTCTCTTATGGTACGTAGGCTCTGCGATTAAGTTTTGACTTTGGGGTAGAAATTTAAGTGCTTCGTCTCGCACTGTGAATACACAGTTGAAAACGTCACGTGATGCGGTTGAGCGGGATTCGCCGATGCTCGGATTGAAATACACGCGTGATTAGAACACCGACTCCGCCACTCTTCCTCCTCCTCCCGCCTTCCCTTGTTCGAACTCGTTGCCCTGTCTACATACCGCCGCTCGCCTACACTCACTTAGTGCCAGCCACTATGACTCACGTCCTATCCTCATCCGGCGCGTTCGGCTTCTCGAGCCAGACCTCGACCTTCTCCAGTGCGCGCGCACTTTCACCATCCAGTCATACTTGTGTTGCTGACTCCATACACAGATGGCGTCGGCTTCCATCTGCCGTCCTCGCCCATCTATGCTCCTGCCAGTGCGTCATTCTGATCCCGCGCACGCTTGACCCGCGCCGTAGCTAAAGCTACATCGGCACTCGCAGTCAAGACAGTCGAAAACATGTACAACACGCCGGCGCGCCCGCAACAGCGCAGATCCTCCACAGTGTGCGTATTTAATGGCCTCACTCTGTCTCCGCACCACCTGCTCACTCTCGTCTGGCTGCCTGCAGTTCTAGCTACCCAGTAACGACCCAACACCTTTCATCCATGTTAGTCCAATCGGAACATTGTAGCGGTTGATCTCTAATCATTGCTGTCGTCTGTCAGCTCAAGCTCTAGCCCGCCGTTTCGTGCAGTAGACGTCAAGGAATCGGATATGCGCCGCAACCTATATGTCCTTGGCTTGCCATCTGACCTCAATCAGTACGCTCTTCTCCTCGCTCACACGTGTCATTGATGATGCTGAATCTGCGCATCAGGGATGAGTTCGAAGAACTGTTCGCGCCATACGGAAATGTTGAGCACTCAGTCATCATGGCTACCCTCGATCAGTTCAACCGCCGTCGTGGCTTTGTTGTACTTTCCACCCATCAAGAAGCGTGTGTTGCGATTCGCGCGCTGTCCGGTATCCAGCTTCAGTGCGTTTCTATATCTGGTTGTATCGCACGTTGTTGATCTAGCGCAGCGGCTCACAACTCCACGTCTCGTTCGCGGTCATCCAACGCTCTGAAGGTTCGTTCCGCCTACACTCTCCTTTATTATACCGTGCATACCCATCACTCATTCGCAGGCTTCCTCGATGGTGGGGACCGCACTCGTCGCGCGCGTACGACCCGCATGCCTGAAGGTCGTCACGGCAGCAGCTCTCCGGACATGCCAAGCCTACACTCCCTCTCGAGCCCCGATCGCTCAGCTTCTTCTCCAACCCGCCCTCTCGCTCATGGTTCTACTCTCTCCGCGTTTACTCAGCCGTCCACGTCGCCGCTCTTTCCCCAACCGCAGCCTGCCGGCGGAACGCTCATTGCGCTCAATCTCTGCCCAAGTGTCTTCCCTAGTGCCGCAGCCCTGCACCATTTCTTTGCGCGTTTCGGTCGCGTGCGAGCCGTCCGCCTCGCCCGTGGTGGCAGCGCGGGTGGCGGTGGCTCTCTTGGCCTCGGAGGCGTAGACAGTCATGAGATGCCCGGGACCGGAGTCGTCGCATTTGAAAGCGCTCACGACGCGTCGTGTGCTATTGAGATGCTCGATGGCGTCCCTATCGGCTCACACATCTTACGCACTATGGATGTGCTATTGTGAGTAGATGGCAAAGCGGCGCAGCCTATGGACGATCCTGCATTTCGCGCTTCGCAACACCCATGATTTCCTTTACGCTTCCATCGCATTGTAGCTGTCTCCGTCTCAACTTTATATCCGGATTATGTCCTCGCTTTCGCTTACGATTGCACAACCACGACTCAAGATGGACTTTGCCTGTATCACACGCTACATTCCCCCTCGCTCGCATCCATTGACACGACTGACCCTCCAATCCTCAGTTTCGCTAATTGTTCATGCATATGTTTCCTTTGTAGCCTTTCCATTGCCGAGTCCTGTATTACCACTGCGTACTGCCTCGTCCTGACGTCTGACCTGCCGTGCACGTTCGCGACATGTTCCGAATCGTAATCCAAGCTAGAATCCAATTTGACTTGTATCACCGCCCGTACAGATCAAGGCTCTCGAATCCACTGCTGCGGCCTTCTCCTTCGCTTCGACACTCTTGAGATCATTCATAAATCTGAGGACCAGGCCACCAGAGACTGCTGGTATCTCGACCGTCAAATAGTCGCTGTACTCGTGGACCGAAGAGCGTATTGCCGATCTCCATGGAGAGAGTCTCGCTTACACAACGGTCGAGCGCCTCGGGCGGGGCTTTCTCCCAAATCTCGATCGACTTCGAGAAGTCGTCAATTGCGCTGCGACGCCCTGCAGTGTTGATGTCCACAATCGCCGCCATTCCAGCGAGAATGAGCCTTTTGAGCCTCCGACCTCGAGGTAGCAGACGCTCAAGGAAGTCCCGCACGTCGGACAGCGCGAGCGTGCACCCAACATCACATCCACACGGTGGGTAAGGTATAAACTCAAAGGATCGGAAGTCGAAAGGTGGGCACCGCGACTGAGAGCCGTCTTTCGTTGGCCGAGGAAAAGCGTACAGTTGCAACTGCTCCAACGCGAGGAACGAAATGTGAGCCGGGCCGCTTGGTTGATCGATGAAGATGCCACAATCAACAGTCTGGCTACGCGTTTCTCTGCAGGAAGCAAGGACGATATGCAGTTCTTTGAGACGAGGGAAGTTGCAGGCAGCCCAAACAAATGATGCCCACTGCCACTCGTGCATCCACAAAGACACGATACGACTGGAATGTCCGATCGGTACCGAAATCATGTCGGAGTTGAGGTATGCTGTTCCAGTGCGAGTCGGGTATCGTACGAAGGAGATCTCGTGAAAGCTATTCCCACTGATAGATGTCCCTTCGTTCTGTGAGCCGATGGAACACTGCGTGCTTTGTAGGCACACGTTCCCCGATGCGACAGTCATATTCAGATCGCCGTCTGGCCAGATGTCGCAGAGAGGCTCCACCTCAGACCCGTAGTTGGCCAGGATTGCAACATGCTGAACGTTCGCCAATACACCGATAAACTCCGCAACCAACCCCGTGGCGCTCATGACAATAATGCGGCGGAGAGGATGTTTTGACAATAGCTGGCGTACATCTTCGGCACCAGCAAGGTCAATGATTGAGAGGTTGGAAAGCGCCAGATGCTCGAGTAGAGGCATTGCCTCTAGGAGCGACACGATTAAACTCAGATTAACTGTCCGGGCTGTTGTCGCAGTGGAGCAGAAGGCGGTGATGTTTGCTAGAGCAGGATACTGTACACCGGCTTTGAGGGAGACATTATCCAGCCATAGCTCGGTTAAAGCGCCGGGGATACCCCCGAGAAAGTTGTCAGGTAGTTTGTTTTCGGCGCTGAGGTACGGTGTCCTCTGGGGAATCCCTAGTCGCAAGTATTGTAGCGCAGGAACCCCACCAATGCGTTCAAAAAGGCCCAATATGAGCGCAATCGGCGCCGCGAAACTTTGGGGCTCTGAAATACCCCAAGTGATGAAGGGCATATGGAGCTGCATATCGAGGGTAACACCTCCGCCTGCTAACAGCCAATCTTCCAACAGCTGAAACTGAAACGAGCCTGATCGAAACCACTGGATTGATGTTGTAAGTCGTAGATGACTCGGATAGCCGGCAGTGCGCTGCATCATGGTTCGGCTCAGAGTCCAGGACCATATATTGAGCGAGTTGAAATGGTCCATGATCCAGACCCGGTTCCACAGAGTTGTATCGCCGATGAGCGCATTGCGAATGCGGGAGCAGGCTTTGGAGAACTCGACGCATTCGAGGATGTGTAGATGCCGAGCGATAGTACATAGCACGTTGCGCGGCCAAAGGTCCATCGTCTGAATCACCCGTTTCCCATTCACCCGTGCGCGAATGCGAGAAGTCAGGCAGCCATCGCTAGTGCTAAGAATCCATCAATATACAACCTCGTCACAGTTGCAATGCATACAATGGGTTGTTTAGTGGTGTCTGATCCCGGCTCGTTGCTTCTTGTGCGTTGCCCGTGAACGCGAAGAAACGCGCAACCCATCGCGCCCCGGCATCGTTCGATTCTGGAAGGCATTCATATAAGAAAGGGTCGTGCGCTGTGTTCATTTTTAGAAGCGACCAGAGCAGTTGTATGCCGAACAACAACAACGCCGGCGTGAGGAGAGTCGCAGCAAAAAGAGTACCAAGTTTACTCGGTGCTAACCGAGCGATACCCTTTATTTGGAGTTGGTCACTCACCATGTGCTTTGCGCGGTGATTGCTCCTTGACACGTTTAACAAACTGCGAGAATTGGCTCGTTAACAGTAGCGTGTCGCAATACCAGCTAGCTGACTCGATTGATCTCAGCGCTGCCGGCAAAACACGTGCCGAGCCGCTACTCGAGGAAAATGATTCGATCCAGGCTCGAACTGGAGACCTTCTGTGTGTTAGACAGATGCGATAACCAACTACGCCATCGAACCAGTTGGCAACATGGTTGATCCGCCCAATACAAGACCTCATTGGTCACAAGGCGTTCACTGGGTCACGAGTTGCGTGTTGCATACAAAATGCAGTATGCTCGGAATCGGTATATCTCGAACGTTTTGAAGCTGGTGAAATTTAGATACAGAAAGCCGCCCGGCTATGCCATCAGATCATGTCGTTCAGTCTTTGCCTGCTCTCAGGCGAGACGCTTTTCTGCGCATCTTGAACTACCTCGCGCCAGATTCTCTTCTGGAACTCCTGACCCACGGAAGACGTAATAAACTCGTCGACTCTGCGTATTCAATTTAGCACCATTGCATGGAGAGTGGAAACTGTGCTCACGGTTCTATTTCGCGGTCCCCCAAGAACCGACCATGAGTCTCACTGCCGGCATGGACCGCAGAATGCAGAATGAGCCATCCACCTAGCTCTACCCGCCGCGAGCGAATTGACCGGACGAGTTTGACGAGGGTGGAGATCGGAAACGGCACTTTATCGTCGATGTTGGTCGTGACCATCCCCGGACACATCATGTTGATCTCGAGCTTGGTGGAGTCGATGCGAGCAGCGAACTCATAGAAGAACAGTGCGGCGACGAGCTTTGACTCCTGGTATCGTGTGAAGCGACCATGAAACTGCGGATTGTCGAGCCAGGCAAGGGCGGGCGACGGAAGTTCGCTGCGAAACCGGCTGCCGAGGTGGTGCATGCGTGAGCCGATCCAGGTTACTCGCGAAGGCGCCAAGCCGGCCTCGAGAAGCGGCAAGAGTTCGAAGAGGAGAATCGCGTTGGACAAAACATTAACCTGTAGAAGGCGTTCGTGGCCTGCTGGGCTGAGCTCGAACTTGGGATCGTAGCCAAGGCCTGCGTTGAGGATGAGGATGTCGAGTGACGGAAGTTCGGCCCGCGCTTGAGCAGCAAAGGAGACGACGCTGCGCGGATCCTCGAGATCAAGTTGCATGACTCGAATGTCGGTTTTGCACGAGACTGTGTCATCGAGAATGTTCTTCTTGACGAGATCACCCTTTGAGGTATTGCGCACGGCGAGGACGAGGATGGCGACGCCCAGGTCAATCAGCTGTCTGGAGGTTTCTAGCCCGAGCCCAGCACTGGCGCCGGTGACGACGGCCGTCTTCCCGGTGAGCATCTTGCCAGTGGGGTTGGGCTCGACGCGAGGCTGAAGAATCGGCATGTTGGAGACTTTGAGTGTTGGGTCGACCTCTGCTGTCCTTACGAGAAGGTTTTTGTACTCCTGCTCGAGTAAGAAAGCGTGAGTGGCCTGGAGTTGCTGCCGAGGCGATTCTGGTTATCCTTTACTCTTGCCGCCGCCGAGGGTTCGGACGGCTGACTAAGCATCCGCTAACTCCTTCGGGCAGGTGATGACACAGTCGGACTTGCAAACCGCCCGACGCCCCCGGACTTGGTTATCCCAGGGAGAGATGTGCACCCGTTTGCCATGCTCAGCATACCTATTAGTGACTCGTTGTCATCATGGCGTTTGGCGTGCAACGACGAGATTAGTACAGTCAAGTACTGGTTTCCCTCTGGTTACAGCTGAGCTCCCTCACCGTAAACACGAGTACACCGCCCAGATCAGGCCAATTCAACCGCCCCATCACACAAGTTCTCTCGGCAGTACACAGGGATTTATTGACGCGTCTAAGTCCCGGCATAGACCTGCACGAAGTTTGAGCCAGGTTTGCATCAATTCGACAGCCTGCGTCCTTAGTAACCGGGAGTGACTCCCATCTAAAATGCGCGATCAGCGGGTTGCTTACATCAGCCAAACGTGTTATTTGCCGAGGGGAGGTGAAGAAGGTCCCAAAGTGCCCCATGATAACCGTACAGGCTGAAAAGCAATCATCGCGGCCTGTTTGACTGCCCTGCTACCGGTACCGCGTTTTCCTCGAACGTAGCAGCGAAAGCTGATCACAATTTGTGCGCGTCATCTGCTACATGATCATCACCCTCTCACATCCTCAAGTATATCTCGTGTGAGCCGCGCGGATGGTCAAGACAAAGGCCTTGGCAGAAGTCCCAAATTCCCCGAGATTTCACGAGGCTGGCAGGGTTCGGCTTCGTATGTTTATCTTCTTCTGCACATGGTCGATCGCAGAGAAAGAGACTCACTTCCGCATGCCAATTGGCGGCTTTGGGTTTGCGAGAAGCAGCGAGAACGGGAGTTCGAAATGGCCCCATTTGTCAGGGCAGGGGTAACAACATGCATGGCCGGCGTCGGCCCGGATAGGCACGGCATGAATAAGCAGTGGCGAATCTTCTTCTCTTACCTCCACGAGCTGCGTCCGCACAAGGTGGTAGTCCCTCTTTGCCACCTGCGCGGATGAACAAGAGTCAAGGGACACCTCATACAGGCCGACCTGGTCGCGCGAACGCTTTGAGATACACATACAAGTGAGCCGTTCGCGCGACCCACGCACATAGTGCATCCAACCTGGCGTCAAGCCTCCGGCGTTGCGTCCCGCATGACGCCTCCCTTGATGGCTGC
>Ga0247815_10001690_pt1 | contig 16794 bp, 11 predicted proteins | sample UWRJL194509B1_FD_181014 | JGI IMG/M metagenome (GOLD analysis project Ga0247815, IMG submission 181014) | Plant litter microbial communities from Arlington Agricultural Research Station in Wisconsin, United States - UWRJ-L194-509B-1 | ecosystem: Environmental > Terrestrial > Plant litter >...
GCCCTGGCGCGCCTGCCGGGCGTGTCGGTGCAGCGCGACCAGGGCGAAGGCCGCTACGTCAGCGTGCGCGGCCTGGGCCCGGACCTGAACGCCGTGACCATCAACGGCGCGCTGGTGCCCTCGCCGGAATCGGGCCGTCGCGCGGTCGCGCTGGACGTGCTGCCGGCCGGCCTGATCCGCACGCTGGAAGTGAGCAAGACGCTGACCCCGGACCACGACGCCAACTCGCTGGGCGGCACGGTCGAAGTCAAGACGCTGACCGGCTTCGACCTGCCGGGCAAGCTGCTGTCGGGCACGGTGGGCGCCAGCCGCGACCAGAATCTCGGCAAGACCAGCCCGAACGCCAGCGTGCTGTTCGCCGACCGTTTCCTGGATGGCAAGCTGGGCGTGGCCGGCGGCTTGAGCTACGAGAAGCGCGAGTTCGCCTCCGACAACGCGGAGACCGGCGGCGCCTGGGAGGACGGCAAGCTGGCCGGCCTGGAGCTGCGCGACTACCAGCCGACGCGCGAACGCCGCGCCGCCGCGCTGAACCTGGACTACCATCCGGACAGCGCCAGCAAATATTTCCTGCGCAGCTTCATCAGCGACTTCAGCGACGATGAGGTGCGCGACCGCCTGACCATCAGCAACGTCGCCGGCGGCGCCCTGGTCGAAGGCAAGACCGACACCGTGCGCGGCGAGCGCCGCCTGCGCCAGCGCAAATACACCCAGACCATCAGCTCGGTCGTGCTCGGCACGGAACAGAAGTGGGAGCTATGGAAGCTCGACCTGACCGGCGGCGTCAGCCGCGCCAAGGACGACGCGCCGGAATCGATCAACGACGCCCGTTTCCGCGGCAGCAAGGACTTCGGCGGCGTCGGTTTCACCGGCACGGAAATTCCGCGCCTGATCGCGCCGGACGCGTTGTACACCGCGTCCAACTACAAGCTGAACTCGATCGCGCTGCAACAAGGCTACGCCCAGGACAAGGAACATCATCTGAAGTTCGACCTGGCCCGCAAGTTCGACCTCGGCGAAGGCAGCGCGACGCTGAAGTTCGGCGCCAAGACCAGCAGCCGCGAAAAAACCAACGACAAGGAAGCCTGGTCGTACAGCGCCAAGCAGATCGGCAGCGCCAGCACCGCGATGAGCGACTACGTCACCGCCGACCAGCTCGACTACAAGCTGGGCCGCATCGGCAACGCCATCAACCCGGCCGCGATCCGCACCCTGGTGGGCGGACTGAGCCGCGCCGGCGCGCGCGTGGTGGTCGATTCGACCGTCGACGACTACCGCATGAACGAAGACATCGACGCCGCCTACGTGCAGAACAGCTACGACCTCGACGCCTGGCATCTGCTGGCCGGCGTGCGCGCCGAACGCACCCGCTTCGACGCGGCCGGTTCGCGCGTCGACGAGGAAAGCGGCGCCATCGCGGCCGTCAAGCGCAGCCGCTCCTACACCAACTGGCTGCCGGCGCTGCAATCGCGCTACGACCTCGACGCCAAGACCAGCGTGCGCGCGGCCTGGACCCATTCGGTGGTGCGCGCCAACTTCGACCAGCTGGCGCCGGGCGTCAGCCAGGCCAGCGACACCGAGGCCACCATCGGCAACCCGGACCTGGCGCCGCTGAAGTCGACCAACCTCGACCTCGGCATCGAGCGCGTACTGGGCGATGACGGCAGCCTGTCGGCGTATGTGTTCCACAAGGACATCAAGAACTTCACCTACACCACCAACCTGGCCGGCAGCGGCCAGTGGGCCGACTACAGCTCGGCGATCACCTACGCCAACGGCGACAAGGCGACCGTCAAGGGCATCGAGCTGGCCTACACCCAGCCGCTGCGCATGCTGCCGGCGCCGTTCAACCGCCTGATCGTCGGCGCCAACGGCAGCCTGACCCGCTCGGACGCCAACGTCGCCCGCTACGACATGGACCTGAAACGCATGCGCTCGCGCAGCATCAACCTGCCGGGCCAGTCGGACCGCGTGCTGAACCTGATGCTGGGCTACGAGCAAGGCCCGCTGAGCACCCGCCTGGCGTTGAATTACAAGTCGCAATATTTGCTGGAAATGGGCGACGATATCCTCGACGGCGGCCAGGACCGCATCGTCGACGCGCAGAAGCAGGTCGACTTCTCGCTGTCCTACCAGTTGAGCAAGCAGCTGCAACTGAACTTCGAAGCGGCCAACCTGAACAACGAGAAATATTACGTCTACCTGGGCGGCAAGGCCTACAACGCGCAGTATGAACAATACGGCCGCACCTACAAACTCAGCCTGAAAGTCAGCCTGTTCTAATGAAAACCGTTTATACCATTCTCTTCGGCGCGCTGGTTTCTTGCGGCATGGTGGCTCAAGCCGCCGCGCTGCCCGGCGCGGCCGCCAAGGCCAGCGAACTGGCCGCCCTGCCCGACGGCGGCTGGCTCAGCATCGACAAGCAAGGCCTGCATCTGCTCGACGCCAAAGGCGTCGAGCGCGCCCATCTGGCCTTGCGCGCCAAGCAGCTCGACGTGCGTCCGCAAGGCGACGGCGTGCTGGCGGTGGTGATGGATGCCAACAGCGAGCACGTGCTGCCGGTGCTGGTCGACCTGAAGGCCGGCACGCTGTCGGCGCAAAAACCGTTCCCGGCGCCGCCGTTCGGCATCGAAGCGTCGTGCCTGTACCGCGACGCGCAGCGGATCGATCATCTGTTCGTGATCGGCAAGGATGGCCAGGCGGAACAGTGGCTGATGCACGGCGACCAGCGCCAGCTGGTGCGCAAGCTGGCGCTGCCGCCGCATTCGAAACACTGCCATGCCGACGACGCCGCCAAGCAACTGCTGGTCAGCGAGGAGCACGTCGGCCTGTGGGCTTATAACGCCGAGGCCGAAGGCGTGCCGGGTCGCAAGCTGGTCAAGAGCGGTTACACGGAGAAAAAGGGCGAGGTGCGCGTGCTGCCGTGGAAAGCCACCGCGCCCGTTGCGGCCAACGCCAAGGCCATCGTCGAACCGCGCGGGCAGACCGAACCGGTGGCGCGCACCGGCGACGCCGCCGACGATCCGGCCATCTGGCGCAATCCGGCCGATCCGGCGGGCGCGCGCATCTTGGGCACCAATAAAAAGCAGGGCTTGCTGGTGTACGACTTGAGCGGCAAGCAACTGCAATTGCTGGAGGTCGGCCGCCTGAACAATGTGGACGTGCGCCAGGATGTCAGCGTCGGCGGCCGCAAGTTCGATTTGGCGGTGGCCACGCAGCGCGACGACAATAGCGTGATGCTGTTCGCCATCGACGCCAACGGCCAGGTCACGACCGCCGGCGCTTTCTCCACTGGCCTGGAGGATATCTACGGCATGTGCTTGTACCGCCCGGCGGACGGCGGCCTGGAGGCCTTCATCAACGACAAGGATGGCAGCTTCCTGCAATACCGCATCGAAGCCGGCGCCGACGGCAAGGGCATGTCGGGCAAGCTGCTGCGCCGCTTCAAGGTCGCCAGCCAGCCTGAAGGCTGCGTGGTCGACGACCGCAACCACCGCCTGTTCCTGGGCGAGGAAAAGCGCGGCGTCTGGACGGTATCGGCCAAAGGCGACGCGCCGGCCAAGCTCAGCATGATCATGCCGGTCGGGCCGCAGCTGGTGGCCGATGTCGAGGGCATGGCCCTTTATCATGGCGACAAGGCGGACTACCTGATCGTCTCCAGCCAGGGCGACAACAGCTACCTGGTGATGGACGCGCAAGCACCCTACCGCGCGCGCGGCAGCTTCCGCGTCGGCTACAACATCGCGGCCGGCATCGACGGCACCTCGGAGACGGACGGGCTGGAAGTGAGCTCGGCCAACTTCGGCGGCCCTTACGCCAAGGGCATGCTGGTGATACAAGACGGCTACAAGCGCCTTCCGGACGGCCCACAAAACTTCAAGTACGTCGCGTGGGACGACGTGGCGAAGGCGCTGAAGCTGGACTAAGCAGGGTCATCCAGATGGCGCCGGGGGCTTTGCCGCCGCAGCCCCGCTCCGGCGCCGGCCCACCGAGCTCCGGCAAGGCGGTCCGGCTGCGCAAGGCGATCAATTGGTCCCACGGCACGATCGGCGCCGGCCAGTCCGGCACGAACTGGTCGTACGTGGTCCGGCACAGGCGGTCGAAGGCCGCATAGCCATCCGGAAAATACCGCGTGACCAGCTCGGCCAGCGAGCCGTCGGCCACATTGCCGATCGCATAGCGGTGGTCGAGATTGGTTGCCTCCGGCAAGATCGTCCCATCCTCCCGCACCACGACCTTTTTAATTTCAGCCGAAACGCCCCGGTGGCAGCCGCCGCCGTTGCAGACGTAGGCGGCGCACGGATGCGCCAGCAGGAAGCGCTTGCTGCCGCCGATGATGCTGGAAGCGATGCGTCCGGCCGAGGCGTTGCCGAAGTCCGAGGTTTGCAGGATCAGCCGATTGAGCTGCTCGTTGCTTAGTTGCTGATCGCTGATCGCCGCGCCCCGCCCCAGATCCAGCAAGGGCTGCACCAGCAGCCGCTCGGCGCCGGCGCGTAGCGCCCAATCGGCGATCCACTCGAACTGCGCGGCGTTGTCCCGCGAGATGGTGGTCACGATGGTCACCGGCACGCCGGCCGCCACCAGCAAGCCGACGCCGCGCTCGGCCTTGCGGAACGCGCCGTCCATGGCGCGGAAGCCATCATGATAGTCGGCCATGCCGTCGATGCTGACGTGGACGTCGCAGCGCAGCCGCGCCATCAACTCGGCGTCGCGCCGCCGCACCACCGTCGCGTTGGTGCACACGGTGGTGGCCAGGCCCTCCACCTCGGCCGCCACGCGGGCGACGTCGGCGAAGCGCGCGTACAGCAGGGGCTCGCCGCCGGTGAGAAACAGCGTGCCGATGCCCAGCCCCGGCGCCGCGCGCAGCGCCTGCTCCACCCAGTCGAACGGCAGGGTCTCGCGCCGCCGCGGCGAGCCGTCCATATAGCAATGCCGGCACTCCAGGTTGCAGCGGCCGGTCAGGTGCAGCATCAGCGTGGCGGGCGTGGCCATGGCGTTCCTCCGCTTGTCGTTGCGCTGGTGGTGGTTATGGGCGGGCGATGTTGCGGATCTCCGCGATGTCGACCACATGCGACAGCGCGTTGCCGCCGAACAGCACGCTGACCTTGGGACGCGGCCCCTTCGGCCCCGGACCGACCGGCACGGTGCCGAAATCGCCGCCCTCGAACACATTGATCGCGGCGACGCTGAGCCCATTGCTGGCCGAGCCGTCGATGGCCGCGCGCGCGATCTGGTCGACCAGCTGGGCGTGGATCTCCGACGCGGCGCTGGCGGCGACCGTGTTGGCGAATTCCAGCACCTTGCCGCTGGCGACGATCTCCCTGAGCGATTCCTGCGACACCTCATAGGACAAGCGCCCGAGTTCTGTTGGTTTCATGTCTGCCTCCTTTGGATGATGGAAAATAGCGAGTCTTCAGCGTAGCAGCGGCCCGCGCACGATCGTTGATCCGGCTCATATGTGCGCGTCTTGACGATGGTGAAACGCATTTCTTCAAAAAATAGACTTCCGGCCGACAATTCCGTATGCTTTGAGCCACACCGCCCATTGCTGACAGGCAGAGGGAAACCCATGGCAGCCTATGACGTTTGTACGCGAATTGATCCATCCTTTCCCCGCCGCCGCGCTAGCGCTGGCCGGCTTGGCCGCGCTGGCCGGCTCCCCCGCCGCGTCCGCCGCCGCGGCGAGCCCGTGGCAGGCGCTGGCGCCGGCCATGTTCGAGCACCTGGTGCCCGCCGAACGCGGCTTTCCGAGCCCGATCACGATGGCGGTGGTGCAGGACGGCGACGGCTTCATCTGGTTCGGCACCCAGGCCGGCCTCGGCCGCTGGGACGGCTACCGCATCCGTAATTTCTTCTTCAAGGCCGACGATCCGCATTCGCTGCCGGGCGACTTCATCCAGACGCTGCACGTCGACCCCAAGGGCCGGCTGTGGGTCGGCACGTCCAGCGACGGCCTGGCCATGTACGATAAGCAGACCGAGCGCTTCGTGCGCTACACGGCCGGCCCCAAGGGCCTGAGCAGCCCGGCCATCGGCGCCATCGCCAGCGACGCGCGCGGCGGCGTCTGGGTCGGCACCGCCGCCGGCCTGGACTATATCGACACCGCCCACGGCAACGCCGTCAGCCGCCATCCGCGGCGCGCCGGCGCGGCCGCCAACCAGATCCGCGCGCTGCTGCGCGACCGCGACGGCCACTTGTGGATCGGCTCGAACGCCGGCCTGGCCCGGCGCGACGCCGTCACCGGCCGCGTCGCCGACCTGCCGATCGCCGGCGGCGTCGACGACGCGGTGCTGTCGCTGGCCAGCAACGCCGGCGGCGAAGTGGTGTTCGGCACGCTCAAGAGCGGCGTCGGGCTGGCCGGCGCCGGCGGCGCGCGCCTGCTGGCGCTGGACCGGGTCAAGGACGCCAACACCGCGATGGTGCTGTCGATCACCGAAACCGTGCCCGGCACCTGGTGGGCGGCCACCTACGGCGGCGGCATCATCGAGTTCGACGCCAACGGCCGCAGCCGCCGCATCACGCACCGCCCCGGCATCCCGATCAGCCTGGCAAACGACCGGGTGGCGGCGCTGTGGCGCGACCGCAGCGGCCTGGTGTGGATCGCCAACGAGCGCGGCGTCGATGTCCACAATCCGGCCAACCGCACCGTCGAGACCGTCATGGACGGGGTCGGCCTGGCCGAGATTTCCGCCTTCGCCTTCATGACCGACAGCGGCGGCCGGCTGTGGGTGGCGCTGGCCGACCAGGGCATCGACCTGATCGCGCCGGACGGCAACCGCAGCGCCGGCCTGCGCCCCGATCCGTCGCGGCCGGAGTCGGCGCTGCCCAACCGGCTGGTGCTGGCGATGGCCGAGGCCGAGCCGGGCGAGGCCTGGATCGGCACCGCGCTGGGCCTGTACCACACCAGCGGGCACGGCACCCGGGTGGCGCGGGTGCCGTTGCCGCAGGACGAGCCGCTGCCGCGCATCGGGTCCATCGTGCGCCAGGGCGATATTTTATGGCTCGGCACCTACAGCGGCCTGCTGCGCTACGACATCGGCGCCGGCACGCTGCGCGCCTACCGCCAGGGTCCGCAGGCCGAGGGCGGCCTGAGCGACAACCGCATCACCACCATGCTGCCCGGACCGGACGGCGCGCTGTGGATCGGCACCCGCAACGGCGTCAACCGTTTCGACACCGCCAGCGGCGCGGTCGAGCAGATGCGCCCCGAACCCGGACGCGCCGACGCGCTGCCGCAGGGCTTCATCGGCTCGCTTTCCTTCGATCCGCGCGGCCGGCTGTGGGTCGGCACCAACAGCGGCGGCATCGGCATCCTCGACGGCCGCGGCGACGACGGCACGCCGCGCTTCCGCCGGCTCGACGTGCAGTCCGGCCTGCCCAGCAACAGCATCGGCGCGCTGCGCGCCGGCCCGGGCGGGCGGATCTGGGCCTCCAGCGCCGACGGCATCGCCGTCATCGACAGCGCCACGTTGCGGGTGCAGACGCTGGGCCGCGCCGAAGGCCTGGTGTTCCAGCCCTACATCGTCGGCGCGGTCGGCCAGACGGCGCAGTCCGACGTCGTGTTCGGCACCTCGGGCGGCTACGCGGTGGTCCATCCGCAGCCGCCGGCGCGCTGGCAATACCAGCCGCCGCTGGTGGTCAGCTCGGTGCACCTGGACCGCCGCGAAGTGCCGGCGGCGCCGCTGCTGGGGCCGGGGCTGGGCGGCGCCGGCCTGCGCATTCCGCCCGGCACCCGCAAGCTGGAGGTCGAGGTGGCGTCGCTGGATTTCTCCGCCAGCCAGCGCAACCGCTACGCCTTCCGGCTCGACGGCTACGACAAGGAATGGGTCGAGACCGACGCCAGCCACCGCCTCGCCACCTACGCCAACGTCGCGCCCGGCCGCTACCGGCTGCACATGCGCGGCAGCAACCGCGACGGCGTCTGGAGCCAGAACGAGCTGATCATGGAGCTGGAGTTCCTGCCGGCCTGGTACCAGACCTGGTGGGCGCGGCTGGGCGGCGCGCTGGCGGTGCTGGCGCTCGGCTGGGGCCTGTACCGCTGGCGCGTGCGCCAGCTGCAGCAGCAGGTGTATTCGCGCACGCTGCACCTGGAGCGGGTGCACGCCATCGTCAAGTCCATCAACGACGAACTCGACTTCGAGACGCTGCTGCACACCATCCTGCGCGAATCTAGCGTGATCGGCAACGTGCGCGCCGCCTACGCGCTGATCGGCGACGCCGCCGACGGCCGGCTGGCGATGCGTGCCAGTTGGCACCGCAGCGCGCTGCCGCTGGCGCGCGACGGCATGACGCCGGCCGAGGCGCAGGCGCGGCTGGTCGACGGCGCGGTGGTGGTGGCGCCGGACATGTTCCTCAGCCGCGGCGTGGTGCTGGCGGTGCGCATCCGCGTCGAGGGGCAGTTGCAGGGCTACCTGGTGTTCGAGCAGGACGCCCGCTACGCCGGCGTCGAGCTGGACATGTTCAAGGCGCTGAAGGAACCGTTCGTCTCGGCGTTCCAGAAGGCCACCGCGATCAGCGCCATCCAGCAGGCGCGCGCCGACGCCGAGGCCTCGACCCGCGCCAAGAGCGAGTTCCTGGCCAACATCAGCCATGAGATCCGCACCCCGATGAACGCCATCCTCGGCTTCGCCGGGCTCGGCACGCATCTGGACCTGCCGCCCAAGCCGCGCGACTACTTCAACAAGATCGGCCGCGCCGGCCAGAACCTGCTCAACATCATCGACGACGTGCTGGACTTCTCCAAGATCGAATCGGGCAAGCTGGAGCTGGAGACGGTGCCGTTCGAACTGTCCGACACGCTGAGCCAGATCGCCGACCTGTTCTCCTGGCGCGCGGCGGAAAAAGGCCTGGAGCTGGTGGTCTGGGCCGCGCCCGACGTGCCGCCGCAACTGGTCGGCGATCCGCTGCGGCTGAGCCAGGTGCTGGTCAACCTGGTCGGCAACGCGCTCAAGTTCACCAGCCGCGGCCACATCGTGCTGAAGGTCGAGCTGGCCGGGCCGCCGCAGGATCAGCCGATGCCAACGGTATCGCTGCGCTTCGTGGTCGAGGACTCCGGCGTCGGCATCAGCGCCGAGCAGCAGGCGCGCCTGTTCCGCGCCTTCTCGCAGGCCGACAGCAGCACCACCCGGCTGTACGGCGGCACCGGGCTGGGGCTGGCGATCTCGCAGCAGCTGGTGCAGGCGATGGGCGGCGTGATCGAGATCGACAGCATGCCCGAGCACGGCAGCCGCTTCCATTTCGACCTGGCGCTGGCCCGCCACGACGGCCCCGCCGCCGCGCCGCCGCCGGCCGCCGCCGCCGGCAAGCGGGTGCTGATCGTCGACGACAACCCGCGCATGCGCGAGATGCTGGCGCGGCTGCTGGACGCGCGCGGCTTCGCGGCGCACGCGGTGGCCGACGCCGACGCCGCGCTGGCCTGGCTGCGGGACAACCAGGCCGACCTGGTGCTGATGGACTGGGACATGCCGGAGATGAACGGCATCGACGCGGCGCGCCGGCTGCACGCCGATCCGGCGCGGGCCGGCCTGCCGGTGGTGCTGATGGTGAGCGAGTTCGCCCGCGAGCCGGTGGTGCAGGCCGCCGCCGAGGCCGGCATCGACGCCTGCCTGGCCAAGCCGATCAGCCCGGCGCAACTGCTCGACACGGTGCTCGCCACGCTCGGCGTCGACGGCGCCGCCCGCCCCGCCGCGTCGCCGTACCCGGCGGCGCCGTCGAAGTCGGCGCAGCAGATCGCCGGCGCGCAGGTGCTGGTGGTCGACGACAACGTCATCAACCAGCAGGTGGCGCGCGAAGTGCTGCTGCGCGCCGGCGTGCACGTGACGCTGGTCGGCAACGGCGTCGACGCGGTGCAGATGGTCGACCTGGCGCGCTACGACGCGGTGCTGATGGACATCCAGATGCCCGGCATGGACGGCTACGAAGCCACCGCCCGCATCCGCGCCAAGGCGCAGCACGCGCGGCTGCCGGTGATCGCCATGACCGCGCACGCGGTGGCCGGCTTCCGCGAGAACAGCCTGGCGATGGGCATGAACGACCACGTCACCAAGCCGATCGAGCCGGAGCGGCTGTTCGCGGTGCTGGCGTCCTGGATCCCGGCCGACCCGGCACGGGTCGCCGCCGTGCCCGCCGCAACCGCCGCCGTGGCCGCGCCGCCGTCGGTGCCGGGGGTCGACATCGTCGCCGTGCTGGAGCGGCTGGGCGGCAACAGCCGCCTGCTGGCGACCCTGCTGGACCGCTTCGTCGCCGATTTCGAACCCACCCCGGAACGGCTGCTGGCGGCCATCGAGCATGGCGCGTTCGAGCAGGCGGCGCTGCTGGTGCACAAGATCAGGGGCGCGGCCGGCAACTTGTCGATGCACGAGCTGCACCGCGCCGCCAGCGACCTGGAGCAGCTGCTGCTATCGCCGCGGCCCGGCAAGCTGGACGAGCCGCTGGCGGCCTTCGGCGCCGCGCTGGAGGCGGTGATCGACGGCGTGCAGCTGCTGGACCGCGCGGCGCTGGCTCAGAGCGTGCCGGCCTCGCCGTAGCGCAACTCGGCCATGTCGCGCGCGCCGGAGGCCGGGCCGCAGCCGCACACCGCGATCACCGCGTGGCGCAGATGGTCGAGCGACAACAGCTGTTCGATCTCGACGTCGTTGATGGCGGCGGTGATGAAGGCCGGCATCCCGGCCTCGGCCGCCAGCAGATAAAAGGTCTGCGACAGGTGGCCGGCGTCCAGCGCCAGCGCCCGGTAGGCCTTGTGATGGTTGCGGTACTTCCAGAAGGTGCGCTCGGCGCGTCCCACCAGCACCACTTGCAGCGGCGCGTCGGCCAGCCACTGCTGGTCGGCCACCATCAGCAGCGCGGTCGCGGCCGCCTCCTCGGCGTCCATCAGCCGCAGCGGCCGCAGCTCGTGGTCGATCGGATGATAGTGATACAGCCCCGGCGCCACGCCGTCGATGCGCTGCGCCAGCACGAAGGCCTCGACCGGATGCAGGCCGCCGCCGGACGGGCTGGTTTTTTTCAGGATGGTCGAGTCGGTGCCGATTTGCCGCACCTGCTGCGCGCCGAAGGTCCGCTGCAGCAAACGCGCCGCCACCGCCAGCGGCAGCGTGGCTTGCAGATCGAAATTCCGTCCGGTGTAGCGTTTCCGCATCGTTTCATCCAGCAAGCCACTGGCCGGCGCCGGCAGCTTGACGCCGCCGCCCGGCGCGCCCAATTCCAGCGTCGGCGGCGGCGGTTCGCCGTAGGTGTCGAGCAATTCCTGGAAGGTCGGCGCCTCCATCCCGGTCTCGCTGCGCACGTCGCTCCAGCGGCTGAAGGTGTGGACCAGCGCCGCCATCGGCCGCCAGTGCGTGGCGCGCAAGACCTCGTCGCGCTCGCGGACGGCGGCGTGCCCGGCGTCGTCGCCGATCAGCAGGCCCTTCTCCAGCAGGCTGGCGATGCTCGGGGCGTCGAGCCGCTCCTCGCAGGCGGCGCGCTCGCTCCAGACGGTCTGGCTGACGCCGCCCAGCACCATTAACTCGGTGGCGTCGATGTCGATTTCGCGGTCCAGGTGCGGCACCAGGGCGACCCACTGGGCGCTGGCCGCCAGCGTGCTGGCGCCGGCGAACAAGGCCGACCAGTCGATGGCGAGCTCTTCCCGCGACTCGATATACAGCACGGAGCAACGTCGTATCTTCATGGAAACCGCCTTTAAAAACAGGGATGGAATGATAGCCGCATAGCAATACCGAATCGAGTCTAGCGCATTTCGCGGCCCGCGTGATCATTGCATAACTGAATTAAGTTACTTGGCATTCAGTAGTCTTTGACGTAGCATTGATTGGCATCAACCGCTGTAGATTTCTCCCCATCGCAATCCTTATAAGGGAACACATGATGAATACTTCTAGCGAACTCAGCACTGTCCTCGACAAACTGGCCCATGACGACGCATTCCGCGAGCGCATGCTGGGCGACCCGGTGGGCGCGCTCGCCAGCCTGGGCATCAAACTGCGGGCCGACCAGGTGCCGTCGGTACGCAGCCTGCCGTCCAAGGAATCGCTGCTGGCCGACCACACCGCGCTGCAAAGCACGCTGGAGAACACCACCCGGATGGTGCCGTTCCTGCTGACCGGCGCCATGGCCGGCCTGCGCCTGGCGGCGTAAGCTAATACCCCGCGCGCCCACGGCGCGTGGGGTATTGACATATCGGGATTAATCGATATAATTCGTTTTATGGAATTGATCGAAATATTTAAAGCCCTCTCCAATCGTACCCGCCTGGAGATTTTGAAGGGGTTGAAGGATCCCGCCAAGAATTTTCCTCCTCAAGACGAGGGTGATGTTCTGACGGTAGGCGTCTGCGTGAGCAGTATTCAAGAAGGCGTCGGGCTGTCGCAGTCCACCGTGTCCGACTATCTTGCAACATTGCAGCGCGCAGGCCTGGTTGAAGTTCGACGCATCGGTCAATGGACCTACTACAAGCGGAATGAAGCCACTATCGCCGCGCTGAGCGAAATGATAGGGAAAGAGCTGTAACTTTTTTTTACCCCATGATATCGATAATTACCGATATCTCTTTTTAACGAAATGAGGATTTATAATGAAAGCGATGTTACTCAAATCATTCGGCGGCCCGGAATCGTTCGAACTCCGCGACCTGCCCAAGCCCGTGCCGCAAGCGGGACAAGTCCTGGTGCGTGTCCATGCGACGTCGATCAATCCCCTGGATTTCCAGGTGCGGCGTGGCGATTATCCCGACTTGGTACCACTACCCTCCATCACCGGTCACGACGTGTCAGGCGTGGTCGAAGCGGTCGGGCCGGGCGTGACCAGCTTCGCTCCCGGCGACGAAGTCTGGTACACGCCGCAAATTTTTGACGGTCCTGGCAGTTACGCCGAGTACCACGTCGCCGCCGAAGGCATCGTCGGCAAGAAGCCTCCCTCGCTCAGCCATCTTGAGGCGGCCAGCCTGACCTTGGTGGGCGGCACGGCATGGGAGGCGCTGATCGGGCGTGCGGCGCTCAGGGTGGGAGAAAGCATACTGATACACGGCGGCGCCGGGGGCGTCGGCCATGTCGCCATCCAGCTGGCGAAAGCCATGGGCGCACAGGTGTTCACCACGGTGCGCGAAGCGAACTTCGAGTTCGTGCGAAGCTTGGGCGCCGATGTGGTCATCGACTACGAAAAGGAAGATTATGTCGATAAAATCATGCAGGAAACAGGCGGGCGCGGAGTCGATGTCGTGTTCGACACCATCGGCGGCGACACCTTGGCCCGCAGTCCCGACGCGCTGGCGCAACTGGGCCGCGTCGTCTCGATCGTGGATATCGCAAAGCCGCAGAACCTGGTTCAAGCCTGGGGCAAGAACGCGAGTTATCACTTCGTTTTCACCCGACAAAATCGCGGCAAGCTCGACGAGTTGAGCGCGCTGGTGGAACGCGGCCAGTTACGGCCACACGTGGGCGCCGTCTACTCGCTGGCCGACATCCCACTGGCCCATGCCCGACTGGAAAGCCCCAACAACGGCATCCGGGGGAAAATCGCGATCGCCATCGAGCCGTCGCTCATCCAATAGGACCTGTCATGATTTATGAGATCGCCCTGCTCCCCGTTCAGCATGAACAGATTGAAACGTTCAAACGCGCGTTTGCCGAGGTCGCGCCTTTGCTCATCCGAGCGCCGGGTTACCGCGGCCACCTGCTGGCGCAAGGGATCGAAACACCGCATAGCTTCAACCTGATCGTGCGATGGCGCTCACTTGAGGATCACACGCCGCGCTTCGAAGCGAGTGAAGACCATCGGCTGTTCATGACGGGCCTGGAAAAATACTTCTCAGAGGAGCCGAGCGTCTATCATATCGAAGAGGCCGAACGACATGTCGACGACATGGCACCGGCGACAATCCTGTCTCCTTCGTGACACCGGCCTCCGCCAACCCGCACCGCACACTCATGATCAAGCAATCGTTGAGCATCCTCATCATCGAGGACAACCCGGCCCTGGCGGCCAATATCTACGATTACCTGGAGGCGTGCGGGCATATTCCGGACGCGGCGCCGGACGGCGAGTCGGGCCTCGGCCTGCTCGCCGTCAACCGCTACGACGCCATCGTGCTCGACTGGATGATGCCGCGCATGGACGGCATGACGATGCTGGAGCGCCTGCGCAACGAGATGAAATCGACCATCCCGGTCATCGTGATCACCGCCAAGGACCAGCTGGAACACAAGCTCCAGGGCTTCATGACCGGCGCCGACGACTACCTCGTCAAGCCGGTCGCGCTGGCGGAGCTGGAAATCCGGCTGCGGGTGCTGATGCAACGCGCTTCCGCCGCGCAAGGCGGGCCGCAGGCGCTGGAGGTGGCCGACCTGCGCTTCGACCTCGGCACGATGGAGGTGACCCGCGCCGGCCGGGTGCTGGCGATGACGCCGGTGCGGCGCCAGGTGCTGGAGCTGTTGATGCGCAAGTCTCCCGGCCTGGTCCGGCGCGAAGAACTGGAGACGCTGATCTGGAACGACCGCGTGCCCGACAAGGATGTGCTGCGCTCCCACATGCATATGCTGCGCAAGGCCGTCGACGGCGACGCGCCCGACAAGCTGATCCGAACGGTTCCCGGCAGCGGCTACCGGCTGTGCGCGTCCGATGAGTAAGGCGCGCATACCCAGCCTGGAGCGCAAGATCGGCATGATCTTCATCTTGTTCGGACTGTTGCTGATCGCCGGCCTGTCGATCCAGGGCAGCATGAGCCAGCAACTTATCGTCCACCCGCTGTGGCAAGACCTGCTGCAGTCCAGCACCGAGCGGTATCTGAAGGATAGCGGGCCGGCGCCAAGGGCGGCGCCTCCCTCGACCGGACGCATCCGTGGCTGGCTTCTCGGCGCCGACGGTGCCGCCTTGCCTGCGCAGATGCCGGCATATTTTGCGACGCTGCCGCCGGGCTACTACAACGAGGAGGATCTCGACCCCTACGACGCCGAGCGCAGCTATTCAGTGCTCGTCACGCCGGTGGGCGCGCAGCGGATCGTGATGGCGGTGGACATCACCGATCTGGAGGATTACCAGAACCGGGCTTCGCTGTTGAGCGTGCTGATCGCGCTGCTGAGCGGGCTGATGATCTTGGGCTCGCTGCTGTGGCTGTACCGCGGCATGCGGCGCCCGATCCAGGCGCTGGCGCAGCGGATGGATGAGCTCGATCCCGAGAGGCCGTCGCAGCGCATCGCGACCCACTTCGAGTTGAGCGAGCTGCACGACATCGCGGTGGTCGTCAACCGGCATCTGGAGCGCGTCGAGTCCTTCATCGAGCGCGAACGCAGCCTGCTGGACCAGGCCAGCCACGAGTTCCGCACGCCGATCGCGGTCATCGCCGGGGCCATCGATGTGGTCCGGCTGTACGACCTGCCGCCGGCCGCCAACGCGCCGCTGGAGCGCATCCAGTCGGCCACCGACAGCCTGACCGAGGTCATGGCGGCGCTGCTGTATCTATCCAGGGAGCCGGACGGCAAGGCGCTGCGGGAAACGACGCAATTCGATCACCTGGTGACGACGCTGGTCGAGGACCACGAATATCTGTTGGAGGGCAAGCAGGCGCGCTTCGTGATCGAAGAACTGCAACCGCAGTGGGTGGCGTGCCCGGAAGCGATCGCGCGCATCGTCGTCGGCAACCTGTTGCGCAACGCCGCTGAGAACAGTTATCAGGGAGCGATCACGGTCCGGCTGGCGGATCGGTGCCTCAGCATCCAGGACAGCGGCAGCGGCTTCGACGCCGTCGCGGCGGCGCGGCGCTACACCCAAGCCTTGCGCGATACGCGCCGGCACGGCGGCGGCCAGGGGCTGGGGCTATTCCTCACCCGGCGCGTGTGCGAACGCTTCGGCTGGACGCTGAAGATCGCCTCCAGCCCCGAGCAAGGCACGCTGGTGGAATTGCATTTCGCCGATTAGTGGACTGTAACGATTCAACCGTTACAGTCCACTAGCCGCTCAGGCCGTGGCTTGCTGATCGTCGAGCGCCATGTCGATGAAGGCGCGCAGTTTCGGTTGGCGCTGGGTTTTGGCGGCGAAGTAGAGAAATATTCCCGAGGAGTCCGGCACGAACGCTTGCAGCACGCGCTGCAGCCGGCCGGCGACGATATCGTCGGCGATTTCGATATCCGGCAGATACGCGAGGCCGAGGCCGGAACGGGCGAAATCGGCGATCAGGCCGGTGTCGTTGACCACCAGTTGCTGCCCGGTCTCGACGTGGAACTCGGCGCCGTCCCGCACGAAGCGCCAGCGCGGCAGCACCTTGGAGCCATGAAAACGGTAGCGCAGCGTCTCGTGCCGCACAAGGTCCTCCGGCGCGATCGGCCGGCCGGCGCGCTCGAAGTAGGCCGGCGACCCGACCACCGACCATTTCAGATCGGCGGTGAGCCGCACCGCCACCATGTCCTGGGCGATCGAATGGCCCAGCCGCATGCCGGCGTCGTAGCCCTGCTCCAGCAAATCCACCTCGCTGTCGTCGAGCGAGATGTCCAGCGTGACGTCGGGATAGGCGCGCTGGAACCTGGGCACCAGCCGCCTCAGCACGAACGCCCCCAGCGCACGCGGCACCGTCAGCCGCAAATTGCCGGCCGGCCGGTCGCGGAAACTCGTCAGCGCCGAGAACGCGTCGTCGATTTGCCCGGTCGCCGCCAGCAGGCTGGGATACAAGGCGCCGCCCGCCTCGGTCAGCCCGACGCGGCGGGTGTTGCGCGTGAACAGGACCACGCCGTGCTGCGCCTCCAGCAGCTTGACCGCCTTGCTGGTCGCGGCCGGCGTGATCCCCAGCCGTATCGCGGCGGCGGTGAAACTTTTCAT
>Ga0247815_10001691_pt1 | contig 16789 bp, 15 predicted proteins | sample UWRJL194509B1_FD_181014 | JGI IMG/M metagenome (GOLD analysis project Ga0247815, IMG submission 181014) | Plant litter microbial communities from Arlington Agricultural Research Station in Wisconsin, United States - UWRJ-L194-509B-1 | ecosystem: Environmental > Terrestrial > Plant litter >...
ACTACTAACCGGGGTAGTAGTTGGTTGTCCGTTGGCACCTTGAAATGTAGATACGCCATTGACAACACCTAAATATTTAAGTGTGTAAAATTCTCCCAAAGGGTATCCTGCTTCAATAATTGAAACCCTGATTCCACTTTGGCCTGGTCCTTCAGGACCACCTGTATAGATTTTTGATATATTGTCTCCAAGGGAAACAATCCTGTTTTTATTGAAAGATATGTTACCGTAAGTACCCCAGGTAAAGTCTTCCGTTTTCACAGGAGTACCGTTTAAACTGATTTCCACACCTTTGTTAGACATGCTGCCTACATTGGAAATTGTGGTTGATACATAGTTGTTAATCAGCGAAACCGGTCTTGGATAAATCATATCCGTAGTTTTCTTGTTGTATACATCAACTGAACCGCCCAATCTTCCCTTTAATAGTGAGAAATCGATACCAGCGTTTGTAGTGGCAGTACTTTCCCATTTCAGATCTGGATTCGGATTTTGCGATACACCAATTGCACCAACATAAGTTCCGCCAGTATAGAAACTTCCTTTTGTATCATATAGTGTAAGCGGGGTATATGAAGAGAATCCTAATGCATTTCCCGTTTTACCGTAACCTACACGTACTTTCAAGTCGTCAAACAGGCTTTGAGATTTCATGAAATTCTCATCAATGATCCTCCAGGCCGCAGATCCCGCAGGGAAATATCCCCATTGATTGTTTTTACCAAAGGCATTCGAACCATCACGACGGATCGAAGCCTGCAGAATATATTTACCGAGGTAGCTATAGTTTAACCGTGAATAGAAAGATATGAGCTTTAATGTTTCCTCTCTTGTTGTGCCGAAATCTGCGCGGTTTCCTGTTTGGTAGCCCAAACCAAGGTTGTTTGAACCGGTACCATCACCAGGAAAGTTTTGTGCTACAGATTGGAATCCGTCACCTGAGTTGGTTTCATCGTAAGAATATCCAACTAGTGCTTTAAAGTCGTGTTTATCGTTCCATTTATAATCATACGTTAAATAATGCTCCATTAACTTTTTTGTGTCTTCATAAGTAGAGCGGATGGCTTTTCCTCCAAGGTTAGGAGCCAGTTCAGATGCCTGATTGTAATATGTACTGTTATCCGTTTTTCTCGATTGATAGGCAATATTCAAATTGTACACAATGCCAAACGGTAACTGTAACTCTGCTCTGGTATTGGCGAGCATCAGGTTAACTTTCTGTCTGTACGTGTCATTGGTGATTAGCCCAACTGGATTGTACCCCAGTTGTAAAGTAGGATCGTTATATAATGTCCCGTTTGCATTGTAAATCTGGCGCGTAGGTAAATATTGAACTACAGATTTAAACAATCCTGGGTTTCTTCCATCAGCAGTGGCTAAGGGTATATCATCAACAATCAGGTTAGAGTTGGTTACAGAGTTGCTGAGTGAGAAATCCAGTTTCAACTTATCATTTAATGTTTTTTGCGATAAGTTTAAACGTCCTATATATCTTTTCAGGTCGCTTCCTTTAACAATACCCTGATCGCTCAGGTAATTGACACTACCACCAAAAATTGTTTTATCAGTACCACCGCCAAAGGATAAATTGTGGTTTTGTGCATAACCATTATCGCGCTGTACAGCTTTTTGCCAGTCGGTATTGCCACCATTGTCATTTGCTGGGGTGAAAGAAAGGCCGTTTGCCTGTACATAAGCTCTTTGCTGAGCGGCTGTTGCTACTTCAAATTGATTAGCTACTGATTTCACAGATCCATACGCATCGTAAGTCATTCTTAATTGACCCGATCTTCCTTTTTTAGTGGTTACGATGATTACGCCGTTGGTAGCCCTTGTACCATATATAGCAGCAGCTGAAGCATCCTTTAATACGTCAATTGAAGCAATATCTGATGGTGCCAGCAGCTTAAAATCTGCACCCGGTACACCGTCGATAATGTAAAAGGGAACAGAAGCATCACCGCCACGCAGTGATGAAGGACCACGAAGTGTAACTGAAGGCGTTGAGTTCGGGTTACCGTCACCGGTAATGTTCAAACCTGCTACTTTACCTTCAAGTAACTCTGCCGGTGTGGAAACAACCCCTGCATTGAACTGCTCGGCTTTGATAGTGGTAATTGCACTGGTCAGTTCCTTTTTAGTAGTTGTACCGTAACCCACTACCACTACATCGTTTAGCTTATTGCTCACATCTGCAAGGCTGACGTTAATGGTAGTTTGCGTTCCAACTACTATTTCCTGGGCTTCATAGCCGATGTAACGAAAAACGAGTGTGTTGCCTTTTTCTGCAGAAATGCTGAATACACCATTGGCATCAGTGGTGGTTCCGCGGGTAGTGCCCTTGATCACTACAGTAACAGAAGGGATTGTAGCGCCTTGTGCATCTCTCACAGTACCTCTGATACTGATGTTTTGAGCGGTGGCAGCGTTGTAAGATAAAAGCAGTATCAGCCATAAGAGGCAGTGTACGCTTGTAATCTTAGAGAATTTAGGTCTAAGTTTGTTCATACGTTTGGTTTTAATTTGTACTATATTTGGTAATGTAATGCTTGTAGGGTGTTTGTATTCTCAAATCTGTGAATAAAAAGTATAATATTTTGTTTTAAATCCAAATATTTACGAATACGTTTTAGTTGATCACATTGCCTTAAACATATACTAACCAATTTTTACAAAAATGAAGGACAATATTACGATCAAAACTTTAGCTAAAGAGTTGAATATCTCTATTGGTACCGTTTCAAAAGCACTGAGCGACAGCTACGAAATTAGTCTTGATACGAAACAGAAGGTATGGGACCTGGCCAAAAGATTAAAGTATGAGCGTAACCCTGCGGCAAGTAACCTGAGAAGCCAAAAGACTAAAACCATTGCCGTAATTATTCCTGAAGTTGCAAATAACTTTTTTTCACTGGCTATTAATGGCATTGAAGAAATTGCCAGGCAGCGTGGATATCATGTGCTGATTTATCAAACGCATGAAAATGCGGAACTTGAAATTGCATTCACAGATAGTTTACTGAATGGGAGGGTAGACGGAATACTAATCTCTGTATCAAGCGATACCCACAATAACGAGCATTTTACTGAACTGGTAACCAGAATGCCCACGGTATTTTTTGACCGTGTATTTGAAGATATTGATGCCGTTAGGATTACCACTGATGATTATAATAGTACTTATGCTGCTACCTGTCACCTGATTGAGTGCGGTTGTAAAAAGATAGCCTACCTTGGCGCGCTGAATAATTTAAATACAGGTAAACAGCGTATGGCCGGATACAGGGATGCCCTGGAGAAACACCGGCTCACATTTAACCACGGTTTGATTGTTGATTCTCATAAAGATGAAGCGGAAAATTACGACCGAATAAAAAAACTGCTGGTAAATGAAAAACCTGACGCTGTAATTTCATCCATTGAAGAGCTGGCTTTGCCATGTTATTATGTATGCAAGGAAATTGGCCTGAATATTCCCAGGGATTTGAAAATTATCAGTTTTTCCAATTTGAATACAGCACCCTTATTAAATCCTTCTCTAACAACCATTACACAGCCAGCTTTTGAAATGGGGAAAGAAGCAGCTGGTATTCTATTCAGGATCCTTGATAAGAGACACCTAGATCCGAACGAGTGTATTACACTCAAATCAGTGCTGATCAAAAGAGATTCTACTTCCTGTTTATAGATATCTTGATATGTAGAAATCTAGGCTTCTTTATATAATAAATTCTTTTTCGAGATGTACTGATGTCATTGTATCAATACGCCTACAATATTAAATTACTGTTTTATAGTATTTTAAAGTGATATGAATATGTATAATGATGTACGGGTATCTAGATGTCTGGACATTTATATATCTATATATTAACATATGTTAGTATATAGATATCCTGATTTTTAGACTCTTTGACTTCTTTACATATGTATGTCTTAGTATCTAAATATCTTTTCTTTTGCATAGTCATAGAGGTCGAAACCGTTTTCGTAAAAAATTGATGTTTCTTAAGCGCCTGCTTAAATATAATTTATAGTTTAGCCAGTCTTACACAATTCTTACATGAAACTTAAAAGTATAAACTACCTGTTTTTATTTCTGCTGATTACCGGTTTTCAAACGCTGCAGGCCAAAACTGCTGGCCCCGACAAGGATTTTTACATCACCAGTTATGGCGCCAAAGGAGATGGGAAAACTGACAATGCAAAAGCCATACAGAAAACGATTGATGCCTGCAACAAAGCGGGCGGAGGTAGAGTGATTGTGCCGGCAGGGCAAGTATTTATGGCTGGGCCGTTTGATCTGAAATCGAATATTGAGTTTATAGTGGAGACCAATGCTACGGTAATTGCAAACCCCGACGAGAAAGCCTACCAGAAAAGCGCCTTTAGGGAGAACAAAGGAGAAGGTACGATCTGGATTGGTGGTGAAAACTTATTGAACGTAACCATTTGCGGCGCCGGTACACTCGATGGTAACGGCGTTTCGTTTATGGGTGCGGAACTTGATGATTCTTTTGTACTGAAGCCATTTAACATAATCGATCCGAGACCTCACCTGTTAACTATTGTAGGCGGCAGAAATATCAGGATCCGCGACCTGACGATCCGCAATTCGGCCTACTGGACTGTACACCTGATTGGTTGTAACGATGTGGCTATAGATAACATCACACTGCTCAACAACCTGAAGGTGAGGAACAGCGATGGAATAGACCTTGACCACAGCAAAAACGTAAGGATCAGTAATTGTTATATTGAATCGGGTGATGATTGCATCTGTCTGAAAAACAGGAGGGAGTATGAAGAGTTTGGGGTGTGTGAAAACATTACGGTAAGCAATTGCACCATGACTTCGCGCTCATGTGCCATAAAAATAGGCTCGGAGAACATGGACAGCATCAGTCACGTAGTCATCAATAATTGTATCATCAGAAAAAGTAACCGGGGCATAGGCATCCAAAACCGCGACGAAGGAACTGTTTCTGACGTGATATTCTCGAATATCATTGTTGATTCCCATCTGTTTTCTGATGTTTGGTGGGGAAAGGCAGAGCCGATATACGTTACGGCGTATCCAAGGGCCAAGGGCAACAATAAAGATGCGGGATGGCGTTTTCCTAAAGGCGAAACTGAAGGGCGTGTTGGTGCAGTGAGCAATATTTTCTTCAGCAATATCAAATGTGTAAGTGAAAACGGGGTGTATGTAGGTGGAGATACTCCAGATAAAGTTTCAGGAATTGTGTTTGACGGGGTTGATATAGTGATCAACAAAACTACAGCTATCCCTGGTGGAAATTACGACCGCAGGCCGGCCAATGTAGAGGGGATACTCAAAGCGAAAACATCAGGTTATTACTTCGAGAAAGCCAACCATATCACCATCAGGAACGGATCAGTAAACTGGGGAGCGCAGCGCCCGGAATATTTTGCACATCAGGTTGAGAGCCATGAAGTGGCTGATTTAAAAGTGATTAATCTGGAGGGGACTTCTGCTTTTCCGGGGAAAACTGAAGCGGTTATTCGTCGGTAAGCCGAAGATTATCCTCATTGTTAATTTAGCGTAAATTATATTTTATTCTAATATATGAACATCAGGTTTATAGATCCGGATGGAATGAATGGACAAGATATCTGCAAATTCGATACTGATACAAAAGCGTTTACAATGGTTAAAAGAACCAATGATAAATTCTACACATTTGTTGACCAAGATGGCAAAACAATTCTTAAGACAAATGATACCCCTGCAGATATAACTGCGAGGATTGGAGAATATGCTAAAGGCGGGAATAAAAGAGTGGCATTGGACTTTTTACGAAAACTATGGAGATCTTGGTAATGCAATTCGCAAAGACGGAGATGCTTTTGATGATATGGTAGGCAGAGCAGGTGACTGGTAGTACTCCTGGTCAAATCCTAAATTCAGGAGCCAAAATGACGGGTGATATATTCAAACAAATAAAGGAAATGATGTTAAATGGTGCATAAAGGATGCAAAATGGTACTCTCTAATAAAGTATTGGCAGTCATGCTCATAGTGAGCATGACTGTTCTTTTTGCCTGTCAGAAAAATGGATATAAAACGGAATATTATCGTACTGGTGAAAAATTCGAGAGAGGAAAAGAAGTTAATGGGAAGCGTGAAGGGCTATGGTTAAGCTGGCAAGAAAATGGTCAAAAGCTGGCTGAGCGCAGCTATGATAAAGGTGAAAAAGATGGTTTGTCTACTCAATGGTTTAAAAACGGGCAGGTTCAGACTCTTGCTAAATACAAAGGCGGCAAATTTATAGATACTGTTAAGAGATTCTTTGATAACGGTAAATTGAATTCAGTTGACTATTATACTCCTGATGGCGTACATGATGGGGAGTTTACTACCTGGCACGAAGACGGGACTGTTAGTCAAAAGGGATCCTTTAATAAAGGAAAGGCTGACGGTACATGGCAGAGCTTTTTCAAGAGTGGTAAGATAGAATCTATTTCTTACTATAAAGACGGCAAAGAGGTAGGCGAATGGGTCACTTACGATGAGGGTGGAAATATTGTTAAAAAAGTACAGTATTGATCTTAAATTGCATTTACCTCCAGTGATTAACTTTATAATAGCAGGCATTCTTGTTGTAGGGGGGCTTATCAAATAAACATTAGTTTGAAAAATCCTAGGCCTGATTGGGTTGGAAATAGCCAGATTAGATTATTTGGTTTCGCTATATCACTAGTAATATTAGGACTTATTACCTTGTTTGAGCTCATGACTGCTGCATAAGATATTAAAAGCTTAGCCAAAGATACTGGCCTAATATTGGTAGCACTGATGCATGCTGTTCTTGTATCATCTGGATGTAATAGGGTAATAATTTAAAATACAAAAAGCGGAGATTCGATTAGAAAGATTATTCACTTTTAAAGTAGCAGGATGGAGGAAAAATCACTGATCGCAAACTAGTTTCCAGCGAATTTTATGGAATAACCGCTATTGTAGTAGTATCTGTAATACCAATAACGGGTTTCTAATGCTGGCGCCGTTTGATAGTGGGTTTACTATCGCAATTGAAATTGTTTGAATTTCGTAATTATTGCTTCGAATGTTGTAACCGATTGGGGCGTTGAGCGTCCTATATTTGTATCATTAATTAAAACAACGATATATGAAAACATTTTTTAACCAATACCAAACGCAGCTTTCTATATGCTGTTTAAAAAATACTTCGGCTCGTGAAGTGAGTGCAGCGGAGCAAAAAGAAGCGGCAATTAAAGCGCAGATTGAAGCAATGGCAAAAAATAATATACCAGCTGAATCTACAGACCTGACAGATTTGATGAACTACTACTTATCTGTTGCCGGTTAATAATATCCGGGTTTAAAAAAATGCCACTCCCTTGTTATGGAAATGGCATCTTGATTTGGCATAAGCTACAAAGAGCTTACTGATGTTATTTAGACTTTAAGGTTTCCAGTAATAATTCTGCGGCTTCCTCAGAGGAACCCGGATTCTGACCAGTAATTAGTAGTCCGTCTTTTTTAACGTAAGATCCCCAATCTGGCCCCTTACTGTAGATACCGCCTAGTTTTTTAATTTCATCTTCTAGTAAAAAGGGCACTACATCTGTTAACTGAACCGCATCTTCTTCTGTATTAGAGAAGCCGGTAACTGTTTTTCCTTTTACCAATGGCTCTCCATCAGCAGTTTTGACTTTAATTAATGCTCCGGGTGCATGACATACAAAGGCTACTGGTTTACTATTGTTATAAAAATCTTCAATGAGGGCGATAGATTTTTCGTCGTTTGCGAGGTCCCAAAGGGGGCCGTGGCCACCTGGGTAAAATACTGCATCGTAGTCTGCCTGATTCACTTCTTCAAGTTTTACCGTGTTGGCAAGTGTTTCTTTAAGGTCTTTATCGTCGTTAAATCTCTTTGTAGCGGCGGTCTGTGCATCCTCCGCCTCGCTTTTTGGGTCTATTGGTGGTTGTCCGCCTTTGGGAGAAGCTATAGTGATTTCTACTCCGGCATCTTCCATAAGGTAATAAGGGGCTGCGAATTCTTCAATCCAGAAGCCTGTTTTTTTACCGGTATTTCCAAGTTCACTGTGTGATGTTAAAACGAATAGTACTTTCATGATGTGTTGTTTATTTTCGGTATGATGTATTCTTAAATGGAGTTTCAACAATCATTCCAGTAATAGAACTTTTTGGCTATTTGGCTTACAGCTATGGAGGATTTTCAATTTGATAAAAAAAAATGAACTAAAGCTAGAATTTCCTATATTCGCAAACTTTGTCTCCGTAGTTCAATGGATAGAATTTTGGTTTCCGGTACCAACGATGGGGGTTCGAATCCCTTCGGGGACACTTTTAAGATATTTTTAGTCCAAATCGCAAACGTCATCGCTCCTAGAGACCTCTAGGGGCGATTTCTCTTTATCAGGTCCTCATTTTTTTAAACTGTTCCGGCAACATTCTGGCAACATTATATTTTACTTCGATGGATAGAATACTTGATTCGATATGCAGTGTTTATACTGATGCAGTTATAGTTCGCTAATCTTTTATTGGCCCCTCATTCCATATATAATTCAAGAATTATAAACCGCAGTTTTATACCGTTTTATATCCTAATTAAGTATTCTTTTTTCTGATAAGTTCGCAATTCGCGAATTGCAAATTCATCTTTATATTTGACTTATGAAAGCGCATAATGGAATGAGACCGCACGATATTGCGGTATTATTGAAGGTTGTATCTATGGATGAAGGCTGGCTAAGTAAGGATGTGGCTAATGGTTTGCAAATTAGTGCATCCGAGGTTAGCGAATCATTAAATAGGTCGAAGATCGCTGGCTTACTTAGTCCCGATAAAAGGAAAGTATTTTTGAAATAGATCATGCACGAGAAATTAGTTAGGCAAGCTGCATTTGGTTTACCCGATTAAACCCTGACTTTAAAAAATATATTAAGATGTCTAACTTGTAGAGTATTCCTTCACAAAGTACTATGATAGAAAATCAAATCCAGAACGATTACATCAGTAGGATCAACAAAGCTTTGCAGTTTATTGATGAAAACCTGGATGCAGATTTGTCGTTAGAAAACATTTCAAAAGTCGCCTGTTACTCACCCTTTCATTTCCACAGGATCTTCAAAGCGATTACAAATGAAACGCTAAATGCTTATATATTACGAAGGCGCCTGGAAAAAGCGGCTGCTGTTTTAAAGTACAAGGCAGAAGTGTCAATTGCAGAACTTTCTCTTCAGTATGGTTTTACCAGTAACTCGTCCTTTACAAGGGCCTTCAAGAAATTTTACGGCTTGGCCCCGGCCCAGTTCAGAAAACAAAATCCGGATTGGTTTAGCAAGATAAGCCAAGTGGAAAGCAAGAATGGGCAAAAGAACATACTCTTTGAAAAATACATTTGCAATATCAATAATCTTAAATACTGGTTTGATATGAATGCAAAAATTGAAATCAAAGAAATTTCCAAATTAGACTTGGCCTATGTAACCTGCATTGGGCATAACGGTATCGGCGAAGCTTATGATAAGCTTGTTAAATGGGCAATACCAAATGGTCTGTTTGAAATTCCCGGCACTAAAATGGTGACCCTTTATCACGACAGCTTTAAAATTACCGCAGCTGATAAGGTTAGGATAAGTGCCTGTATTACCCTAATTAATCCAATAAAAGTAGCTGATGGAATTGGATTAACTACAATTGAAAAAGGAAAGTTCATTGTTGGAAGCTTCGAAATCCGTATGAATGAGTTTGAAAAATCATGGAACGCTCTTTTCCTATGGATGGCAGAAAACGGCTATAAAAAAGCTGACAGAAATCCTTTCGAACTATATCATAACGACTATAGGCAACATCCAGAAAATAAATGTATAGTTGATTTTTACATACCGGTCTTATAAGTAATAAACAGTGGCAGTCTAACATTTCCTTCTGGCTGCCACTTAATTCCGCAAGAAACGGATTGTTCCGCCCTGTACCCTGCATCATCTTTGTATACTAAATGTAGGATATGGACATAGAAAATAAAAACTGGGCAGAGGTTACAGAAGAAATGCACCAAAGCGGGTATGCCATCGTACCAAATATGCTAACTGATGAGCAATGTGAAGATTTAAAAAGCGGATATAACAGCCCAGACCTATACAGGAAAACTGTAGTGATGGAACGTTACCGGTTTGGTTTAGGCGAATACAAATATTTCAATTATCCCCTCCCAAATGTTATCCAACATATTCGGCAGAACGTTTACGCAAAATTAGCACCTATAGCAAATGCCTGGTTCAAAGTGCTGAATATTGATCAAACCTTTCCGGCAACACATTCAGAACTGTTAACGCAATGCCACGAAAACAATCAGTTAAAAGCAACTGTTCTGATTCTGAAATATGGTAGAGGAGGGTTTAACACTTTACATCAGGATTTATATGGCGATGTTTATTTTCCAATTCAAACGGTACTTTTTTTAGATGAGCCGGATGAAGACTTTACCGGTGGCAAATTTGTATTGGTACAGCAAACACCTAGTGCTCAATCACAAGCTATAATATTGAAGCCAAAAAAAGGCGATATGTTGGTATTCACCACTAACTTCAGACCGGTAAAAGGTTCTAAAGGATATTACCGGGTAAATATGAAACACGGTGTAAGCGAAATCCATAGCGGCGAAAGACATACCTTGGGTATAATATTTCATGATGCAATGAGTTAACTAAATGGTACGCCACACTGAAATCAGCCAAAAAGATTTAATCAGTCAGATTAAACAGCAAAAAATCTGCTTTGCAGGGAACAGCAGGCTGGGCGTATTTGGAACGCTGCGATGTTCGTCGGGCAAAAGAATGAAAAAAGAAAACAGGGTTTTCTTTAGTTCTGAAACAGATGCCCTGATTAACAATTTTCGTCCTTGTGGAAACTGTATGGCAAAGGAATATAAAAAATGGAAAGATGGAATTATTTGACAGGTTAGCAAATCCCGAAATCAATTTGTTACCTATAGACGGAACGGTCAATTATTACGGCAAATTATTGGATCCGGACGAAGCAGATCATTATTTTAAAGCCTTGCTAACCGGTATTGAATGGAGAAACGACGAGGCAGTTATTTTCGGTAAAAAAATAATTACAAGGCGAAAAGTGGCCTGGTATGGGGAAGAACCTTTTCAATATACCTATTCCAAAACCACAAAATATGCGTTGCCCTGGACAAAAGAATTGCTCGGATTAAAAAAACTTGTAGAAAAGGAAACGGCTGAAACCTTTAACTCCTGCCTGCTCAATCTCTACCATAATGGAGGAGAGGGGATGGCCTGGCACAGTGATGCGGAAACAGATTTAAAGAAAAACGGCGCAATTGCTTCTTTAAGCCTTGGTGCTGAACGTAAATTCGCTTTTAAGCACAAAATAACCAATGAGAAGGTGGAGTTGATTCTGGAGAACGGAAGCCTTCTGATCATGAAAGGTATCACTCAAAGCCACTGGCTTCACCGCCTTCCGCCCACTAAACTTATCGTAGCACCCAGGGTAAACTTAACGTTTAGGACGATTGCGAAAAGCTAAGTTAATTGACCGAAAAGTCAGGTTAGCTGATTGAAAAGCTATTCTAGTTGATTGCAAAGTTAGTTTGGTTGATCGCATGGACAGGTAATATATCATTCTACAGACAATTGGCTTGTGTATTTTTTATATTTTTAGCGCGCTAAAACTTAAACCTGAATGTTAAAAAACAAAATATTATCCCTTGTCATAGTCATCGCTGTGATGAACATTGTGTTGCCATCAAGATGTGCAGCACAGAGTGGGAAAAAGTTGCTTCCGCTTACTTCGTTTGTTGATCCTTTTATTGGATCCAAAGGGCACGGACACGTCTTTGTCGGCGCAAATGTTCCTACGGGAGCAGTCCAGTTGGGCCCTTCGCAAATCATGCAGGATTGGGACGAATTCAATGGTTGGGACTGGTGCAGCGGCTACAATTACATCAGTAAGGAAATACTGGGGTTTTCACATACACATCTAAGCGGTACGGGTATTGGCGACTTGAACGACGTACTGATTGTACCGGCTAATGGTGAAGTACAGCTTACACCTGCCAAGTTCAACAATATGGCCAGCGGATACGGTTCATTTTTCCCTAAAGACAGCGAAATCTGTAAACCAGGTTATTACTCGGTATATCTTGATAAGTATAAGGTTAAGGCTGAGTTGACGGCTACTGAAAGGGTGGGCTTCCATTCATATCACTATGATAAAACTGATAATGCACACTTATTGCTTGATCTGGATTTTACAATGTTGTAGGACAAATCGGTTGCCTCTTCGATTACCCAAATCAATGATAGTACTTTTGTCGGGTATCGTTATTCTACCGGATGGTCGAAAGATCAGCGTGTGTTTTTTGCGATAGTTTTATCAGTACCAGTCAGCAAAGCGGTATTGTATAATGGAGCCAATCCTCAAACAGGAAAAGAAGTGAAAGGGGTAGGGGTAAAAGCTGCCTTATTCTTTGATGCGGTGAAAAACCCGGATATAAAAGTTAAGGTGGGTATATCGCCGGTAAGTACTGTAAACGCACTGGCAAACATTACAGCGGAAGTTCCAAAATGGGACTTTGAAAAGGTTAAGGAAGCGGCCGATCATTCCTGGAACAAAACGCTGAATAAAATTGTGTTTGAAGCCGATAAGGAAACAAAAACTGTTTTCTACACCTCTTTGTACCATTCTTATATTTCGCCAACTATTTTCAACGACCATAATGGCGACTACCGTGGTACTGACAAAAAGGTTTATACCCAACAGAAGTTTACTAATTACACTACGTTCTCGTTATGGGATACCTACAGGGCATTAAATCCATTGTTGACAGTGATTGATCCATCTAAGGTGAAAGACCTGGTGCATAGTCTGCTGGTAATTTATCAGCAACAAGGCAAATTGCCGATGTGGCCCCTGCAGGGAAGTGAAACGGAATGCATGATCGGCTATCCGGCTGTTCCGGTAATTACCGATGCCTATTTGAAGGGACTGATCGATCCGGCAGATATCAATCTTGCTTACACAGCGATCAGGAACACTGCTATGCTAGAGGAAAAAGGAGTGGAGTATGTAAAAAAACTCCAATACATCCCTGCTGATAAAATGAAAGAATCTGTAGCCTGGGGACTTGAATATGCAATCGCAGATTGGGGCATTGCCAAAATGGCCGAAAAATTAGGTAAAAAAGACGATGCGGTTTATTTTGCCAAAAGGGCTAAGCTTTATGAAAAATACTACGATCCACAGGAGAGATTTTTTGTAGGAAGATTGGCAAACGGTAGTTTCAAAAGGCCTTTTGACCCGCTATACGCTAAACAAAATGATTTCTGTGAAGGTAACGGCTGGCAATATAACTGGCTGGCACCGCAGGATCCATATGGTTTGGTTAAACTAAACGGGGGAGAACCTGCTTTTACGGCAAAACTGGATACATTGTTCACCATGTCTTCTGAACTGAAGGAAGCCTCGAATGATGTAACCGGACTGATAGGCCAGTATGCGCAGGGCGATGAGCCAAGTCACCATATAGCCTATTTGTACAACTATGTGGGCAAGCCATGGCGGACTGCGGAAGTTGTAAGGGAAGTGATGACCAATTATTATACCACCGAAAAAGACGGAATATGTGGCAATGAGGATGCTGGACAGATGAGCGCATGGTATGTGCTTTCGTCGATGGGTTTTTATTCAGTAAATCCAATGAGTGGGGTTTATGTAATAGGATCACCTGTTATGGATAAAGCCACCATAGATCTGGGGAACAAAACATTCGCTATTACTGTAGAAAACCAAAGCAAGAAAAATATCTACGTGCAAAAAATCACCCTTAATGGAAAGCCGTACTCAAAATCTTATATCAGGCACAGCGATGTGATTAAAGGCGGTAGCATGGTGTTTTACATGGGTGATACACCCTCTAAAACTTTTGGTGTGAACAAAGCAGACCGGCCTTCATAATTCGGTACTAAAATTTAACGGCTGGCTATTTAGCCGGCCGTTTTTTTCTTGAAGAACTCATTGATGTAAAATAAAGGAATCCCGATAAGGGCAATAATGAGACCCGGCCAGGTAAACCCTGGTTTATAAATAATCAGCAAGACGCAAAATGCGGTGCCCAATACTATATACAATGCCGGTAAATAGGGGTATCCTATTGCTTTGTATGGCCTTTCAATATCTGGTTTTTTGATCCGCAGGATATAAACGCCTAAAATTGTGAGTACATAAAACAGCACTGCTATGAAGGTTATCATGTCTAATAAATCGCCGTACTTTCCACTAAGACATAACAATGAGGCCATTAAACACTGAATCCACAACGCAAAGGCCGGAACAGAATGTTTGTTTAAATGTGATGCCTTGTCAAAAAACAAGCCATCTTTGGCCATTGAATAGTATACCCGTGCGCCGGCCAAGATCAAGCCGTTATTACAGCCAAAGGTAGCCACCATGATCAATACTGCCATTACGATAGTTCCTTTGGCGCCAAAAATAGCGTGCGAGGCGACCAGACCAACCCTGTCTTTTTCTGCGGATGCAATGTCAGACAAGGGGAGTACAGCAGTGAACATGAGGTTTAGCAAAACATAAATTAGGGTCACTAAAACAGTCCCTATCAGCAGGCTTCTGCCAATATTCTTTTTAGGATCGCGGATTTCCCCGGCAACAAAGGTTACGTTGTTCCATGCCTCGTAACTCATGATGGCACCCACCAGCGCGGCAGCGAGGGCTCCGGCAAATGCAGGTACTCCCTGATAAGTACTGAACTTACCGCTGGTATCCAGTTGTTTAAAATCCAGATTGGCCCAGTTGGCATTCCAAACTGCGGTATCCAGGTGGATAAAGCCAAAAACTATCAAGCCTGCTATACTCAGGATTTTTGTTGCGGTAAAAATACTCTGTACAATTTTGCCCCCTTTCACCCCTTTAGTATTGATGTAGGTGATAAATACCAGTAACAGGATGGCAAATGCCTGGGCAGGTGAAATGGTAAAACTGCCGATTTTCAGGAATACCAGGTCCTCGCTCAATTCTGGAACAAAATAGGCAAGAAATTTAGAGAAGGAAACACCTACGGCCGCAATGGTACCGGTTTGGATCACCGCGAAAAGGCTCCATCCGTAAACAAAGGCAACCAAGGGATTGTAGGCTTCTTTTAAATAGGTATACTGACCGCCCGCCCTGGGGTACATGGCACTCAGCTCCCCATAACTTAAGGCAGCAATCAATGTCATTATCCCACCAATAACCCATACGGCAATAAACCAAAGTGAAGAACCTGTGTGCCTGGTAATATCAGCGGCAACAATAAAAATGCCCGAACCTATCATACTGCCAACCACTAAAAAGATGGCATCCAATAGACCAATTTCTCTTTTAAGCGTGGTATTTTCTGTTTGATTATCTACCATTGTTACTTTAAATCTGCTGTTGTGTAAGGTGTAACAGGGGTTTCTTTGGGAATACGCCCTTGTAGCTCCGAAAGTGATGCATTTGGCAGGTGAGGCAAAACCAGTTTCGAGAACCAGGCTGCTTCTTCTTTTAAAGGGAAACCTGAAAAAATAAATGCCCTGAAACCCATGTCTATATAACGGTTTATTTTTTCAATAATCTGTTCAGGGCTTCCTACCAGTCCCCCACCGCAACCTGAAAATACTTTTCCTATGTCTGTCCACAGCAACTGTTCTATATACCCGTCCTCATCTGCTTCTTCCCTTAGCTGATCCTGCCGTAGCACACCTAGAGAGCGTGAATCTTCGCCGCGGCTCCTGATTTCTTTTGCCCGCTCTTCATCCAGTTTTGAGGTCAGTTTTTTTGCATAATCCCTTGCTTCCTGTTCAGTTTCCCTTACAATAACATGAATACGGAGCCCGAAATCTATCTTGCGGCCATACGCTGCTGCGCGTGCGCTCATATCCTGAATGGTTTCATATAAACTCTCTTCCCGTTCAGGCCAGGTCAAAAATACGTCGCAATGTTTGGCACATACATCACGTGATCCCTCTGAGGTTCCTCCAAAATATAACAATGGCCCTCCGTTTTGCTGGTAAGGCTTCGCCGGGTCTGCAGGTAAATCTATCTTATAATGTTTTCCTTCTAGTTTGATCCTGTCCTGTGTCCAGGCCTGCTTTAAAATTTCGATTGTCTCATTGCAGCGCTGATAACGCAGCTCCGGACTTTCACGCAGTCCGGGCAGATCAGAATTGATGATATTAATGGCCAACCGACCTTCTAACACATGATCCAGGTTAGAAATAGCCCTTGCCAGTGTAGGTGGATGGATCTCACGGGTACGGATAGCCACCAACAATTTAATTTTACTGGTAAAAGGAGCTATTGCTGCGGCAAAAGTAATGGCTTCCTGCCCAACTGTATAAGACGTAGGAAAAAGGATGTTTTTAAAACCTGAGGCCTCGGCCTGCAAGGCAATATCCTTGCAGTGTTCAAAGTTACTCCTGCGGCTTTCATCCAGGATACCCAGATAATCTGTATCACCACCAATAATGTCATCAAACCAACCAATTTCCGCCGTACGTTCTGTTGTGCGGACCGCAACGGCATCCCATTTTTTTATCGCTTTCATCAGTAAATTTTGTTATGTACCGGTTTCGAACTAACCACGGGCGTTTTCACAGCCCGCTGCGAAAATGCCCGTGGTTAGTTCATTAGAGTTTTTTATAAATTGTTTTTCCTTCTTTGATAGTTTCGAGAACGGTAACATCTTTGATTTTAGAGGGATCAATGGTC
>Ga0247815_10001692_pt1 | contig 16778 bp, 16 predicted proteins | sample UWRJL194509B1_FD_181014 | JGI IMG/M metagenome (GOLD analysis project Ga0247815, IMG submission 181014) | Plant litter microbial communities from Arlington Agricultural Research Station in Wisconsin, United States - UWRJ-L194-509B-1 | ecosystem: Environmental > Terrestrial > Plant litter >...
GCTGCAGTGTCATCGGCTCATCTAGACATGCATAAATATCCATTGCAGCTGCGTGCTCTGTTCCGTATGTTGGAAGTGTCGCTTTTGGATTTAATTTTTTAACGTTAACTTCCATTATTTGTCTCCTTCTAATATCGCCTTTATCGCGTCGATAGATTCAGGCACGTTCACATACGTAAATGTCTTCATACCCATTGCTGCTGCAGCTTCAGTAAAAGCCGGTACGTCATCAATAAACAATACTTCCTCTGGTCGAACACCAAGTTTCTCGATCGTCATTGTATAAATTTCTGGTGCAGGCTTATCCCATCCAACTTCACCGGACACGACAACGACTTCAAATAATTCGTCGAGTTCACCTGGGTTAAATCGTTGATCAAGTGAATAACGGCTCGGTGCGTTTGTCACCATCCCTAGTGTGTAGTGACCTTTTAGCTCTTTAATAAGTTCAACAGTCTGATCAATACGAGTCCCGCGCATAATATCGAGGACAACTCCAAAACAGTCAAAGGCAATTGCTTTTATCATCGAATCCGTCCGGTCTGTATTTGGGTGCGAACAGTCTGAAGAATAAGTCCTAGATGATTTTGTCCCTCACCTGTTGTCTCGTCAACACCCCAAAAAACATCTCCCCAGTCGTTTCCTTCAATCAACGGTACGTCGCCAGTTGCGGCAAGTAAATCGCGGATGTCTGGATTGGCAATAAATTTGCGCTGTACCACTTCATGCATCACACCTAATTTAATATTGTTCCAATTTGGACGCATTGGTTCATCTGCACCAATTAGTTCATGCGCTAAGTTCTTTGAGGCAATCCCATCAAGACGCTCTCCCCTCCCTCGTTCTGCGGCAGTTACAAGCGCAACTGCACGGTGTGCGGCTTCAGATTCAAACTTCGCTGCCTGATACGCATGTTCAGAAGTTGCGACACCAACGCTTCGCTCACTTAAAATCCTATATTTCATTGGATACATGTTACTCAAATAAAAGTGTTCACCACGAAATGAATCAATCATAAATTTACAGTTCTCCCCAACTCTTACCAGTACTGACATCAACACGAAGTGAGATAGCGAGCTCTGGGGCAATTTCTTCCATAGTTGTTTTAAGAATTTCAGCTACTTTTTCGGCGTTCTCTTCTGCACATTCAACAAGAATCGAATCGTGAATTTGTAGTATCTGATCACCGAGACCAACAAGCTTTTCATCAACTCGCAGCATCGCGAGCTTCATAAGGTCAGCTTCAGTTCCTTGAATTGGCATGTTCGCAGCCGCTCGTTCTGCGCCGGCACGCACCATGAAGTTACTACTCTTAATATCAGGTGTTGGTCGGCGGCGACCAAAATATGTTTCGACGTACCCTTCTGTTCGAGCTTTTGAAAGCGTGTCATCGATAAACTTTCGAATCGGCGCACGAAGCTCAAAATACTGATCAATGAAATCTTTAGCCTGACCAAACGTCATTCCAGTTTGCGCAGCAAGTCCGTGTGGACTCATACCGTAAAGGACGCCAAAGTTAATCACCTTCGCGTCGCGACGCTGGTTCTTTGTGACGTCATCCATTGGGATTCCATATACATCGCTGGCTGTTTTTGTGTGCACATCAACATCACCATTAAAGTCGTTGATCAGATTCTTGTCGTCCGCCAGTACCGCAGCAAGGCGAAGTTCAAATTGTGAGTAATCTGCACTAACTAAAACTTTGTCGCCATCCGCAATGAAGGCTTCACGAATCTTGCGTCCTAATTCGGTACGAATCGGAATATTCTGAAGGTTTGGATTTGTACTGCTAAGTCGCCCCGTCGCAGCAACATCTTGGTTGAATGTCGTGTGAATTCGATTGTGTTCATCAGCAAGCTTTGGAAGCGAATCTGTGTACGTATTTTTGAGCTTCGCAAGCTCGCGCGTTTGTTCAATCAACTCGATAATTGGATGTTGGCCACGAAGCTTATCGAGTTCTGCTTGGCCGGTGCTATAACCTGTTTTGCCTTTTTTGATACCAGTTGTTGGAAGTTGTAATTTCGTAAATAACACCTCTGAAAGTTGAGAAGGGCTTCCGATATTAAACTCATATCCAACCATTGAATACATTTCTTGTTCAAGCTTTTTGTGCTCAGCGCCGAGGTCATCGCTCATCTTATGAAGGACGGCTGGGTCAACCAACACTCCCCTATGCTCCATGCGAAACAGCGTGTATGTTAGCGGGAAATCAAGTTCGTATGCGATGCGCGAAAGCTTTGGTTCTTTCTCTAAAAACGCAACTTGTGTGTCATAGACCGTCCACAAACCAGCAAGTAGCGATGCGGGTTCTGGAGCCTCCTGCCCTATCAACGCATTCGCCGATCGATCGCGTTGTAATGGGTCAATCAAGAATGCGCCTTGGCGAATATCGTGAATTGAAACAAGTCGAGGGAAAGCATCAAAACTCGCGAGCTTGTGATACACATCTTTGATATCGTAACTCACAACCGTCGCCATCTCGAGCGCTCGCCAGATACTCGAATCAACTTTTTTTACAGACGTATGCGACACAGTTTGTTGGTCAGTCGAGATCCAAAGCTCATCCTCAATCACATCAATTAAAACTGGTCCATCGATCCGTAGTGTATCTGGCCAGTCAACGATTTCAAGTGGAGTTATTTCAGCAGCAGCAATTTCTTCAAGCTCTTCCTCGACATCAACAACCTGTGCGCCAAGTTTCATGTGCTTCGGTAAACGACTAATCAAAGAGTGGAATTGGTACTTTCGAAGTACTTCAAGAATCTTGTCGACGCGAGTTCGCTCAATGCTTGTCTCGTTCCAGTCGATTGCAATTGGGGCATCGGTAAAAATCTGCGCAAGCTTTTGGCTCATATATGCAGATTCTTTTCCTTCGACGATATTCTTTTGTTGTGCGCCCTTTAAATCATCAGTGTGTTCGTAGATCCCATCGAGTGTTGAGTAAGCCGTTAGAAGCGTCTGGGCTGCCTTTGGTCCGATCTTTGGGACACCAGGGATGTTGTCGCTACTATCACCTACTAGTGCTTTGTAGTCGACAAATTGGTTCACTTTAATGCCGTATTTTTCCTCGAAAGCCGCGTCGTCATAGCGAATAAGGTCTGTTCCACCGGTCTTTGTAATATACACGCCGGTATTGTCATCAATCAGCTGGAGTAAATCGTAGTCACCTGTCACCAAACAAGCTTCAATTCCTTCGTCCTTTGCCTGCGCGGCAAAAGTCCCCATAATGTCATCTGCTTCGTACTGGTCGAGTTCATATAAAGGCCAGTTAAACGCATCAAGTACTTCACGGAGGATCGGAAGCTGCGCGTAAAAATCATCAGCTGGTTTTGTGCGACCAGCTTTATAGCCATCAAAAATCTCAAGACGTTTGTTTGCGCTTGTCCCCTTAATATCCCAGGCGACAGCAACATAATCAGGTTCTAATTTTTTAATAAGTTCGATTGCAATCGACGCAAACCCAAAGACTCCACCAGTTGGTGTGCCATCAGGCAAGGCAAGGCCGGGCATCGCATAATATCCACGATAAAATACGGATTTTCCATCAATAACTGCCAGCCGTTTCATGCTCTTAGTATAGCAGTTTTACCTCTTATGCGTAGCTATCTTCGACTTTTTCCTGCGTAGCCAGCAGCGACTTGTTTTGCGGCATCACTGATAATGCTCCCTACTCCGCCTTCATGAACGTTATAGATACTTTCTATTTCTAAGATCTCAACGCCGATGAGATAACTTGCGACAATGTCTCTGGTTCTTTGATCACAATGTGCGGTCACTTCAGCAACAATCGAATTCAAGCCGTAGTTAACAAGCTGAGTGCCACTAAAAGCCGGGTCATGCAGAAATGTAGAAAGGTTATTATGGGCTTTTCTTGAATTGTAGAGGCGCTCAGAATATTTTTCTTGTCTTTCTACTTTCATATACCCGTCCCGAGGCTCGACAATCTCTTGCTTCTCATTGTGACGATGGAGTATATCTTTTGGAAGAGCCAATAAGGCATCCACAATACTTGGTTCGTAGAACATAAGTGGACGTCCATGCTTTCCAGCTTTTTCTTCTGATTCAGCGGTAACAAACGGGAGGCGTTTGACTATCCATGCAGACGAATGACCAACTCGACTTACGATCATTTCAACACTGAGATAGTCTCCATGTTCTGGCTCTGATTCCTGACGCAATGCTTCGACTACTTCGGGTGAATAATGAGTCTTAAAAGTTCCCGTGCTGTCGATTCGAATCTCACTACTTTCCGCGTATGTCTCAATTCGTCGACTCACCCATTCGTAGCTTCTGGATAGTTTCTGTGCGATCGCATTTGTCGTCATCCAGTCCCCTGCTTGAACTGGCTGTAGTTCACGCGCTACTTCTAGGGCGGTATATATTTCAGGGGGGTAATGCATTCTGGGATTTCCATTATCACCGATTCGAATCTCGCCACTTTCTTTAAACGGTTCGATGCGTTTATTCACCCAATCACGCGTCTTTGATAGCTGTCGTGCCATTGTCTCTACGTTAAGCCAATTACCTGCAGGCAATGGTGTTTTATCAGCGATAGCTTGAATAATCTCTGGTGTGTTTGGTGGAAAGTGCGGCGACAGCCTTCCCGCAAGTGCTAGCCATCTCTGCTCAGACTCAACTCCAACCTTGCCAAGATTATTAGAGATCCAAGTCCGCTTATGTCCGGTAAATTCTTCAAGTTCAGAAAGGGTGTACCAATCACCTGCGGGCGGATGCGACAGAATAATATGCCTCAGCTGGGGTATGACTTGCTTCGGATACGAGTAAGACCTTGAGCCATAACTACTCTCCTCTACGGTAAAAAGGAACCCTAGTTCCTGTGCATATTTTGTTACCCAGTATGAGGTCTTCGCCATAAATTCTGCTATCGCACTTGTCGAGAGGTTCTCCGCGAGTGCTTCATAAGACACGTGCCATTGCCATTCTTCTTCTAGCAATTCTAAAGAAAGTGGCGGGTACAACTGAGCAGCACCTTCGCCTGAATCATTTGGAAGCAACTCAATACCAATACGTTTCGCTACTGAACTTACCCAGTATTCCTCGGCACCAATTCTTTTCGCGATTGCATGGGACGATAATAATTCAGCGGTAGGTTCGATATAGGGAATGAGATGAGCAATTCGATTCTCAAGCGGAATCGGTGTTTCGAGCAATTCCTGAGCATGTGATTTCTCTGGAATCGGCATTCTCGTTTCATCGCTAAAAACGACGTCGACAATTTCCGGAAGTATCTCTTTTTCTTCGAACATTAATTTACTCATTTAACTTTACATTATAATACCCGCCTCTGTGAGCCAGATGCAACCATAACCAATCTGTTACAATGAGTTCATGACACACCATGAAAACCTCAAAATCCTCGCATTCGTCGGTCTGACCGGTTCAGGTAAAACAACTGCAGTCGAACATTTCACCTCACTCGGCTTTCCAAAAGTATATTTTGGAGGCGTTATCTACGATGCAATGGCAGAGGCTGGCGTTCCAAAAGGCGAAGAAAACGAAAAGACTTTTCGCCTCGAAATCCGCGAAAAAGAAGGCAATGATTTCATCGTCAAACGCATCATCAAACAGATCCATGACCTAGCCGACGCCGGCCAGCACCGAATTATCGCTGACGGTATTTACACATGGGACGAATACAAAGCCATTAAACATGAATTTCCAGGTGAAACAACAGTGATTGCAATCACTGCGCCAAAACACCTACGGTATCGCTGGCTTGAGCACCGCGAAGATCGTCCACAAACACCCGTGATCTCCGCCGCACGCGATCATAACGAAATTGAAACACTTCAAAAAGGCGGCCCTATCGCCATGGCAGACTTTTTTGTCGCTAATAATGAAGACGTCGAGCACTTTTACAAGCAACTCGACGCCATCGCTGAACACGTAGATTTTAAATCTTAATTTAGGTACTCGTGAAGCTTCTTTGAGTCTTTGTGCTTACGAAGTTTCGCGAGAGCTTTTGCTTCGATCTGACGAATACGCTCACGGGTGACGGCAAATTCTTGTCCGACTTCCTCGAGTGTGTGGCTCTTTCCGTTTTCAAGACCAAATCGCATCTTGATGATCTTTTGTTCACGGTCTGAAAGTGTTGAAAGAATAGATTGAACTTGTTCTTTCAAAAGTTGAGATGCAGCAGACTCTTCTGGAGTCACCCCTTCTTCGTCTTCGATGAAGTCACGAAGTACAGAGTCTTCGTCGTCACCATCACGACCAACACCAGCATCAAGTGAAGTGATGTCTTGTTTGATCTTCATGACGTATTCAACTTTTTCCGGTTCCATTTCGAGTTCTTTTCCAAGTTCTTCGATAGTTGGTTCACGGTTTAGTTCTTGGGTCATACGACGCTGCGTACGAAGGAGCTTGTTGATTGTTTCAACCATGTGCACAGGAATACGAATCGTACGAGCCTGGTCGGCAATCGCACGTGTAATCGCCTGGCGAATCCACCATGTTGCGTATGTTGAGAATTTGAATCCCTTGTCCGGGTCAAACTTTTCAACTGCACGAAGTAGTCCCGTGTTACCTTCTTGAATAAGATCAAGAAAGTCGAGGCCACGGCCGCTATAACGTTTTGCAATCGAGACAACCAAACGCATGTTTGCTTCAGCCATCTTGTCTTTAGCTTTCTTTTCACCAGCAACCACACGTTGTGCAAGTGCAAGCTCTTCTTCGGCGTTTAGAAGTGGGATTTTACCAATTTCGCGTAGGTAAAGACGGACGCTGTCATCGCTGGCATCGTCAAAATATTGGTCAGTACTGAGGAGGTCTTCGCTATCGTCGACTTCTTCTTCCTCGAGGTCTTCGAGTGCTGGTTCATCGATATCAGTAACAAGTGTTCCTGCACCTACTGTTGTATCATCTGGTGCATCGTCACCACGTAGTTCTTCATCTGCGATAGGATCTTCGTTTTTCTTACTTCTGGGCACGAGGTATCTCCTTTATAAGTTCATTAAGTTGCTGCCTAATCTCGGTTGCACGTTCCTCGTCACCGTTTAGTTCGGCTTCACGAATTTGTGCTGTCAGAGAATTTTTTGCGATTTGCTTGTGTTCTTTTATCAGTTGGCGGACCAGGCGGGCAGTTTCGAAGTAACGATCTTCGTCACTCCACTCCCCATAGCGAGCATCGGCCTTTAATAATACTATTTTCACATACGTATCGTGATTTTGCAAGGCGTCAGGCACTTCAGCAAGGAGCTCAGTGCTATTTTTTACGTATTCAAGGACTGCTTTTTGTTCATCGGTTGCGAGCATGTCCGGTTCTACATCTTTTAAGAGCTCGCGAACAGCTGGATCAATCAATGCGACAGCAAGTAAGTTTTCTTGATATCCAGCAGGATCGACTTTCACCGGTGCGACCGATTGCGCAACTTTTTTAAGAATCTTTTCGTCTGGCTCTTCGGTATTCGAAAGCTTGTCCTTTAGTGTATCCATCGAAGAGTCAGTATAGGCTGAGACTTTCTGTAAATAATGTTCTTGTTCAACTGGATCTTGTAATGCGCGGATCACTCTTAGCGCCGCTGTCGTAAATTTACGCTTCCCTACTGCGGTTGTCAGATCTTCACGTTTTGAATACTGCGCAAGAATCCAATCGACAACTGGTTCTGCCGTATCAATCGCTTTCTGCCAAAGCGCTGATCCTTTTTGAATAAGCTCATCGGGGTCTTTTGCGTCATCAGTCAAACTAATAATCGTCAGGTCAATTCCCACAGCTTGAGCGATCGGAATTGCCCGTTCGGTTGCAGCCAACCCAGCCGCGTCGCCGTCGAATGCAAGTCGAGCATTTGGCGTTAAACGAACAAGTGCCTTCAAGTGGCTTTCGGTCATTGCCGTACCAGCCGTTGCGACAACTTGTGTAATACCGACTTGGTGACTACTGACGACATCTAAGTTACCTTCAACAATGACAGCGTAGTCGACTTTTCGAATCGCCTCCTTCGCCTGTGACAATCCAAAGACGTGGCGACCTTTGTTATACAGTAATGTTTCTGGTGTGTTCAAATACTTCGGCGCATTTGGTTCGTCCTCTAAGATTCGAGCTGTAAATCCAATGACACGACCAGATCCATCCATGAGTGGTACCATCATGCGACCGCGGAAAAGATCTCCGCTAAATCGATTCAAAAGCCCCGCGTCTTGCGCTTCTTTCTGAGTAAATTTCTTGACCTTCAAAAAGTTAACCAATGCATCACCGGTTGAAGGCGCGTAACCAATTCGGAATGTTTGGACAATCTCCTTGCTCAACTTTCGTTTACCAAAGACATATTCAACGGCATGTGGGTTTTTAAGGAGACTTTGCTGATAGTACTGCGTCGTCAGTTCTAGAATTTCATAGAGTCGATTTTTACGCTTCGCCATTTCCTGTGCACCGGCAGAATCGTACTGCGCCAGATCAACACCGACTCGGCGCGCCAGTAGTTCAAGTGCCGCACGGAAATCAATCCCCTCGACTTCCATCACAAAACTAAACACGTCGCCACCTTTGTTTGAAGAAAAGTCATGCCAGATGTTTTTGTCTGGGCTTACATAGAAACTTGGTGTTCGCTCACCAGTAAAAGGACTGAGACCCTTGAAGTTACGCCCCGCTCGCTTGAGCTGAACGTACTCCCCGACAACGTCCTCAATATTGAGGCGAGACCGGACTTCCTCTTTCATGTCCTGCATACTGATATTATAGCACCCTTTACCTCTGTTATTGTTTGTGCTTAAATTGGGGCAGTATGTTTCCTAACCAACCAGAGCAAACGCCACAGCAGACACCCCCTCAAGGGCCGGCTCCACAACCCCAATGGCCACCTCAGCCATCAGCACCTGCTTCTCCTCAGCTTCCAGGCGATTATCTTAATCAAATCTCACCACAAGTACCGAAAAAAGCACTATTTCACTTTGGTCTCAAGCAAATTATTATTATCGGTATTGCGCTCGTTGTCCTCGTTTCGGCACTCGCGCTTATTGTCAGTGCTGTTGCTGGTGGTCAAAAAGATCCAGTCCAGCGCCTCTCTGCCAGGCTAACTGCAACTGAAGTTATCGCGACTGATGCGCAAGCAAATCTTAAAAGCAGTAAACTTCGTAGCCTCAACAGTAATTTAAAGTTGTATCTTACGAATACAAATCGCGATATTGCGGAACCGCTCTTAAAGGCTGGTGTCGATATTAAAAAGCTTAATAAGAATATCATCGCAAAAGAATCAACCGAAGCGCTTTCAGGCCGTCTTGAAGACGCTCGCCTTAACGCAGTATTCGATCGCACCTATGCGCGCGAAATGGCATATCAACTAGGAACAACCATGACGCTCATGAGTGAAATCTATAACTCAACTAACAGCACGAGCCTTCAAACGTTCCTGAAGTCAGCCTACGATAGCCTCAAACCAACACAAGAATCATTCGCGAATTTTAACGCAGAACAGTAAAAGATTTATTTTTCAGCGACAAGATCGTAGCTTAAACGAGCAAGATCTTTGATCTCTTCGTTCGTAAGCTGACCTGAACAAATAATAGTGTTCCAGTGTTTTTTGTTCAGATGGTATCCAGGGACAACTGTTTCGTATTTCTCACGAAGTGTTTCAGCGAGATTTGGGTCACACTTTAGACTGACTCGTAGTGGCTTTGTGCCGTCTTGAATAATTGCGTACATCTTACCTTCACCGGTCTCTTTATGGCCGACTTTATAAACAGAAGTTCCTTCACCAAATGGATAATCTAACCAAGTGTTAGAAAAACTTAAAAGATATTCTTCCATTTCTTTGTGCGTCATACTTTGACCTTTCCTAAGTAATACTTGAGTTCCATAATACTGCCACGGATATCTTCGAGTGCACGGTGTGCTTCAGGCTTAGCAAACTTTTTGCCATACTTTCCTTCGAATACAACTTTAAAAGCACTCACATCAAGCATGCGATAGTTCAGACGAGCATCAAGGCGTGCCCATTCGTTGATAATAAAGCGTCGATCCATATGAATAGAGTTACCACCCAAAAGGACAGGAACATCTTTATCGAAGTGCTTCTCAATTAAAGCCAAAATTTCGTTCTCTACCGTTCGCGCAGAACGACCCTGTTCGTCATTTTGCTTTATCAAAGCATCACGAACTGCAGGAAACTTCTCCCAAAAGTCTTTCGAGGGACCCTTATACATGCGATCCTCAACCAAACGAGGGCCAACCTTAATAGCAGCCTCATACGTTTCAATTTCTTTAAACTCCCAATCGGTCACAATCGCGCCGACTTCCATAATGCGATCATCAATAGGATCGAGGCCTGTCATTTCTAGGTCAATCCAAAGGATCTTGGTGCTTGTTTTGTTGCTCATTAGGGCTATTATACCTTTTTTGCAGGGGTAAACGTAAGACTGAGTGAATTAATACAATATCGCTGGTCAGTTGGAACACCCAAACCTTCGCCTTCAAAGACATGCCCAAGGTGACCACCACAAGTTGCGCAGGTCACTTCAGTTCGCTTCATTCCAAGTGTACTGTCGTCATGAAACACAACCGCTCCTGGTTTTGCATCGTAAAAACTCGGCCATCCACAATGTGCATCAAACTTTTTATCACTATCAAAAAGTACCGTACCACACGCAGCGCAGGCATACTCACCTGCTCCGAACGTTTGATCGTATTCGCCACTAAACGGAGCTTCGGTAGCTTTATTAAACAGCACGTCGTACTGTTCGTCAGTTAGTTTGGATTTGTAGTCAGCAAGATTTGTCATATATCTATTATACCCCTGACTTATAGACGAGCGCGAAAGCTAGTCTTTTTTCTTGTCGATCTTGTCGAGTTTTGCGACATGAACAAGTGCATAGATCACGAGTGCAGTTGCAACTAGTGTGATAAACGCTGAAAGTATCGCTCCCCAGCTAAACACCAATCCACCAATACCATCTGCGTTTGGCGCAATGACAACCCATTTAAGTTTTACGAGGTCAATTCCACCGATCAAGAACCCAACAATCGGGTTAATAAATCCATCAACAATCTGCTTTACCGCCGCACCAGCTGCAGTACCTACCGCAAGACCAACCGCGAGCCCAACAACACCCTGTTCACGAACAAAGTTAATGAAACCGCCAGCTTGTTGTTTACTCGCGTCAGCAACCTTTGCAGTCGCAAGCTTCAAAACCTGTGCTTCTTTTAACACGACAAGTTTGTCTTTTTTTAATTCATCAGAAAGTGTATTTTTAGCCATAGAGCTCCTTTGTCACTAGTATATCATTTCAAAATAATGGGCGGGCACGAAGCGTTACATATGATCTGGCGCTTGAATCCCAAGAAGGTTTAATCCTCCCTTAAGAATTCCGGCATATGCCGCAACCAGTCGGCCGCGAATGGCTTCACGCTCGTCTTCAACGATGCGACTGTTTTCGTAGAAACGGTTAAATACCTGTGCAAGTTCGTACAAATACGTACATACAAGGTGCGGAGAAAGTTGCGCCGTTGCAGCTTCGATCACTTCACCATACTCAGTCATCTTTACAAGAAGGCTTCGTTCGTTTGCATCAAAGTTATCGGTAGAAGCCGAAGTATAGTCGCCTGTTAATTTAGATAGAATAGAAACCGCGCGTGCGTGAGAATATTGAAGGTACGGTCCACTATTACCTTGAAGTCCGACAGATTCATGCGGATCAAAAATAATGTCTGGGCCGATACGGTTTTTAAGAAAAGCGTACTTAATTGCACCAAGCACAGGGGCATCGTCACGATTACCTTGTGTCTTCTCGTTTTCGTCCGCGGCAATTTCGAGTACATCAACCGCGCGGAGGAAGTTTCCGATTCGGCTACTCATTTTGACCCCACCAGCAAGCTTCACGTTTCCGTGTGTCAGGTGAATCGTTCGCTTCGCAAGTTCAGGCAAGAACTGCTCGATACTTTTTAATACTACTTTCATGTATTCAGTAATGTCGTTACCCGTAATAATGACTGATTCATCGAAGTGATAATCTGCCCATTTTTTGATACTAAGGCCAACGTCTTTTGCTTCGTAGGTTGGAAGCCCTTCTTTATTCACGAATACACGAGTGTGCAAACCATATGGTTCGCCCTTAAAGATAATCGCGCCTTCGCTATCTTCGTAGACACCTTTTTCTTTTTGCTCAAGTACTGTTGCAAGTCCTGTTGGAGCAGTTTCACTCTCGGGATAGTATTTCTCGAACGGTGTATCGATACGATCATAGAAAGCATTGAAGTAATCATAGCTCCACTCGCGGCATGTCCAATAAATTTGAGCGAGCGCAGACTCGTGGTCGTTGTCTGTATGAATCTGGTAAATCTTTTTGTTCAGCGCAGTAATAACAACTTTTGCTTCTTCGTCATCTTCGTAAGCGCGTGTTCCTTCGACGTAGTTTTTCGCCATCCATTCAGATCGGCCGTCTTCGGGAATTTCAGTAAGTTTTTCTGGGTACTCGCCGTCAAATTCTTTGATAATAGCCCACATTGTTTTTGCAACGTGCAGACCAACATCACCACCGAAATTTACACGGTGCACTTGCCCACCTGCTTTTTCAATCAAGCTCGAGATCGCAGACCCAACCACGCTCGTATAGAAGTGTCCGGCGTGCAAAACTTTAAAAGGATTTGGGTCAGAATACTCGGTGACGACAACTTTACCGTCAAATGCGTGCGAACGGCCATAGTCGGCAGCTGACATTTTTTCGAGTTCTGTTTTTAAGACAGATTCGCTGACACGGAAATTAATAAACCCAGGTCCCGCAACCGAAACATCACTGTATTCACCAGATTCACGTAATCGATCAGCGATAGCGTCTGCCACTTCGCGCGGATTTTTGCCTAAGCGACCAGCGAGCTGTAGTGCGATGTTCGTCGCATAATCGCCAAACTCTGGCTCTGGGCGAGTCAGTTGTACGGACACTTCGATATCAAATAGTGACTTGATTTCTTGAGAAATTTTTTCTTCCATTGTATTTGATTATAACAGAGGTTGTTTAATTACTTCTTAACCGCCGCTTTGATCAGCCCAACAAACAATGGGTGTGGACGGAATGGACGACTCTTAAACTCAGGGTGAGCCTGAGTTGCGACGAAATACGGGCTAGATGGCGCTTCGACATACTCAACCAATTTCCCATCAGGCGAAAGACCACTTATTGCGAGTCCGCCCTTTTCAATATCCTTCAGGTACGCTTGGTTCACTTCGTAGCGGTGACGGTGGCGTTCAACGATTTCTGTTTCGCCGTACGCGGTCGCAGCCTGTGAACCTGGTGTTAGTTCAGCTACGTAATCTCCCAGTCGAAGTGTTCCACCGGTTGATTCTTTACCTGCCTGACCCTCCATAATATAAACAACGTCGTGCTTTGTTTTAGGGTCAAATTCTGTACTATTGGCATCTGTTAATCCAGCCTTGCGGGCGGCAGCAATAACGGCAATCTGTAATCCCAAACAAAGTCCAAGATATGGCTTTTTGTTTTCAAGCGCATATGTCGCTGCTTTGATCTTTCCTTCAATTCCACGTCCGCCGAATCCACCGGGAACCAACAGTCCATCCATCTTTTCAAAATCGGCAGTATCGCATTCTTCGGCATTTATCCAAACAAGATCCAGCTCAACTTTTTCCTGCCACGCAGCAGCTTTCAGTGCCTCAAGTACAGAGATGTATGTGTCTTCATTATCAAGGTATTTAGCAACCATTCCGATACGCACTTTTTTGTCGTAGACAGCTTCTTGGGCATCGGCAAGTTTTCGCCATTTAGAAAGATCGGCTTTTTTGGCGTTGCCCGTAAATCGTTCAAGCACCGAGTTAATGCCACTCGCATCAATCGTAAGTGGCACTTCATATACAGTCTTCGCATTCGCAAGGAGGATAACTGCATCTTTACGCACGCCACTAAACGCAGCGATTTTGTCGGCAATATTACCTGGCGCCGGGTCATCGGTTCGAACAACAACGCAGTCCGGTACAATTCCAAATCCACGCAGGTCATTCAACGCATTTTGCGCAGGTTTTGATTTGAATTCTTTACTCGTTTGAATAAACGGAACGTACACAACGTGTACATACATACAATTTTCACGGCCCACTCGGCTCGCAAATTCACGAATTGCCTCGACAAAACTTAGTCCTTCGTAGTCCCCTACCGTTCCCCCGATTTCAACAATATGAACATCTGATCCATCAGCTGCAAGTTCGATTGCATCCTGAATTGCACCCGTTAAATGAGGAACGAGTTGGATTGTTTGACCATGGAATTTGCCAGCACGCTCATCGGCAATAAGATCACTTAATAATTTACCCGACAGCGTTGCATTTTTTTGTGTTAATTCCAAATCCAAAAAGCGTTCATAATGCCCAAGGTCTAAATCCGTTTCAGCACCATCCTTTGTGACGAAACATTCACCATGTTCTTTAGGATTCAAAAGACCCGCATCAACATTTAGATACGGGTCGCATTTTTGAATAGACACCTTAATGTCTTTCGCTTGAAGTATTGCGCCAATACTGGCCGCGGTAATACCCTTACCGACTCCCGAAAGAACTCCCCCAGTTACAAAGATATACTTCTGCTTGCCCATGTTTGTTTTCACCTCCATGGGATTTTATTGTAGCACTCTTATATATAGGTACGCTAGATGCAGCATGTTGTACTATTGTCACTACACTACATATAGCGCTTACAAATTATACGAGTAGTTGATCAACAGGGGTGCCAGGAGCATATTGTCGAAGTGGCGTATGTGTCATTGACCATGCTTCTTGAATTGGCGTCATGATTTCCCATGATCGTATGATTTCGGGACTCGTCGTAAAGATATATTTGCGTCCTCGAATCGCTTCAACAAGTACACGTTCGTAGGCATCAGGCAATCGTTCATCGGTTGATTCAATCATTCCCTCTTCAAACACCTGTTCTGTACCATCTGTGTATCTCACGATAATCACACTACGCTTTTGATCAAGATTTTTGCCAGTGATAAGTCGGAGTGGCACTCCCACCCATCGCTCGTCATTGCTTGTCAGCGGAACACTCACAAATGTTTCGGTCATACTGCCAGGGTTCGAAACCTCTTCTTGGTAGCCTTCATACTGTGCACGAACAACAGTTGTTGGATCGGCAGGATTTAATAATTCAAGCGCCTGCAAACGACGGAGCGCTAGCCCTTCAATCGACATAGGTGGGCTAATATCCATTAATACGAGTGAAAGAAGCTGCATCAAATGCCCCTGAACAAAGTCACGCAGTGCGCCCGTTTGTTCATAGAACGTTGCGCGGTTCTCGATACCAATTTTCTCGGTCGCAATAATATCAACAGATGCGATTGATTCATTTCCCCATCCGTGACTCGGGTGTGCTTCGTCCGAACGAAGGCGGATTACTTCTGCTGCCACTTCTTTTGCCATATAGTGGTCAATTCGGTAAATCTGCGCTTCATCAAAATATCGTCCAGTTCGTTCGATAAAATCTTCGGCAGACTTTAGGTCAAATCCGAACGGCTTTTCAAACAATAGTTTTACGTTCGAGGAATTGAGTCCGGCTTGTCCTAGGAAATCTACGATGTCAGCTGCAGCACTCGGCGGTACAGAAAGGTATATAAGCGCTTGCTCGCTTGGTTCAAGCGCAAGATAGTCCTTTAGGCGTACATAATCATCTGGGGCTGCGAGATCCATCGAGAAGACCGACGTAAGAGGGACAAGCTCATCTGATCCAGTCGCCTCAACGATAAGCTCAGACACATCAACGTCACGACGAGATACTCCAACAATAGACAGTTCATCAAATTCACGGCTATTTACAATGTCTCGAAGTGCTGGCAACAATTTACGTCGACTTAAATCGCCCGTAATCCCAAAGATAACTAATTTTGTTTTCATCTGATCCTCATTATAAGTTAGTTATCCATCCTACGAAAGAAACTGCTGCGGAACAGGGTCGCTAAAGCGAGCATCTTTGATATCAATGATGCCGCGAACGCTCATGTTCGGAAAATCTCGGTCGTAAATAACGTCGACTGATCCAAATACAGCATCTTTCCAATCGAATCCAAGTATACCGGCAACGCGGCGCACAATTTCCTCTGACGATGCCTCGATTTCGATAAACGGTTGAATCCATGGCCACTCGTCAATTACTACTTCAGCCTCATCAAGCATCCACGTTTCGCGTCGGCTTTCTTGAAGAGTAATGTACTGCCAGCCTGCTTCTGCAAAAATAGTGACGGTCTTGTCAAAGTCCCCTACAGTTGTTTCGATTTCTTTCGTACTATCTATTGTCGTCTCCCGATCAGGAAGCAAACGCCGCTTAAATGCGAGTGTTACTTTGTCTCCTTCATCACGAATACGAATGAAAGAATTTTCTTTTTCGTGGTGGGGTTCTTCGATAAGCGCACGCTTCATCAGTCGCATTGGTTGTTCAAGTTTTCCGCCTGCAGCGGTAAGTCTTGTGCGGATATCTTCGACATCAACATCGAGAAATTTTACTTCAATTTCAGATTCCATATTTTTCCTTTATATAAAACAGGCACAGTCAAATGTCTGCGCCTGTCTTATTGTTAATTAGCTGTTTTTATTCAGATTTAGGAGTACCAGCGTTCACTTCGTAACTTGTGTTAGTCGCTTCAAAGAAGTTCACAAGTTGCAATGTGTCGTTTGCACCAGCCATCCACTTCGCAGGGTTTGAAACCTTGTAGTGAGGTTCGAATCCAAGTTCTTCAAGACGACGGTCAGCCAAGTACTTCACGTACTGGTTGATGTAGTCGCTGTTAAGCCCGAGGATACCGTTAGGAAGAAGGTCCTTGTTGTAATCCT
>Ga0247815_10001694_pt1 | contig 16774 bp, 15 predicted proteins | sample UWRJL194509B1_FD_181014 | JGI IMG/M metagenome (GOLD analysis project Ga0247815, IMG submission 181014) | Plant litter microbial communities from Arlington Agricultural Research Station in Wisconsin, United States - UWRJ-L194-509B-1 | ecosystem: Environmental > Terrestrial > Plant litter >...
GTGCGCGAAGCCGACATCGTCATCTCCATGCTGCCGGCCAACGACCACGTGCGCGAGCTGTACCTGGGCGCCGGCGGCGTCCTGGCGGCCGCGTCACCGAAGGCATTGCTGATCGACTGCAGCACCATCGCCGCCGACGTCGCCAAGGAAGTATCGACCGCCGCCGCCGCGCGCGGCTTCGCGATGCTGGACGCGCCGGTCTCCGGCGGCACGGCGGGCGCGGCGGCCGGCACGCTGACCTTTATCGTCGGCGGCGACGAAGCGGCGCTGGAACGCGCGCGCGCGGTGCTGGGCGCGATGGGCAAGAACATCTTCCACGCCGGCGGCGCCGGCGCGGGGCAGGTGGCCAAGATCTGCAACAACATGCTGCTCGGCGTGCTGATGGCCGGCACCGCCGAGGCGCTGAACCTGGGCGTCGCGCACGGCCTCGACCCGAAGGTGCTGTCCGACATCATGGCCAAAAGCTCCGGCCGCAACTGGGCGCTGGAACTCTACAACCCGTGGCCCGGTGTCATGCAAGGAACGCCCGCGTCGCGCGGCTACAGCGGCGGCTTCGGCTCGTCGCTGATGCTCAAGGACCTGGGCCTGGCACAACAAGCCGCACTGAGCGCACACGCCGCCACGCCGCTAGGCGGCCTGGCGCGGCAGCTGTACCAACTGCACCAGCAGGGCGGCAATGGCCAATTGGATTTCTCCAGTATCGTGAATCTGTTCCGTTAAGAGTGAGGCGTATAGGCGAAACCGTTGCCGATTATTTTGGCGACGGTGCTGTAGTTCTCCGGACTTTCGCTGAAGTAGGCCAGCACATCGGGACGGCTGAGGCCATTGGCGATGTGGCCCAGCCAGAAGCTCTGGCCGTCCATATCCGGCGAGCGGCCCAGTACGTTCTTGTACAGCAGCGTGACGAAGTCGGCATCGGTGTTGTTGCTGCCATAGGTCTTGGCGAATTCCGGGCTGGTGATAAAGTAGTTGGCAACGCCTTTCAGGTCCATGCCTTTTTCCATCTGGTTGATCCAGAAGCCCAGGCCTTCGGCATCGGGAGCGCGGTTAAACGCGCCCTTGTACATGCGGTAGGCTTGGCCGTCGATGCCGTCGATATCCACACTATAGGCCTGGTCGGCAAACACAAGGTGTTCAATGCCGGTCAGCGTATCGGCCCTGGCGTTGGCGGCGGCCGTGTCCTTTACCAGCACGCTGCCGTCGGCGTTGCGCTGAATCTGGTAGGTGTAGGACGGGCCTGAGAACCAAACCGTGTCGATGCCCGCGCCGCCATCCAGCGCCAGGCCGTTACCGCTGCCGATCAGGTAATCGTCGCCCGCGGTGCCCGTCGCCACAGGCTTGACGGTGGTGAAGGAAATGTTGAGCAAGCTGGCGGCATTTCCAGCCAGGTCATGCACGCCGCCGTTCGTCAGGTTGAGCGTGTAGGTCATGCCCGGCTTCAGATAGGACTGTGTATCAAAGGTCACGACGCTGCCGGCCGCGCTCAGCTGCGTGATACCGGAGGTCGGCACTTTGACGCCATTGCTGTCGGTCAGTGTAATGCCGTGGTCGGGCACGACGATCTCGTTAAAGTTCAGCACGATCTTGGGCGGCCGCAGCGACACGTTCACGGCATTGGCCGCCATGCTGCTGGACGACAGGATGGGGCTGGCCTTGTCCTGGCTGGTTTGCACTTCGATCAGCGTGTACGTTCCCAGCAGGTTGTTACCGGCCTGACCATGAATGTCCAGGTAATAATCGCCGCTGGCGTCGGCGGTGTAGATCATGCGCGGATCGACGCCGCCGCTCCCTTCGGCGTTTGCAATCCAACCGCCATCCGGCCGCCGCAGCGTCATCTCGGTGGTCACGGTTTCCATCGTGCCGCCGCCGGAATGCGCGCCTTGCAGTTCGAACGCGTAGGTCTGGCCGGCGTCCAGGTGCACTTTGATCCAGTCCACGTCGCCGAACACGTGCATTGCGCCGTGCACTGGCTTGTCGGGAGCGAGGAAGCCGGTGGTGCTGGCGTTCGCGGCATAGTCGTCCATGCCCGCCGGCTTGACCGTTAACGTATAACCGCTGACGCCGTGGCCGGCGACGCTCACATAGTAATCACCGGTGTTTCCGGCTTCGAAAGCCTGGACCAAATTGGGATGGTTGTCACGCTGGATCATCTGAACGATGCTGTTCTGCGCTGTATCGGTTACGGAGAACCCCAGATTGCTTTCGTATCGGTCGGGCTTCAGCTCGACCAAATAGGTCATGCCCGGCAATCGCGCTGATTTTGAAGACATCCCGGTCGATGGCCGTTTCCAGCGATGCCTTGATTGGCGTTCCCATCTGGATAGCGGTGGCGTGCGCGGTGTCGTTGCCATGATCATCGGACTCATCGGAAAAAGCCCAGAGGGTATAGCCTACAGTAGGAAAGCCACTGAAGACACCTACACCGTAGACGCCGCTGGTTTGCGCTGTGTAGCTGAGCGTTGTCCGGCCGGTGGCCGCCTCGGTATTGGATGGCGCATAGCCAAGGTCTTCGCCTGGCTTGTACACCAGTAGACTGATGCCATTGGTAGAGCCCACTCCGGCATCCAGGGTCACCGTGTAAGTATGGCCGGCGACCATATTGATCTGGAAGCGGTCCAGGTCGCCGTAGTAGTCGAGAACGCCCTTGACTTCGGTCCGCAGCGGTAGCCGGCCCGTCGTGGTGGTGTCGCCGGCGTAGTCGTCATAGCTGATCTGCATGGTCTGCGAGTACGCGCCAGTACGGCCGGCTGCGGACACAGCCAGGAAATAATCGCCGCTAACGGTGGGCATGAAAGGATAGTCGTTGACGAACTTCAGCCAAGTGCCGTCCGCACTATAAATAGTGCGGCTGAGGTCGCCATACGTGGCGGCAATGCCGCCAGGCACAAACCTGATCATTTGCCCTGCTTCAGCGTGAAACTTGAACCAATCCTCGTCGGTCTTGCTTTCAAACGTGGCGTTGGTGGGAACGCCATTTTTAATTACTCCAGTGGTGTGGGTGTCTTCGCTGTAGTCGTCGGCCATAGTTTCAATATTATTTATTTAGCAATAAAAAACTTTACATATCTTAACATTTTATTGCCGCTTGGATATCGACTATTACATGGTCCTTCCTTAATCTTTCCAATTTCCTTGAGCCAGTTTTCAACCAGCGACGGCCACGACGACACTGGATGTTCTTTGTCCCGGAGACCGAAGGCGTGTCCACCTTTGGCAAACAGATGGACTTCTGCAGGTACACCGGCACGATCAAGCGCCTGCGCATAGAGCATACTGTTGCAAATGGGGTCGACGGGATCATCCAAGGCTTGCACCAGGAATGTTGGCCCCTGCAGAAAAACCGATGACGCCAATTTTATCGGGATCGAGATTCAATTCCTTTGCCTTTGACCGGAGAAGCTTGATTGTCCGTTGCGCGTCCTGCAGCGCGCACGGCACCTTCGGCGTTACATGGCAACGGCATTTCTCATCCCAATGATGGTTGCCACCGGGGACGCGGTACTTGAGCAGCACACAGGTGATGCCGTGCGCTGTCAGCCAATCGCAGATTTCAGTGCCCTCCAAATCCATTGCCAGTACCTTAAAGCCGCCGCCGGGGAATACCACGACCGCCGCTCCCGTGTTCTTCCCATTTGGCGCATACACCGTCATGGTCGGCTGGCTTACGTCACTCACACGGACCCAGCCTCCGTGGCCATCAGCATGATCCACGGACTCCGCTCTCGGCACCGATATCGCATCAGGGGCCGCACCCGGCCAGATAGGAATCTGTACCTGAGCTCGCGGGCATCCTCGCAACGAGGAATTTCGAAGCAAGAACCGGAGTGTATCGTGCGCGACCTGGCCATATCATAAAGCATCTACTCACCGATGAAAGAACTCATGAATACGCCCCACGTTGTCGCCGAACCGCACATCCTGTATCTCGGAACGCCCGTTGTTTTGGTCAGCACCGTCAATGAAGACGGCACGCACAATCTCGCCCCCATATCGTCGGTTTTCTGGCTGGGTTGGCGCGGCGTGCTTGGTATCGCGTCCGGATCGCAGACCGCACGCAATCTGCTTCGCACCGGCGAGTGCGTGCTGAATCTTCCGTCGATCAACGAGGTAGGCGCCGTTGATCGCATCGCAAAAACAACGGGCATGTTTCCCGTTTCTGAATTCAGGCAGGCTTTGGGTTATGTCTATGAACCCGATAAATTCGGCCGTGCGGGAATGACCAAAGTGAAATCCGATACCGTCGGCGCGTCGCGCGCGCTCGAATGTCCGATCCAGCTCGAAGCTGTCGTTGCGGCATCTCACGGCATCGGCGAAGACAGTGATGAACTGCGCGGTTTCATCAGTTTGATCGAAGTGCGGATCCAGCGCGTTCACGTCCGTCCCGATCTGCTCATGGAGGGGCATGCCAATCGGATCGATCCGGACAAGTGGTCGCCATTGATTATGAGCTTCCAGAAATTCTATGGACTCAGCGGACAGGTGCATACGTCCAGACTCGCTGAAATACCGGAAAAAGCGTACGAGCCGCTAGCGCGCGTGTGATGCCGTCGTGTGGATGGTCTTGTGAAAGCCTTGCGCCAGGCCGCATGACGGCGCAAGGAGTTCAACAAACGCTTACGCCTGGTCCGGCTTGTTGCGCGAACGGCGGCGGGCGACCACGCCCATCAAGCCCAGGCCGGCGGCCAGCATCGCGTAGGTGCTCGGCTCCGGCACCGCGCTGACGCCGATGTTGACGTCCGGCGCGAAATCAGCCAGGCGCGCCAGTCCGGGGACGCGGTTGTCGATCGACCATACGGTCCAGGTGTAGTCCTTGAACGCCAGGCCTCTCGATGGCAGCAGCGAGGCCGACACGGTGGAGAAGATTTCATTACCGACGATGTGGGTGGTCACCGCACTGGCGCCGGCGCTGCCGGTGCCGTCCGCGCGCAGCTGCACGGTCGAATTGAAGGTCACGCCGGGCAGGCCGACCGAGGCGAACGGGGCGTTGGTCGAGCCGCCCACGTCCAGCCCGAACACATAGGCGGCGCCGGCGACGCCCGAGATCGCGCCGGCGGCGGTGGTGCGGAACACGAACTCGTTGGTGCCGGCGTTGTAGGCGACATCGGCCGACAGGACATCGAACGCGGCGTCGCGGCTGCCGGTATAGCCGGCGAGGAAATCGTTGGCCGGGTCGGTGACGGCGTAGGCGTTGGCGGCGGCGGCGAGGCCGGTGGCGACGATGGCTTTCAGTAAGAGTTTTTTCATGTGGGTGTCCGGAATGGGTTGTGGGAGGCGGGCGCTAGCCCGTCTTCCGTATATTCCCGATAACATCCATAAGGTTCACGACAACTAAAAATTTTATTTCGCCGCTTGGTGATGCATGTGGAATGTCGGCCATTGCGTGTATGGCGCCCTCCCGCTTGTCGGCCGGAGGGTGAAACGGGAAGCCGGTGACGCGCGAGATTTTCATTTCGCGCCAGTCCGGCGCAGCCCCCGCTGCTGCCTGTTGCTGCTGGCCGGCCTGCGTCACGACCGCTACAACGTCGAGCGGGACGGTGGATCGCAACGTGTCGGTGCAGCTGAACCTGCGCAACCTGACCGACAAGCTGCACGCCAGCACTTCGTATAGCGACGCGCAATGCCTGCTGGGCGATCGGCGTCACGCCAAGTTGACCGTGCAGTGGCGCTACTGATCGGCCGGGCGATGATGTCGTGGAAGCGCCAGCTGCATCTGCTGCATCGCTGGCTGGGCATAGTCATCGGCTTGCTGGTGCTGCTGTGGTTCGGCTCGGGCGTCGTGATGATGTATGTGCCGTACCCGGCGCTGACCGAGCAGGAGCGCATGGAATGGCTGGCGCCGCTCGACGCCGGCCAGGTCGGGCTCGGCGCCTGGGATGCGTGGCGGGTCACGGCGATGCCGGGCGTGCCGGACGCGGTGCGGCTGAACAGCGTGGCGGGGCGGCCGGCTTACCATTTCATGGCGGACGGTCGTTGGAACTCGGTCTGGGCCGATACCGGCGCCGCGATGCATGTCGACTACGCGGTGGCGAAGGCGGCCGCGCACAGCATGGTCGCGGGCGCGCCGGCGCTGACGATCGAGCCGGTCGAGGCCGACCAATGGACCTTCGGCCGCCTGAACGCGCACCGGCCGCTATCGCGCATCACGATGGACGATGCGGCCGGCAGCGTGGCCTATGTCTCGGGCCGAACCGGCGAGCTGGTGCGCGACACCGCGCGCGGCGAGCGCGCCTGGAACTGGGCCGGTTCCGTGATCCACTGGATTTACTTCACGCCGCTGCGCACGCACGAAGAACCTTGGCGGCAAGTGGTCATGTGGACGTCGTGCTTTGCGCTGCTGCTGGCCATGCTGGGCATGGTGCTGGGCATACAGCGTTTGCGGCTGAAGCGGCGCTATTCGGGCGGCCGGTCGTTGCCGTATCGCGGATGGCAGGCCTGGCATCACTGGCTGGGCCTGACGCTCGGCACCTTGACGCTGACCTGGCTGTTCAGCGGCTGGCTGTCGGTGACGCCGTTCGGCTGGCTTTCGTCGCCGGGCATCACCGCGCAGGATCGGCTGGCGCCGTTTAAACAAGTATAGATAATACTTGATTTAATTCGGCTGTAAATTTAAGATGTCCATGGTCTTCATTTCATGGCGTCGGTATGTTTGCAGCTTCTTCCCAAGTCCCCGGTTCGACATCCTCCGTCCCGCGCGTCAAGGCGTTCGGGCGGGCGGTGCGGCCGGCGGAAATCCAGAGGGCACTGGCGCTGGGCCAGTTCATCGCCGTCTTCCAACCCTTTGTCCATCCACGTACCGGTGCGGTCGCGCTGCTGGAGGCGACCGTCCTCTGGCGGCATCCGCTGCGCGGCATCCTGGCGCCGTGTGATTTCCTCTGCGAGGCCGACCAATATGGTTTGCTGGACGACATCGCGCTGGAGCTGAGCAGGCAGGCTGCGCTGGCGGCATCGCCGATACCCATTGCGGTCAGCCTGTCGGGCGCCGTGCTCAGAAGCATGTCGACACAGATGGTCATCAGCGAGTCCGTGGCATCGTTGCGGGCGCTGCGCAGGATCGACCTGAGCCACTGCAACGATACCCGCGCGGCCTTGACGCCGCATCTTATCGCCCGCGAAGGCGCCGCAGGCATCGCGCTGACCGGCGTCGGCACGCTGCTGAAATGGTATGTCGCGTCGGAATGTGGTGTGGAGCTTGTCCAGGGCGACTTTATTTGTCCGCCGATGCCACGCCACGCGATAGGGGAGGCGCTCCAGCGTTGGCGCTTGACCTTCGATGCAATCAACGCCTCCGAAACTTATATCTCGTTACCCAATCAACACTAAGGAACCATCATGTTACTTGCCTCTTTCACCCTGAACAACCCCGCCAACGCCGGCTTCGGCGCCGATATCGCCGAAAAGCTGCAACTGCTGCCGGGCGTCAGCGACGTGCTGATCGGCGGCGCCAGCGACACCTGCAGCATCGTCTACGATGAAGCCAAAGTCACCGCGCTGGCGCTGCGCAACGCGCTGCATGACGCCGGCTACGATAGCCGTTTGGACGAAAAGCACGTCGCCAAGAGCGCTTCGTGCTGCGGCAGTTGCAGTTAATTAATCGGGCGCGCATCGACGCCGGTGGTGGCGAAGCGTTCGCGATAAACCTTGGGCGTGATGCCCAATTTTTTTAAGAACACGCGCCGCATGTGGGCCTCGTCGGTGAAGGCCGCGCGCGCCGCGACCGACTTCAGCGGCAGCGCCAGGTCGGCCAGCAATTGCGTGGCCCGCTCGAAGCGGCACTTCTCGATGAACTCCTGCGTGCTCAAGCCGACTTCCTGCTGGAAGACGCGGGCGAAGTGGCGCTCGCTCATCATCGCCTTTTGCGCAAGTTGCGCTACCGACAGGCGCTCGTGCAGATGGTCCAGTATCCAGTTTTGCAATTCGCGGATATTGGGCCGGGTGGTGCGCTCACTGAGTAGATGCGCGCTGAACTGCGATTGCCCGCCGGGGCGTTTCAGATACACCACCATCTCGGTGGCGACCTCCAGCGCCAAGTCGCGGCCGAAATCCTCCTCGACCAAGGCCAGCGCCAGATCGATGCCGGCCGTGACGCCGGCCGACGTCCAGACATTTTCCGCGCGCATGAAGATCGCGTCGGAGTCGACTTCGACGGCGGGGTAGTCCGCTTGCAAGCGATCGGCGACGCTCCAGTGCGTGGTGGCGCGCTTGCCGTCCAACACGCCTGCGGCGGCGAGGAAAAATGCGCCGGAGCACAAGGCCGCCAGGCACTTGATGCGCGGCGCCACCTGCGCCACCCAATCGATGATCGCGGCGCTTTCAAGCAGCGCGTCCTGGATGTGGCGGGCGCCGACGATGATCGCCTTGTCCGGCAACGCCAGCGTGTTGAGGGCCTTGGTCGCGTCGAGCGACATCAGCGTGTCGGAGCGGACCTGGCCGGTCTTGTGCGACGCGATGCGGACATCGTAGCCGGCCGGCTTGCCGCGCCGCTGCAAGTGCAGGTTGGCGTATTCGAAGACCGACATCGGGCCGATCGCCTCCACCGCCTTGAATCCTTGGTAGACCACGATGTCGACCGTTATCGCGGGCTGGGTTGAAGCTGAATGCATAGGGTGATCGATATGGCTGTATGGAAAATCCGGTCATTATTGCATCAATTCCTGCCATTCTCATCGGCACGCCGTGCCCGGCGGCGCGTCGGCCGGCACAATGGCGGCACTCTATTTACTGGAACACATCCATGAAAACCAAAGCAGCCATAGCCTGGCGCGCCGGCGCGCCGCTGACGATCGAAGAAGTCGACCTGGAAGGTCCGCGCGCCGGCGAGGTGCTGGTCGAGCTGAAAGCCACCGGCATTTGCCATACCGATTACTACACCTTGTCCGGCGCCGATCCGGAGGGCATCTTCCCGGCCATCCTCGGCCATGAGGGCGCGGGCGTGGTGGTCGACGTCGGACCGGGCGTGACCACCTTGAAGAAGGACGACCACGTCATTCCGCTGTACACGCCTGAATGCCGCCAATGCAAATTCTGCCTGTCGCGCAAGACCAACCTGTGCCAGGCGATCCGCTCGACCCAGGGCCGCGGCCTGATGCCTGACGCCACCAGCCGCTTCTCGCTCGACGGCAAGCCGCTGTTCCACTACATGGGCACGTCGACCTTCTCCAACTACATCGTCGTGCCGGAGATCGCGCTGGCCAAGATCCGTGAAGACGCGCCGTTCGATAAAGTTTGCTACATCGGTTGCGGCGTCACCACCGGCGTCGGCGCGGTGTTGTTCTCGGCGAAGGTGGAGGCGGGCGCCAACGTGGTCGTGTTCGGCCTGGGCGGCATCGGCCTGAACGTGATCCAGGCGGCCAGGATGGTCGGCGCCGACAAGATCATCGGCGTCGACATCAACCCGGCGCGCCAGGAAATCGCGCGCAAATTCGGCATGACCCACTTCATCAATCCGAACGAAGTGGAAAACGTGGTCGACGCCATCATCCAATTGACCGACGGCGGCGCCGATTACTCGTTCGAATGCGTCGGCAACACCACACTGATGCGTCAGGCGCTGGAGTGCACCCACAAGGGCTGGGGCAAGTCCTTCATCATCGGCGTGGCGGCGGCCGGACAGGAGATCTCCACCCGCCCGTTCCAGCTGGTGACCGGCCGCGAATGGCGCGGTTCGGCGTTCGGCGGCGCGCGTGGCCGCACCGACGTGCCGAAGATCGTCGACTGGTATATGGAAGGCAAGCTCAACATCGACGACCTGATCACCCATCGCCTGAAACTGGAGGACATCAACCAGGGCTTCGACCTGATGAAGAGCGGCGAGTCGATCCGCTCGGTTGTGTTGTACTAATCGCACAGGCATCTTATTGCCGTGCCCGAGTGCGTCCTTCATTGCGATCGGCCTTGAAGAATGTTATAAATATAATGGTGCATATTATGTATTAAATTGTGTCCGCGACTCATTGTTAAAATAGAGTGGAGATAAAAATAATGACTAACACCATTGTTCTACATCTATCAGATTTGCATTTCGGTGCGAAATTTAACAAAAAGAAATGGAAGCAGATCCGATTGAAGTTCGAGCGCGATGTGCCGGACGCGGTCATTGTTACTGGTGATGTCGTTAATCATCCTTTCTTTTTCTCCCTCAATAGGGCACGAAATGAGTTGCGGGATTTTCAGAGTTCGATGTCGAAGGCGAAGGGACAGGATGTCCCTATGCTGTACGTTCCGGGAAATCACGACACGAGGGTTTTCGGCCTGATACCGCTTTACACAATTTATGTGTTGGCAGCGGCGGCGTTGCTTGTTCCTTTTCTGATGCGAGACACGTCCAATCTTTGGCTATTAATTCTAAGTATTTTTTTGCCCTTGCTTATCATGTCGACGAGATTGCTATTCCGAAGAAATCTACAGCGCATCTTTTGCGACATGCTATTGTCCCAAGCAAGGAAATTTCCTGATTTAAACCTCGGAGTTTTCCCACTTGACTCGTCAATTACCAAATCATTCGGTGCGCATGGGGCTGTGAACAGCGATATGGTCAACGACTTGACCATGGCCATCGACTGCGAAAGCGATAGGAAATTGTTTTGGATTGCCGCAGTACATCACCATCCGCTCCCTATCCCATCTGATCACAAATGGGAGCGTTCGATGCTGCTGAAAAATGCCGGGACCGTTTTAAAGAATTTGATACATCAAAATGTGCCATTGATTATTCACGGACATAAACATCACCAGCACTTTGCGCGATTTTTCCTAGCCACACGCAAAGGTCAGAAAGAGATCTCTGTGCTGTCGGCAGGTACCCCGACGCATTCAAATACGCCGGATTATTTTCATAGCTACAATGTCATTGCGATTGATGCAATCGGTCATGCTGAAGTGCATGTTTATGAGGCGGACAAAGACGTCGCATTTGAAGTAACGGGAAAATATTACGTATCCTCGAATGAGTTCTATGGGAACAGAAAGTTTCTTGAGCACATGGAGGCAAAGGATCTGTCAGCCCAGCAATTGGTGAGTACGGTGACCATCGACGAGTTCGGTGGTGCGTTATGGGGAGAAGAGTTTACGGGACTGACGTCCAAAGTGGAAGTCGCCGACTTCAGTTATGATTTCGGCTTCAAGTGTCGGGCTGGGCACATTTTCGGCGCCAGTTCCTCATCGCGTAATGGTCCCAAGGCCAAGCCGGTGATCTCCTATGTGGATAATGAAACCGTGGTTGCCAAAACTCAGTTTCGTCCCCATTTACAACCAAGCAACAAGAGCTTCCATTTTCGCGTCGAATATCGCGCGCAGAATTTTTGTTCATTGAACTCGCAACAGTTCGCAGATATGTATGCGAACGATAGTCGATATAAAGAAAATATTGAGAACATTACATTTCATGTCCCTGATTCCATTGCAATCCGCGAGTTGGTTCTGCATGTAAAGTTTCCCAATGGCTCCAAGTTATCGGATGATTTTTGGTTGCTGCGGCGTGTGCCGTCTCGACCAAAGACAGTTGCGAAGAGTAATCAGGACGGCGTCACGGAACCATGGATAGAATTGGGCGATACGGAGCTCGTTCGTGTACACGCTGCCGCGTCGGTGTTCGCGAGGATAGTATCGCCCCTGCCTGGCGCGGCCTACCGGATCAGTTGGACTGTGCCGATTTTGGATGAGCAGCCCAGCCCACAATCGGTATTAATGCGTAAGGGGTTGGCGCAGATCACTAATGAATGGGTGACGGCGAATGAAAAGGATGTGCGCGAATGTCTTGAAAATTTATGTGCCGCGGCGGAAGATGCGTTTGTAAGGCAAGCCAGCGACGTGAAGAAATACACGACCACGGCGACCGTTTTTTTGTTTGATGATAATAAAAAATTTCTTCGCAATGCATTTGAAATTGGCGATCATCAGATGCTTGGGGAGGGATTCCGATATGGCCTGGGACTGCCTGGGCAGGCCTTCAAGGCCCGCAGAACTGTTTTTTATGATAAAGATATTAAAATTAAATATAACCCTTTGGTAAAGCCGGAGGAATCTTCAAAGTATAAAGAACATTATGACATTGAACAGGAGATTGAAGACTCGGTTGCAGTTCCACTTTTTTGTGTTGATGACATTGTGAAAGATTCAGCAGGAAATGTCTCCTTCAAAGGCCAACCGTATGGGGTCGTCAATATTTCTTTTGATGGTCTAGGGCGCGACGCGTCTGTTTTTGATGTTTCTAACAACGTCAGTCAAGCAATTTTTGCTGCGGCGGTGTCGAGGTGGGTGTTCCAGTTGCTGGGAAGCGCTATACTCGGGATTAATAGTGGAGGTAAGCATGACTAACGTAAACAACCGGATGATTTCCGGGTCGATGTCCGGCGCGACGACGGCTGCGGTTGACGCTTTTATGGAACGGGTCCGAGCGATACGCGAAGAAACCCAGTCTCGGGAAAATGAACAAAAAGGTTCTGACCGCGAGTCGCGATCAGCTCGTGTCAGGGCAGTACGCGTTTTTGTTTCGACCGGCACTCGAGAGGACGGCAAGTAAGTTTTTCACGAGGTCCAGTCTTCGACCTGGTAAAGAGCGAAGAGTTGATTCGTTCGCTGGTGCTGTACTAGTCTTGCTCAGGTTGGCTGCCTTGAGGCCGCTGTAAAGACTGGCCTGTCTTGACTGTCACCACTTGGCGTCGGCCGTCATGCAAGTCGGCCTGATCAAGACGGTCTCGCCATCCGCCGACGCCGCAGCGGCGATCGCCGGTTCGAAGGCATCGGCCAGAAAGCGTGTCTCGGGCAGGCCGCAGCGGCTTTGCAGCAGGGCGCGGGCGTCGCTCACCATCGCCGGCGCGCCGCAGGCGTAGACGCGGCCGTTGCGCAAATCGGGATGACGCTCCGCCGCGACGTGCTGGACATGACCGCGCGCGCCCTTCCAGCCGGCCTCCGCGCGGCTCAGGACCGGGATGAAGGTGAAGCGGGGCGAAATGTCCGCCAAGCGTTCCAGGTGCGTCATCAGATAGAGATCCTCTGGGGTACGGCCGCCCCAATACAGCGATATCGGCGCGTGACCTTAGTTGGCAAGTTCGCGCAGCACCATCGCATGCAGCGGCGCGACACCGGTGCCGGTCGCCAGCATGACGACCGACTCGTCATTGGCGGCTTGCCGCCATACACAGTCGCCGTAGGGGCCATGCACGCGCAGCGTGTGGCCCGGTTCCAAGCCGCTTTCCAGCCAGCGCGACATCAAGCCGCCGGGACGTGACCGGATGTGCAACTCCAAAACCCCATCGGGATCGCAAGGCTGCGCCAGTGAATAGGAACGCACTTCGCCGTTCGGCAACTCGACCGCCACGAACTGCCCTTCTTGGTAACGCATGGGATTTGAGGCGCCATCGATTTTCAGCATCAAAACGCCGGGATTAATTCGCTCGACCGAAAGCAGAGGCAGTTCAAAAGTGGCGTCGGTCATGCTGCTGTTCCTTGGGTTGCGGGTGATTGCCTGGTCATCGGCGACATCGCTATGTTTTTGAAAATATAGCGAGATGGAAATTATAGCCGATAGAAAGCGACGGCTGCACGCCGTGGCCGTTTCGACAGGAATCACGTACAATGAGAATCATTCTCATTCCAGTCGGTGCCTGATTTCTGTGCCCGAGCACGGAGCACAGGAGGCCATATTGGCGGCGACGGAACCGGTACAACACCAGCAGATCGACACGCTTTACCTATCCCACCACGGCTGGCTGCAAGGCTGGCTGCGGCGCAAGCTGGGCGACGCGGCCGATGCCGCCGACTTGGCGCACGATACCTTCGTGCGCTTGATCGTGTCGACGCGCGCCATCAATCTCGACGATGAGCCGCGCGCCTTCCTGATCCATATCGCCAAGGGACTGGTGGTCGACCACTGGCGCCGGCACGCGGTCGAGCGGGCCTATCTGGACGCGATCGCCCATTTGCCCGAACCGGAGGCGCCGTCGCCGGAAGCGCGGCTGTTGATCATCGAATCGCTGCTACGCATCGAATCCATGCTGGACAGGCTGCCCGCCAACACGCGCGAGATTTTCCTGCTGGCCCAGCTTGAACACCTGACGCTGCAGGAAATCTCAACCCGCGTCGACATGCCCGTCATCACGGTGCGCCGGCATATCCACAAGGCGCTGGTCGCCTGCATGGCGGTGGCCTGAATGGCGCTTGATTCGCCGGCGTCGCCCACCGGCGACGAGGCCGCCGACACCGCGCTGCTGAGCGAGGCCGCCGACTGGGTGCTGGCGCTGCGTTACGGCGACGTGGGCGACAAGGAACGGCGTGATTTTGAGCAATGGCGTCAGCGCAGTCCGGCCCACGGCCTGGCATGGGCGCGTGCGGAAAACGTGCTCGGCGCGTTTGAGCACGTGCCCGCCGAGATCGGCAAGAACGTGCTGCAAGCGGTGCCGGCGATGATGCGGCGCCGCAACCTGCGCCTGCTCGGCGGCTTGCTGGTGGCGGGGCCGGCCGCCTGGTTGGGCTGGCGTCAACTGCCGTGGCGGCAATGGAGCGCCGACGTCACCACCGCGACCAGCGAGCGCAAATCGATCACGCTGGCCGACGGCACGCGCCTGGTACTCAACAGCGGCAGCGCGGTGGACATCGTGTTCTCCGCCGGCGAGCGCCGCGTGCGGCTGCTGGCGGGCGAAGTGCTGATCACGACCCACGCCGATCCATCGCCGACTTACCGGCCGTTCCTGGTGCAGACGCCGCAAGGCTTGACGCAAGCGCTCGGCACCCGTTTCAGCGTGCGGCTGCTGGAGGTGGCGGGCCAGCAAGTGAGCCGGGTATCGGTGTTCGCCGATTCGGTCGAGATCCGTCCGCACGGCGCCGCCGGCCGCATCCTGCGGGCGAACCAGCAGGCGGACTTCGGCGCCGGCCGCATCGCCGCGTCGGTTGCGGTGGCGGCCGGCGCCGCGCTGTGGGAGCGGGGCATGCTGCTGGCGAAGAATATGCGCCTCGCCGATGTCATCGCCGAGCTGGGCCGGCACCGCGGCGGCATCTTGCGTTGCGATCCGGGCGTGGCCGAGTTGCGGATTTCCGGCGCCATCTCGCTCGACGACAGCGACGCCGCCCTGGCCTTGCTGGAGCGCTCGCTGCCGCTGCGCGTGGAACGGACCACCCGCTACTGGGTCACGGTGACGCGGCGCTAAATATATCCGCGCGAAGGTGATCACTTTTTTCGTCTCGTCCGGTGTAGAGAGGAATGGCGCATCAATGGCGAGGCGCCGCGACTATACAAAAGGACGAAACGAGATGGCTTTCCAGGGTATCGACACACTCAAGCTCGCGGTAACGACGGCGGCGATCCGCGCCGCGCTCGGCGGCATGGCGCTCGGCGCGTTCGCGGCCGCTCCGGCGATGGCGGCGGAGCAGGCCGCCGCCAACGATTATGCGATCGCCGCCGGCGCGCTCAGCGATGTGCTGGCCCAGTTCGCGGCCAGCTCGTCGGTGCAACTGGTGTTCGAACCGTCCACGCTGGCCGGCGCGCGCAGCCCCGGCTTGAACGGCCGCTACACGGTGCGCGACGGTTTCGACCAGTTGCTGCGCGGCAGCGGCTACCAGGCGCTGAGCGACGGGCAGGGCGCGTACGCGCTGCACCGGGCGCCGGCCCAGGCTCAAGCCCAGGGCAAGGCCGGCGACGCCGCGTTGTTGCCGGTGGTGACGGTAACGGCGGACCTGAACCGCGCCACCGCCACCGGCCATATCGACGGCTATGTGGCCAGGCACAGCATCAGCGCCACCAAAACCGACTCGTCCTTACGTGAAACGCCGCAATCGATTTCCGTGATCGCGTCCGACGAAATCGGCGACCGCAAAGCCGAGTCGCTGGATGAAACGCTGCGCTACACGGCCGGTGTCACGCCGAACCAGCGCTCGCTGGGCAGCGACGACTCGTCGTTGCTGCGCGGTTTCACGCTGGAGACCACGGGCATCTTTCTCGACGGCCTGCGCAATTCCGGCCGCACGTTTTCGTCGTCGATCGAGCCGTACGGCCTGGAGCGGCTGGAGGTGTTGCGCGGCCCGGCCTCGGTGCTGTACGGCCAGATTCCGCCGGGCGGCATGGTCAACGCGGTCAGCAAGCGGCCCAGCGCCGACATGGTGCGCGAGATCGGCGTCGAATACGGCAGCTATCAGCGCAAGCAGTTGAAGGCAGACCTGGGCGGCGCCATCGATGCGCAGGGTCAGTGGACCTACCGGCTGACGATGCTGGGACGGGAATCCGATACCCGGCTCGACCACGACCGCGACAACCGGCTGTACATCGCGCCTTCGCTGACCTGGCAGCCGGACGCCGACACCAAGCTGACGCTGCTGGCGCGCTACCAGACGGACAACCAGCAATACGCGTTTCCCAACCAGTTGAATACGCCGGGCCCGCTGGGGCAGATCGATCCGCGCGTCAACCTCGCCGGCTACGACAACCGTTTCGAGCGCAGCAACAAGATGCTGGGCTACGAGTTCGAACACAAGCTCAACGCCGCCTGGACGGTGCGGCAGAATCTGCGTTACAGCGATCTGAGCAATGACCGTACCGACCTGTTTCCGTACGAATTGGCGGAGGACGGCCGCCATCTGGATCTGTACTTCTGGCCGGTCAACGTCGATTCCGAAAGCCTGTTCGTCGACACGCAATTGCAGGGCCGCCTGAACACCGGCGCGGCCACCCACAGCCTGCTGTTCGGCCTGGACTACGCCAAGATCCGCAATGTCGACACCTACGGCGACACGCGCGGATTCGTCGGGCCACTCGACCTGTTCAACCCGGTCTACGCCAAGCTGCCGC
>Ga0247815_10001696_pt1 | contig 16767 bp, 20 predicted proteins | sample UWRJL194509B1_FD_181014 | JGI IMG/M metagenome (GOLD analysis project Ga0247815, IMG submission 181014) | Plant litter microbial communities from Arlington Agricultural Research Station in Wisconsin, United States - UWRJ-L194-509B-1 | ecosystem: Environmental > Terrestrial > Plant litter >...
GTGAATTTAGTTATCATTTATAATGAAATGCTTTTACAACACCCATCTCAGCATCTCGTCCGCTTCCCGCGCACGACCTTCCATGAGCTTGACCGCCTCCGTGCCCCACGTCTCCTCGAGCAATATCGTAGTCTCCGATTTCGTCCTCGATACAGTGGGAAGGGTCGATGTTGAGGACGAACCGACGTGAATGAGCGTCGGGCGGTGTGGTGGTGCGGCAGTGTCTGTGAGCGTACAAGTCAGCATACGGTATCATAGATATCGACGGAACAGATGAAGCCAGTTTTAATATGAACATCACTTGGTCACGCGCCGCAATGGCATGAGAAACCGTCGCATTGTTCAGGAGAACATGTATGCCAAGAGGGTGTGTCGCGCACGCGACACATCTGCAGAAGGCTGCATCTCGTGCTCGTCCTCGTTGCAAAACGGCGCATCGCGTATGGCTCTGATCTTCACTCACCATTTGATTGACCCTGGACGATGCCTCCCTCGAGCACCATGCGACCCCTCCACTTGTCAAGCACCTCGCGCTCGTGCCGGTCGGCGTCGACTTTCTCCATGAGTGCGACATTGCCGAGTGAGAGCTAAGGTACGAGTAGTAGAAAGTGAGAAGCGTGTGCAGTCGAGCAGCAAGATAGGAAAGAGGGCACGAGGAAGGATGTGTCAAGGGTGAGACACAGTCAGTCATGAGTAGGTCCTCGGTCAAAGATGATTGGAGGCTCACCTGCGTGCTCGGGTCCCATCGTACCAGTACGGGGCGCGAGGGGATATTATATGGCGGAACACAGGACCGACCACGATGAAGGTCTTCAGTGAGGAAGCCGGCGTCTTCTTCCGTGATTGGGATGCGGCTGATCGATGACACAAGCCAGGATGAATGGGTGATGCCGTCGGGAGAGCGTCGGGGTTTTGGACATGAAAGGCGAGCCAAGAACGTCAGTACCAGTAGGAGCTGATAGAGAACAAGAAAATGTACGTACACGCCCTCCTTCTCGCCACGTATCCTCGTCTCGCGTGTGACAAGATCCTGTAAATGAGTTGTCAGCGAGGTGCTTCCGATCCGACATCGCGTTGGCAATGGGCAACGTCGACTCGGCTTTGCGCCTGATCGAAGCTGCTGCTGCTCCAAGAGCTGGTACGCTATGCCAGACACAGGTATACCAGCCGCCCACTCATATTGAAGCTCACGCGCACCTTCAATAGTTTTTCGTACAGCTTCTTCCGATGCCGTACCGGTAGTGGGTTTGCGATAGGCCTGTTGGCGAGGGAGGAGACGATGTAGGTCGCGATATGTAGGCCGAAGATGGCTGGGAGGGGACCTGTGTCCGGAAAGTGTCGAGTTGAATTGAAAGATATGGTGGTTATTGAGAGCGTGGTGGTGACGTGGAGAAAGGTGTGTCAAAGAGAATGTAGACGAGAGTGGCATGTGCGCAAGATAGGTCGGTGGATGTGCGGGAGGGACGGTCGGTGGGTGTCGTCGTAGCAAAGCGGAATAAGTAAGACATCCATCGAGAAAGCCAACAAGGGACACGGGACCGCGCAAGGTAGACAAAAGAGCGATCGTCAGTAAAGTCAGGCCCACGCGCACTGGCACGAAGACGTACCCAGTACAGGCAGGATCCGAACGCGGAATTCGTCGAACGGCGCGAGCTCCTGAACTTTGCCTTTCTCGAACTCTTCTTGCGGGAGCGGGAGGAGACCGATGTCGGACGAGGGGATTTCGGTACTGTATACGACGGGGATGCCTGGTGCGGGCGAGTTGAGATGAAGAGCAGGACGAGCGCATTCGAATGGCGTTGGATGGATGATAAGTGAGGGAAGGAGCCAGAGCAAAATGAGGTTAGAAGTAGGTTCGCAGATATAGGGGCAGGGGAACGTACCGTCTGTCACGCTGGGAGTGCCTGCGCGCAGTTTCCTCCTTACAGCTCGTGCAAGCGGGTCGTACGTCGTTTGTGAGATGTCGGCGATCTGGACGCGTGTAGGGTCGGACTTGGCACCAGCACCCATTGACGCGAAAACCTGGAGTGTGCGCGCGGGGCGAGGAGCGCAGAGTGTGAGCCAGAGGCACGACAGAGGTATCCCAACCCGAAACGCACTTTGATACCGCGCTTTGAACATTCACGCAGGAGCTCGACCTTGGTTCCGATGTTGTCGATTGCGTCGACCACCCAGTCGGCGCCGTCGAGGAGCTCGAGGGAGTCGGGGTCGTCGGGGCGCCAGAGTGTGACGTGAGGTTCGATGCGAAGGGCGCGTGTTATTTGAGACAGCGTGCGCGTCAGGGAGTGGACCTGTAGAATTGCGCAGGCGGACAACAAGGCGCGCAAAGATAAGGAGGTTCAGGTAGGGGATGGAAAGGCCACAATCAGTTTGTGATTACGAGTAGGTGTATGAGAAGAAGGCTGACCTTGGGTGTTCCGACGTCTTCGGCCAAGGCACTTGCATGCCTGTTGAGGCTACTCAGGCTCACGTAGTCAAAGTCGATCAGGCTGTCCAGAGACGACGTTAGTTATACCTTCATCGACAAATTTAGACAACGAGTGAACGCACCGTAAAGTACCAACACCACTCCTTGCAAGCATGACAGCTGCCCAACTACCGACGCCGCCACACCCAACGACCACGACCGTCGCCTTGCGGACCGCCGTCATACCCTCCTCACCAAAGAACGCATAGTTCCGCGCCAAATGCTCTCGCACAAGTTTATCATCGTACTCCAGCGTTGCGCCAGATACAAATGGCACGCCGCTAACGGGCGCAGGTGGGACGAGAGTGCCGAGTGATCCGGTCGAGGTAGATGATGAGGCGAGGGCGTGTACCGAGCTCTTGACGTCACGTTCGAGTTCACGTCGTTTATGTGCGCGGTTCAGGCGCATCCAAGCGCCGACTACTCCGAGCGTTACTGCGAATGTGGCGCCGGCGGTGATGGCGAGTGCTGCACGTGGATGCGCTCGCGTTCCGTCGATGAGCGTAGGCATTTTTAAGAGCGACGTGGAAGGTGCTGCAGGATCAGATCAACCAAGGCACAAGGACTTTAAGAGAAGAGCGAGAGTCTAAGAGAAGGGCGAGCGGATAGATGAGTCTAACAGAAATAGCGAGCGGAAAAGTCGGAGCAAGAGGCACGCGTGGCGCGCTCGAAACCCGGCCCGAGATACTTGCCCAATCGGGAACTAAGCTTTCAAGCAGGATAATTCACAACACACAAAGGTATTTGACCCTAGACCAGAATCAATCACCGCGAGTGTACTTATGATTGAGCTCCCTCGGGCCAACAGCTCGAGTGGGTGTTTGCAGAAAATGTCGGAGTTGGCTGTTAGCCGATGCTTGTAGAGCTCAAGATTTCTTGACCTCGCTTTGTTCATCGACGCGCACAATGCCTGTACTCCACTGGACACTACAGCTTGCGAGGCCATCTTAGTCCCGGTCGGCTCTGTCTTGGACGGTGCATTATCTCGGCTTCATATTCGGCGCGGTCGAACGCCCCGCATCACAACGCTACTCGCGCAATGCACAATCCTCTCGCACTTCCTCTTCGAAAGACTTCTTCGTCTTACCATCGGCAATCGAGATGGCTTTTCGGCAGTGGTTATCTTCATCACGATGCGCAATGGTGCCTTCTACCGCATGCGCTTCTCAGCCGAACGCAGCGCGAATTTCCTCATTCCGTTGTTCTCCGTCTCTGCTCTGCAGAGAATCTCGGCAATCTGCGCCGTCCGCGGCCGGAGTAGCGGGGGGAAGCCATCTCGAGCAATCAGCATGTGCTGTCAATGGTTCATGTTCTGCGATGTGCGTATGTTGGTCGAGCTCTTCGATATGCCCAGAAGCTGACGTTATCAAGGAGTCTCAAGACTAGTTCGGACGTGATCCTCGGGCGATCTTTGAGCGACCTCCTCGGAACAGCAACAACCACCTGGGTCAACCTCGTGCATGCCACCTCGCAAGGCAGCACGGTTCACTTCGGTCGTAAATGGACATATATTCGATGAATCTATGAGCCTTCCACTGGCGAACTTGCCGGACCGGCGCCGCACCAGTGTTGTCCATCGCAGCGAACCAACCGGTCAGTCACCCGAAACCCGCGAGATGCGTCGCTGCTGACTCTAAGGAACTTGATTGCTTACTCTTCTAGGCCATTCATTGATCAATCCTCGAGCGTTCAGAGATAAAGCTGCTGAGCTCCAGTCAAGGTTCCCCTCAGGACACAGACACGGTCCCTCGCAACTCGCCCACGATGCTCGCTGCCCCTCTCCTGGCCTTCGTTCTCGCAGTAGCCCCACTTGTGTCTTCTTTGACGCTTGTAAGCGAGAAGAACGACTGGAACACAGCGTGCACGGATGGCGCGTGTCGCTATTACACCGGCGACGGTCTGACAAAGGCGTTCTCGACCATCTCGCTGGTATGTAGACCCCATCATCCTCGCCAGTGACTGATACCCAAATCTTCCCTGAACGCGTAGACTGGACCCGCGACGGCATTGAGCGACATTAGCCCCGCTGCAGGATGGCTTATCCAGGGATGTGACTCCACGTGGTCGGACGGCGTGATGAAGGTTACGCTCGTGTGCTCGGGGACCTCCACGCAGATGGCCAACTGCGCAAGCCTCTTCGCGGGCGGAGCCAAGGACACAATTGTCCGCCTTCCCGAATCCGTACGTCTGTCCCCTCGTCCCTCGCCCATGAACTCACACTATTATACGAATAGTGCGGCACTGGTCCGTTCGCCCGCGTCGTCTCAAGCAGCGACATCACCACCTCCTCCCGATTCGGCGCCGCAGAGACACACGAGATCGTCCTCGACTACAACTTCTCCGCTATCACCGAAGACCGCGGAGAAGTCGAGTTCGAAGTGACCACGTCCAACCTCGAGGAGACGGGTATCGTACCCCGCGGCGATGTCATGAAACGATGGTCGGCCAACAAGATGTTCAACCTCCCGCTTATCAACATCGACCAGAGCAAGAACTTGTTTAACCGGAGCGTTAGTTGTCCGGCGGCGGGTGGGACGGGTGTGGGGTTTAGTGCGAGTGTGTCGGTGGACGCGCATGCGAAGGTGAATGCGCAGGTGGCGTTTGGGTTCACGATTAGCGGGTCGATTATCCCGCCCAAGGTCAAGAATGCACAGATTCTTGGTTGTAAGTGGCATTTGATGAGCCAAGCTTCATTGGCTGACGCGGGTTTCAGCTATCAACGGAAGTGCCGTAGGCGACTTTACCGTCGCGGCCCAAGCCAGTGGCAGTTTCGAGACCGGCCAAGTGCAGATTTACTCGGTCGGTCTGCCCGGTTTGAGCATTCCTGGGTACGTACACATTTGTGCAGGTAGTTTGGTGTGTCTCACAGGCGACCTGTAGCATCCTCACCGTTGGTCCAAGCTTCGGTCTGAAGGGCCGCCTGTATGCCGAGGTTGGTGTGGCCGCGAACGTCCGCGCTGGCGTCAACTGGAACTTCCCCGGTGTCAATGTCGCGTTCCCCAACAACAACGAGGCTGGAGCCAACGCCATTCAGTCGAGCTCCCGTATGTCGGCTCAGGCGTAGACCTCCTACATTTGGTTGACCTGAACCTTGTAGCACTTATCATTTCGCTCGATCCCAGTGCTTCCGCACATGGGCTCGTCACCGCGTCCGTCATCCCGCGTCTAGACGTTGGTGTGAATGTGAGAGGCAGGGTACGGTACCCCATGGCTCCTGCTGACACCGTCATACAGATCCTCATGGGTCTGGCTGAGGCCACTCTCTTTGTTGACCTCGAGGCACGTGCAGAGCTCGACCTCAGTCTCACCGCGGAGGGCCATTATACCAGCTCAGTCGGAAAACGAGCAGTCAACCCTGCGTTTGACCCGAACCTCATCGCGACACCCGTCAGTCCGGTTGTCAGTCCTGTCCTCACGTCGCGGCCCGTCACCTTTACGGGTATTGTGACAGACCTCCCTGTTTTCACCTCGCGTCCAATCACCGATCTGCCCGTCTTCACCACGCGCCCGGGCCTCACACTCCCAACTACCGTCATCACGGGATTCCCCACTTTCGTAACGCCTGCGCCGAGCACGCCTCCGACCCAAAGCTGGAGTGCGAGTGGCTGCGCGTCGCTCGATCTTGTGCTGGATATCAATGCCGGCGCAACAGGCAAGCTTAAGCCGATCTTTGACAAGGCCGTCACTTGGGACTTGTACACCAAGGAGGTCAACGTGTTTAACAAGTGCTTCAACGTCGGGAGCGCCGTCCCGAGGAAGCGCGCGAGGGAGTTCCGGGAGGTGAAGGCGCTCGAGCGTCGCGATTTCCAGTGCCCGTCGTTAGGATTGGGCAGCCTCATCGAGTTGTTCCGCAACTGATTGAAGTGTATCTGTCCCGTCCCTACGCGCCGTGACTATTTCATTATTGTCTTGTTCACGCGTTTTCGATGTACTGTAGCACCAGGTTGTGCGATATCCACTCGTTGTGTGACATATATGACATACAGACGTGTCTATTCTATCACAAGTCCATGACCAGTGTTTCATAACGACGTCTAGACTGCTTCGCGGCCAGATGTATCAACTCCCAACTGGTCCAATCCTACGACGCGGCCGTTCATACTGGTTATCAACCCTATTGGGGATGCCAGACTTGCTCCCCAGACGTCCAAAGATTCTCCAAACCAACTGAATGCAGGAATACACCGTGCTGCGCGATCTCCAACAACCTCCCCTGTGGCAGACCGTAAACCGATGTTTGTAGAACGTGTAGAGCAACACGTTCGTCTTGTAAGTCTCGCAGAATTTGTGCAAAATGTGGTAGCCCTGGATCGCTTTCCATAACGCGAAAAACGAGGCGTTGTAGAGGTCGGCCGATGTTGGACGCTTGGCCTTGAAGGTTGAGCAACTGGCGTGCTAAATGTCCCCCTATAGTAAGCACAGTCGCGTCTATCTGAAGTTCGATTACAATATGCGTAATAGGGCATGGCTTGGGGATCACTCCAGGAGGATTTCCTGTTGATAGTATGCCGGACCAATAGCTGGCGGGGTTCGTCGCAAATGTGTCAAGCGCGGCACCGATCGCCAGGTGAAGATGTGACAAGCTGAATTGGAGAACTGCATCAGACTGAAGGTTTGGGGTTCCGTTGGCGCAGTGCACGGACATCGAACGGATGATGTTCGACCCGCTGTTGGGTGTGCTGTTCTCCAGTGATGGAAACACCCTCTGAAAGCCAGGTAAGGCGACCAGAGGAAGCTGAATCATCGCGCTCGGACAGAGGTCAATTATTGCATGCGCAATTGTAAGCCACTTCTGGCGAATGTCTGTCGAGCGACGTCGACTGTAAAACGAAATCGCCTTCACGTACATTGCACCGAAGCTCGGCTCCTTCGATCGTAGATTATGATTGAACGCACGTGCTGCGTCAAAGTCCGCGATCTTAACAGTCGCGTAAAGTATTGGCATAGCTGTCTGAGACGCGAACCGTGAGACCTGCGCCAGTTGTACAAGCCAGGCACGTTCCGCCCAGTTATCGGTGCGACAGCTGTCCGCAACGATGCTGATGATCAAGTCCACCAACTCCAGGGGAAAGAACGAAACTGCCGAGTCTGTCGAATGTGCGGCCATGAATTCGGGGGGCGAATTCAGAAAGAAAAGGGACGGCAAACCCGCCGTTAGTGTTAAATAGCCTGAGCCCCTAATAACATGACTCGTCAATTGGTACCGATTCCGTGATCCGAAATGCTCGTCTGTCCAACAGTATAAATTGACTAGCGTCCTCAAAATTTCGGATCGTTCTAAAACGCGCAAAGCACTCGTGGATGATGTAGAGGACATGATACACAGGATTTGGGGTAAACAATGAAGCTCCGACATCTGCTGAGGATAATTCGCATACTTGGGCGTAATTGCAGTGATGTACAGAGAAGTTCTTGGGTCGTTCTTGCACCTGAGCTCATTAAGGAAATAGTCTGCATTTTATGCCAGTTCGATATGATACAATTATGCAACCACCAATGTCGCACCAACTATTACAAGCCCAAGACAACCACCGAAAGTTTGCCAAGCTGCTCCTTGAGAGTGTTGCCACAGTCCACAAAAGCTACATCGCGAATGTCCAGCTGATTGAGTTTGCGATCGCCTACCAACCCGCGCACAAACCTCGTCACCCATGTCGATGTCAACATGGATCCCAGCGGCTCTTCGTACAACCTCGAAGACCTCGAGCTTTTCACTGTTAAGGTCCGTAGGCCCCGAATTGGCAAGACATGAGCCGCTGCACGACAGAGCGGCGGGTTTAATCCGGATGATCGGCACGCGGTGTTGTCGCAGGCACAAGTGTGACCGACATCATATATGGACGAGACCTCGAGGTGGCGAAGCTGAGCGAGCTGGGCACCGCTCGCTGGTGCTATGACGTCCAGCAAGAATTCCAGATCTATTCGGAGGGTGCATATACTCGCGTTTAGCTTTGCGGTGGCATCCCATATCGGGCTTGCGAGGTTGTTATCTGTGGTTGGTCTGGGATCGATGAGGTTCAGGGAGGGAACCGTTACGCTGCGCAGAAAGCTGCGAGCAACTCCACCCGAAATTATCACGTTGATGCCTTCGTAGCAATAAACAGATGATTGGATGGTAAGGTCGAGTGGGATAATCTGATCGTCGAGCGCCAAGTTGGTCATCATCATACTCGTGAGATTCCGACTCATTTCGAAGTATCCGCAATGGAGACTGAACATCCCGCGACTAACACCGAGATGAACGTTGTCTATGGCATCCATCACTTCGACAAGATGTGTGGCTTGAAACAGCTCGATCGTTGGTTCGAATTCACCTAAGATTTGAAGGCGATGAAGCTTGCACAGCGTGTTGGACAGCAACTCGCGATTCCTTTCCAGCACGCCCATCGAAAATGCCCAATCATCGACGTGGAGAGTAAGATTTCGGACCTGCGGACAGTTGATTAATGCGAATGTGAGCTCGCATCCGTTCCCATTAATATGCATCGTGAGAGTGTTGATGCTTGGTACCGTGGTCACACCAGTCCAGCGGGTGGTCATGGGTAACACTAGATTCTGGACGCCGTGCAGATGCAAAGAGAGCTGTTCCCAGGACACATCTCCACCGAGACGGCCATGGTTATTGGATATCGCGAGCTGCAAGGTCTTGCCGAGCGAGATGTTGGAGGAGCGGCGTATCTCGTCCAGAACGAAATGCAGATCGTAACCGTACGTTGTCTTCGCACCGACCAGCCTGATACGCCCGCCGTCCTCCTTGCCTAGTTTTGAAAGAAAGGTCTTCAGGTGTTCAAAGTGCTCCATGTAGTTTTCGAGCTGCGCGGCGATCAAATCGATGGCAAGCTCGACATCGAGTGGCGAGCTGCGGTCAAGAAAAGCGCGCAACTTCTCGAATTCGCGTTCACTCTCGGTGGCAGAATCACTACCGATGATAATAGTGATAGTGCAGGAGGTTCAAAGGCGCGATATCGCGAAAAGGCGCGAGCGCCACATCCGGCAGACGCGAGATAGGAGAAGCCTTGCTCCCAAATGTTTCATATCGTTGCAGGCGAGTAGCCAAATATCTCTCCAGAGCTCCGCCGGTACATCTGGTGAGAAAGGAGCCGGATATCCAGCTTGGGCGGGAGGCATACTAACCGCGGGCGGGTGAAGGAACGAGGACAAGAAACGCAAATGATCGGCCTGAGCCGTCCGTAATTTTTACCCCGGACAGGAGATGTTGTTGGCCAAGCCAAAATTCAAAGCAGGCACAGAAATAAAGGCAACCGGTTGGTATAGTAAAAAGTAATTGAGGCAGTATGCGCATCAAGAACAAGACAAGCGGCACCAGATTCACTCTCGCACAGTCACAGTACGGCGTATCAAGCAGTGGTATTGAGGGACAGAGCGCGACCAGGCGCAAATGGGTAAGGGTTGACAATGACAAGAATACAACAGAACGGCGGACATGACAGAATACAGAATGTGAGAGATAAATGAGAACAAGGGCCGCGGCGTAGCGAGCGTGACGAGGGAGTGAACGAATGAGCGTGAGCGTTTGAGTTGATACATGGTTGGTTCGAGGAGTGAAGGTGGCGTGCAACAAGCGACGGCGTGAAAAGCGCGGTAAAGAAGACGCAGCCAGATCATCAGATGCTGATGAGCTCTGCAAGATCCGCGAGCCCAAGCGGCGGACACTGGAAGTCCCTCCTCTGCAACACCGCAGCTTCGCGCAGCGCCTTCGCCCGCTTAGTCCTTTGCGGCTTCGCATCGCCCGTCCCAAAGCACTTGCTGAATATCTCGACCTCGCGACTAAACAAATCCCAGCTGATCGACTCGTCAAACAGCGGCTTCAGCTTGCCAGTTGCGCCGACGCGAATGTCAAACCCGACGTCGAGAGATGCGCAACCGCTTGCACCGCCGCTGGCGTCGATGCCTTCGGGGAGACCGATGGCGGTGTTGGGGTCGGGGACGGGGACGCTGCCGTCTGTGGGGGCGGGGTCGGCGGTGGGGACGGTTGAGGTGACGGTGGCGTGGGCTTCGAGGGTCATGTCGAGTTCGGCGCGGGCTTCGAGGTCGAGGAAGACGCTGGCTTCCATAAGACCGGAGAGAACCTGTGGGTAGTCGGAAGATCAGTATTAATCTCATGCGAGTGTGCGAGAGCGGTGACGAACCTTGATGCCAAAGTCCAAACGAGGGACGATGGCAGCAGTGATGGTTCCTGTGGCGGAGATCTTCGGGTCAAGCGAGAGCGCGATAGCTAAAAGGTTGTGGTCAAACCGAATGTTCCAGAAGCGTGGTGCAAGCGCAATACGTACGAGCAGGGATTTGGTTGGCCAGGGCGCCTTCATCTCCTTCGTCACGCGGGAAGGCGATGTCGACGTCAGGGAAGTCCCAAGCAACGCCGGCCTTCAGCACGGCCTCAACACCGACATCGGCACGCAGCTTTCCAATGACGCTAAAGCTCGGTCCGATGGACACAATGCTGAGAAATGGTCATTTAGTTGTGGCGCAGAAGGGTGATGGGTGGGGTGAACATACCCAGGAATGCTCATGCCGGCCATGCCAACCGAGTAGATGGGGATAGAGCCGATGTCGAATGTGCCCCGAGCGTGTGCAGCGAGGGTGAAGTCGCCAGCCGCGGTGCCGTTGAGCGCTGAAGAACGACATTGTCAGCACCAATGAAGCTCGAAGGTTCGAAATTCAGAGAACGCACAGCCGAGAATTTGCATCTTCTTGATCTTGGGCGGGAGGATGGAACCGGAGATCGAGAAACCAAAGGCCACTTTCGCATCCACCTTGACGTCTGCGTCAACACTGACGCCAGCACTGAAGCCAATGCCTCCCTCAGCAGGTGCAGGGCAATCAATGCTCTGGCTGAAGAGGGTCTTCTGTTCCTTCATGGTGATCGCCGGCAGGTCGAACATCTTGGTCTTTGACCAGCGACGCATGACGGCGCCCTCGGGAACATTGGCGGTAGACTCGATGTTGGACGTGGTAACTTCGAACGAGACTTCACCACGCTGGTGCTGGATAGCGGCAAAGTCGTAGTCGAGAGTGACGGAGTGGGTTTGAGGGCCGCGGCCGAAGCGTGAGGAAGTCGTGATCTCTGTGCTAGAGACGACGCGCGCAAATGGACCGGCACCGCACTGGATATAGAGTCAGCGCGTGATGAAGTGATGAAGGAGGGGGGGACGAACGTTGTCAGGCAGGCGCACGATTGTGTCGTCGGCGTCGTCCTCGAAGAGCTGCGCGCAATGCGCCATCTGCTCTGCGGTACCGTCGCACACAATCGTGACCTGAGTGGCACCAGAGTTCCACTCGGGGTTACAACCTTCAATGCGCCAGCCTGCTGCGGTAGTGATGTCGCTGAGCGCACCGGCAGGACCAGTCTGTGCAACACGCGTCGTCAGCCACTACGATTTGCGAGTGAAGAAATGTGAAGCGTACCACAGAAAACGAGCTGAACGCGCGTCGTTGACCATCACCAGCAAAGTGGCGACAAGTTCCGGATGTGCAGGGAGAGTCCCAATCGTTGGTACCAGTGAATGTGACGGCGAGCGCGCCAGATGGGACGAGCGTAAGAGCGAGTGCAATGAACGAAAAGCCGAACATGGTGTCGTCGGCGGACGGTGAGCGTGGTGCCGCGAAGGCGTGAGAGAACAAGAAAAATGGGGAAAGGGAAGGAATGCAAGGGCGAGCCGAGCTTGGGAGATGAAGAGTCGGCCTGCGCCACCGCCTTTGTACTCGCGCGCGTCGCGGCACGGGTGACAAGCCGCGCCTGGGCAACGGCCATGTGATGGCACGGAAGAAGTCGCCCGATCTGGAGAATCTCGAGATTTGTGTAGACAGGCGAGAGACCGGTCGGCGTTTCGGCGCATTGTTGACTGCTTGTGCACAGGGTCGGGGTCGGTCCGGGTGCGATTCATTTCCTGAGGATAGGGGTCAGCACTGGGAATTCCGGCATGAGGAGGCTCACAATATTGCGAATGAACAGGCTTGTTGAATCGGCATGCCCTTGTGACGCTGCAGGCGTGAACGCTCTGGCTACAGGCTTGTCAGTGGTCGGAATGGCATCGTTGGAATGGACGTTCAGCGACTGACCACGGGTTTCCGCGCAGCTCAAACTCGTGAAACATTTCTCGCCTTGGTATTGAAGAGTTGCAAGGAATCGCGAATAGTCGATTGCCTCGTGCAAGATCACAATACTGTCATTGGAACAGCCCCCGGGCAGCGCGCGTAACTGTCCTTCTTCAAGCGTCCGGCATGCCGATGGACCTGCGAATTCGAATTGTTGTGTAAGGCCGCGTCCCAAAAAGCAATCTAGAGCCAAAAGCAAGCTCAGCGCGACAGGTCAAGATAACTTTGGGTGACCACTGTCAATAAACTCACCTGGAGAATGCACTTTGAAGACTAAGTAGCCGAAAGGTCGCAATTTCAATGCGCCATTGTCGATTCAGGGTCATGTGCATGAGCACGAGCTTGGCAAAGCTGTGCTGGTCCGACCCAAACGCGCGGAAATGTATAACTGACGCCAACGACCTCCGGCGGAGTAGATCGCGCCTGCGCCGAAGCGCCGCTCTCTCCCAACATCAGCGATTGCCTCGGACAGGGATTCATAGTTGGAGCCAAAGTCTGGCTTGGGGACAGCATGGCTCGGAACGTGGTTGCCGGTCAAGGTGGTTCAAAGTCCGCTTTCGCAGCTGCCAAATCTGGTCAGACCCTGATACGTGACTTCCGTATATAACTATTCTCGCAGGTATGCCACCATACTAGATCAAATATAATGGTTGAACTTTTGTTCCCGCGCAGCCATTCGATGGTAGGCGTGCCCACAGTACACCGTGCATTGGTTGTGCCAGCTCGTCTTTTGTATCTTTGCACATCTATCTTAGCGCCTCTACCGAGTGTTTCCGTTGGCCTTAATGCGCTGACAATGTCATCTCACTTGCATAGAATGCTTGGAGACCACATTGGTAATATCTAACTACATCAATGCACTTTGTTGACTCCAAGCATCACTACAGGTACCTCCTGGATCTCCGGCTGCCATGTTGTTCAAGCCATTGGAAATTTCTCCGGGACTCAACACTCAGGAATTGGAACCGTTCTGAGGTCAGAGTAGCGCACGAAATTTCGAGGTTCCGCGGCGCGCCATGAGCGACACGAGATCACTGTAGATTCTAATCGTGGTTCTTTGCCGCTTGCATAGAGCTGAAACGGGCGGCCAATCTGGGTCGACTGCGTTCCGATGCAACGCCAACATGCGAAGATGAGACACTGCTTGGTGTCCCTCCTCGAGTATAGAACGAATCATCATCGACGCATTGATGTTGTCGCAAGTCTTGCCATGTATTGCAAGCGAAACTAGTGGTCTGTTCAACTTCACGAGAATTTTGGGAAGATCCTCTGCGTGGTAGCCCTGCAACGAGAGATGGGCCAGGCGAGGACAAGCCTGGATGAAATTACAGGCATGTAATACCTCGTCGTCTCGCGCCTTTGAGCTATGTTCGCATCCACCGGATGCCTCCGTTGGATTCTAATATCTGCGTAACATACTTGCGTTTGAAAGGTGTGTCGATGTGCCTCACGAGGAGGCGTCGTAAGCAGGAGAGTGCGCCATCACCAACTCTTGTATCTGTTTCCGCACCGCAGGTCATCGAGTAAAAGCTGATAGAAAGATATTCAAGGGCTGGGGCGTGGTTGATAAGTGCCACCATTGCGCCAACTGAGCCGGACGTGACCGTTAGGCGACGCAGCCTGTGGGCCGGCTGCATCAAATTAAACCCAGGCGGAACAGTGTCTCTCCTTTCAAGGAGACCAAAGCAAAAGTACAGCGCCAGTATTCTTATCTTGTATAGGGTCCCAACCACGTGCATCGCGACGTACAAGGCATTGCTGCCGGCGTCGGAAGGTACTACGAAAGCCACTGACACCTGATCGCTGAGATCAGAACCCGCCAACTCATCAATAGTTGCCGTCTCGCCGTATCCCAGAGAGATTGGAGGGCTGGAGGCTGTAATGATTGGCATCGCGCGGGTAAAGAGAGAGGACAAGAGCCGGCCGGCGATTTTGCGATTGCGGTGCTGACATTTGCCGAGCCCGTAGCCTTCAGACAATTCATCGTGCTGAAATGAAGAAATTTTGAGCCAGAATGAGCGAATATTGAAGTTGTGCGTCTGCAGCAGGTAAACCACTGTGGCCAACTTCTTACGAAACTGCACCGTAGACAGGATCTAAAAGTTCAGGCACTCTAGACATATCCGGTCGGGTCTCTCAGCAATAGAGCAGCTGACAATACGCGTTATGATTCTGATGAGTTACGTAGATACCCCTGCCCGATTTATCCACAGTGCAACTTGTTTGCATGGATCGTTCCATGTCTCTCCACTTCGTACCCCATATTGGGCCATGGATTCTTTTCCAACCTCTCACATTGGCTCTTATCTCTACTATAGTAATTCATGAACATTTTCAGCGCGTTTTTACAAACAGAAGACGTGCTTCCCAGTCCCAGAATTCAATCAAGTTGCCTGGTCAGTTTGCGAAACTAAATTTCCACGGCAATTCATCAGCGACAGGAGATCACCTTCGATCTGAATATATATCCTCCCCTGCCTACATAGTGCTGAAGTCTGCACCCAATCAGGGTCAATTTCCTCCCGCAACACCAATAACCGAAGACGGGACACTGTGCGATGCACCGCCTCAAACATCGGAAGGATCATCGTTGACGCAATGATGTTGTTACAGGTCTTGCTGAGGATTGTCAGCGATACCAGTGGTCTGTTCACTATCACGAGGATATCGGGAAGGTCTGCGGCGTAGAAGTTCTGCAACGTCGGATGCGCCACGCGGGGGAAAGCCGTGAGAACTTTGCGAGCCCGCAATACTTCATCTGGCAAGGTTTCAAATCCATGCTTGCATGTAGGGTAGTGATGGCTTCGGTTCTGACTGAACATCATCAGAACGAGATTGACGACTCGGAGTACGACACCGAAGTCGGACGCAACACTTTGTTGTAAAGCCTCGAGCAGATGGCTCATAGTAACACAGATAGTGAGACTCCAGAGTCATAGTTGGACTGTTCCTCATACTGATACCATACATCCAAGAATTTTAATCAAGTCGCTGGATCAACTTGCAGAACTTTGAAACTCCGCGGCACGCCATGAGCGACAAGAGATCGCCATATAATCTGATAGCGGTTCTTTGCCGCTTGCATAATGCGGAAACGGGCCTCCAGTCAGGGTCGATTGGGTCCCGATGCAATGCCAGCACCCGAAGACGAGACACCACTCGATGACCCTCCTCGAACATCGGACGAATCACTGTTGATGCGATTTTATTGTTGCAGCTGTAGCCCTGGATTGCTAGCGAGATCAGTGGTCTCTTCACAGTCACAAGGATTTTCACAAGATCCCTTGCATGAAAGCCTTGCAACGAGAGGTGTGCCAGGCGAGGGCATGCCTGGATGAGATTGCAGGCCTGCAAAGTCTCATCCTTTCGTTCTTCCAGGTTATGCGTGCATACACCGGTGTTAAAGCCCTGACTGGGATAGTTGACCATCAGTGCGAGATGGACGAGTGCGTCAGCGAAATTGTAATTCTCCCTCTGTCGCAGAGTTTCGAACAATGTGCGCATGCTGGTGCTGATAGAAAGACTCCAAAGAGTGCCTCCTGCTGGTAGAAGTATCTGAGATACTACTTTGGGTTCCACGAGCTGGTCGATTCTTTCGAGGACGAGGCGGCGCATGTGACGGAGAGCTTCAGCAGAGACCATCCGATCGGTTTCTGCTGCGCCAGCCATTGTGCAGAAATTGAGAGTAAGATGCTCAAGGGCAGGAGCATGGTTGATAAGCACCGCCATCGCCCCAAACGAGCCTGAGTAGATCTTGGCGTGGCGCAACTTCGTGGCAGGTTGGCTCCAATTCAACCCAGGCGGAGAAAGGTCTTTCCAGCCCATGGCACGAAATGGGAAAGAGATCTCTATGCTTTTTATCTGCAGTAGAGTTCCAAATACTCGGTTCACGACGTAGAGAGCATTATTGCCTGATCCGGATGGAGACACACTGGCCACTGAAACTTGATTCGCAAGAACAGAACCTTCCAGTTTAACAATAGTAGCCGTGCTGATATATCCCAGAGATGCTGGAGGGGCCAAATGAGTAGTGTCCAGCATCGCGCAAGTAAGAGGAAAGACAGGAGTCGTCCGGCGATTGTGCGACATTGTGCCACGTCCCGGCCGAGCCAGTAACGTCTTGGGGTGACTTACATGTCTTGGATCCTGAGTCTAGCTATCGCTCTGGGATATTACATACTATC
>Ga0247815_10001697_pt1 | contig 16760 bp, 20 predicted proteins | sample UWRJL194509B1_FD_181014 | JGI IMG/M metagenome (GOLD analysis project Ga0247815, IMG submission 181014) | Plant litter microbial communities from Arlington Agricultural Research Station in Wisconsin, United States - UWRJ-L194-509B-1 | ecosystem: Environmental > Terrestrial > Plant litter >...
ACGAACTGCACAGGAAGTGAACAAGGCCTGACAAGGGACGAGATCATCAGTATACGATAGACGCCACAATCTAGATTGGATCCGCATACCCTTTCGAGAAGTCGTGGTTCACAGTTGCGGAAGCAACTCGCACAACCAGCGGGTTCATCTCCTCGTTCCATACTGAGCCGCTGAGCGTCTCCAACAACACCGCTTGTAGCCGGTCAGTCTCTGCAAACATTGTTCGTTTCGCCTTAGCAGAACGCGAGGCATCGATTAATGGATTGAGGCCGCCATGGGCTGCACCGAGTGCAAGTTGATTAGATAGTACGAGGAGACCGGAGCGCTTCTCGGACGGAATGTGCCAATGGACGACAATGTCGACCGACCGCGGGTGGTATAGCGGGAAGATAGATGGAAGGTTTTCATCCGGCATGTTGTCAAACTGTGCGGCGAGAGTTCGTCGGCTAATAACACGCCGTGCTGTTTCTGCAGCCATACGAGCACCTGGTGCAGCATTGGAAGAAGTCTGTTGGAAACATTGAGTGGCCCTTCTAGTGAACGGTGCATGCGTTGCGCACCTTCGCCAAGCTGCTGAGCTTCAGATCTAGGGTGGGCAAGGACCGCGACGTAACAGGCTGCCCGCGAACCACGCCCTCGAGCATTGCTGTAACGTGTTGCTCCGTCTCGGCACCGCCCTTCCCGTCAGTCCAAGGTTCGGCCCGAAGAAGTACTCGAGTCACTTGTGACGGGTGAAGGGCCTGGGTTGAACTTAACAAACACGCGGTAAACATTCCTATTCGTGGTTCTCGATCCTGCCCGGAGTCACTCACAACGTGGAACCCGACAGTAAAGCGGTCGACCATGAAGGGCTGATGCTGGAAATGTCGGTGATCTCGATTGAATCGCCAGATCTGTTGTCCAGCTAGCCGGAATGAAAATGCACCGAGTTAATGGCAGCACCGTGCGTATGAAAGGGCGCGGTACCTCGATGTCTACGACGAAGCTGCCATCTGCGTTCGGTCGCGGGCTTGCTACGAGCGCCGCTTCGACGAGGTTGTGTACATGGAAGGCTCTACTCGATCGTCTGGAGTAGAAAGTTGCGGCCTCGTCCTGCAAGGATATTAACACTAGGCACACTCTGAACTCGGGGGGATCTTACCTCGCGAAAGAGGGCAACAACACAGACGTCGAGAGGGCCGACTTCTGCGGGTGACAAGATGATCGGCACAGTGCACGCCGCCCCAGGTTGCAAGATAGGCGACGAAGATATGCTGTCAATGGAGATTCGTTGCGGCTCCGGCGGTGCAATGCTGTTACTTGTAGCAGCGACCGGCACATCCTCCACCACTTTATGGCAGCTAGGTTAGCTACTGGCAGGTACTTTGAGACCTTGAACATACCATCAAGATTTCCAACCGCCACAATCCCTGAGTTCGCAGGCCGCAAAATCCACAGCTCCGCTATCGGCTTCGTTCCCACATTGGTGAAGGTCAACCCGGTTGCAAGTAGCTCGCCCCGGACTAGATCAAAGCGCATTGGCGCCTGCTCGTCCTCGTATGCGTAGCCGCGACTGCGAACGTCCTCGGGAGCCCACGTAACGTCCAATCTTGGTGCGTCGCCGCCGACTTCCACACTGAGCACGATATCCGGCGCATATGTGGGTATCTGCCGCTGTGCGGGCGTCGTATCGAGGCGTTTGCCTTTGCGGGCGAGGCTCTCGCGCATGGGAAGTACCGAAAGAAACGAATAAGTAAGGTGGGAAATTCGGAGGGTCGATGCGTGTCGCGCGGTGACGGCCACAGATACCTGCGCGGTGGCCGAGTCAGTGCATGAACAAGTCATCGTGGGTAAATTTGTACTGACCGTGCGGAACTCTTTCGGTGCGAGAACGACCTCCTCGAGGGTCTCGATTTCGGGGGACTGACCGTCTGTGGTAGTTTGCTCGACCACCAGAGATATTTTGGTGATGACAATCTCAACAGGGAGCGGGTTTTGCAGGGCAACGTCCACCCAAAAGCGCTCTGCGGGCTGTTAGCTGGATCTTTCGGCAGATTATCATGCCACTTGCCTGTGACGCCTGCCTGGCAGTTCTTTCCCGGCGCACCCAAGCCCTGACGTTTAGCGAACGCCGCCCATTGCCCGTCCAATGTCGCCCAACGTTCCTCGGGGACATTCCCCGACGCGCCGTGTCGGTCAAATCGCAGTTTTGTCGAGTTTGGAACGGCCAGCGCAATTGTTGGCTCGAGTTTGTCCAGCAGCTTGTGCTCGTCGTTCGTCGAGTGAATGTGCTGAACAAAACAAATAGGTTCAGCAACAATTGCAGCAACGAATTGGTGCGATCCTGACCTCAAAAGCAACGCGGAAGTCATCGAGTAGACCTTGCGCATGACCAGATGCCTCGTCGTACAGATGTGCCGCGCGGACATCCGTGTACGCGCGAAACAGCTGAGTGAATAGCTGAGCAGTTTCCTCGAGGTGGCCGGTCGAATATAACAGGCGTGCTGCACACCTCAAATCAGCCCCCCAAAAAATACTGGGATTGAATCTGTGGCACGTACCAAGACTGTGCTCTATCCGAAGCGGGATCGCAGGGAAGCCCATAGCACTCGGTCCGACGGCATCTTCGAACAAAGGCGAGATATGATCGTTCTGACGCAGCTTGAGGATGTCGTCTGCTTGTCGCAAAAAGTGTATTGCGAGCGGTTTCTGCAGATCAATTGTCAGATTAAATGTCCCAGCTGTATGCACGTCGACACTCACGATGCCAGACTTCTCCATCCGCAACGCCGCATCAACATACCACATCGATGCACGTCGCATCCCGCCCGTTCTCGCAGCAAGAAGCGCCGCATGCGCGAGCAAGATCGCCGCAAACGGTTCTTCAGACTGTGTCATGTCAGCAAAGAGCCTGACCTCGCAACTCGTAAGTCACTTACATGACCAGCTGCCCACGACAACCATCTGTCGCCTCCCTGCGTCACAAAGTCCGGCACACCGGCCTCCCAGCGCACCGCAAACAGCAGCGCACGGTACTGATTCAGCGCTGTCGACTCAGAGCCCTGGAACGACTGTAGCGCATACGAAACGTGTGCGCCGACGGCAGGCGATGGTGCAAGCGTCAATGGCAGCACCTCCGACCCGCCTCGGCCCTCCTTGCGCCAGGTCTCCCAGACAGGGATCGCAAGTTTGTAATCGCCAAGAATCGTGGCGAACTCTGCGAGCCGGCGTTGCTGTGGCGGCGCACTGGCAGGCAGAGGCAGTTGACTGTTTGCAGTTGGGCTGGCGGGAGAAGAGGTGCTAGTTGAGTATCCGCTACTTATAGACTGCGACTGCGAGCCAAAGAAACGACGCGTGGTGGAGAAGAGCCGGGTAGCGACGCGACGGTTGGCTGCAAACTATAGACGTTTACGTGAGTCTGGGGCGGACTGCGCATACACGGCGTGCACTCACGTTCTCGTTCCAATCGAGGACGCAGCGCTCCATCCACGGGACGAGACTCATGACAACAAACTCGCGTACGAACTTGCCAGCCTGGTGCACGTCGGCCTGTGACAGCCGCAGTTCTTGTTGCTCCGGGACTTCAGGCAGTGACGCGTCCGATGGCAGCGGCAGCCGCGGTGGCAGATTGAACAGAGGCGTCGGTGAAGCAGGCCCATCCAGCTGAAGCGAGAGCAAGTGTGCGTGCTGTCCATACTGTCTCTTGGCCGCGTTGAAGAGGGCAAGGCACTCTTCGTCATTGAGTGGTGAGCGTGACGAGTGGACGATGAGAGTAAAGCGCAAGATATTGGGATCGACCCACTGTGGCAGGTCTACTGGACGCGAGTGCAGAGCTGTGATGGCTGCCAGCGGGTTGGGTGCACTAGTTGACACAGCAAGAATGACTGCAATAAGGTTTAGTAAGTTGGATCAGGGTCCAGAATTGTTGACGCGTACTTGCTGCAGGATGGTTCCAGCCTTCGGTACGATTTGGCGCAAGGTCGCCTTCTGCACACTTTCTGAGCTCATCCCACCATGCTGTACGCGCACCAGCCGCCTTTGGACGCGCGCCTTCACTGAGCCAGTCATTGGCCCTTCGAGCAACGCGGGCGCCGAGCCAGTCGATAGCGCGTCCTGCACGCGAGTCCTCATCTTCCTTGCACGCCGTTTCAACCTGCAACAGATCGCTGAATCGTAGGGCAAAGCTCGCAAGTGACACCGTAGCAAGTGCAGTTGTTCGAGTCGATACTGTGTCGCGTCAGTTGCTGTGCCGCAGGCTGACATCGGGTCGACACGCGCACCGTTCTGGACAGGCGACATCGACTGCAACAACTGATGCAACGGGGGCAGACTTGCATCTTTGAGCAGGGCCACAAGGTCTGGGGATGGCAGTACACAGATATGAGGAGAAAGCGAAGACGGCAGGACCGCCGCCATTTCTAACGATGCTTTGAAGCTTGAACTTGAGCGGCTGGCAGACCTGTGATCCCGGCTCGCACGCGCGCCGATCTCCACTCGACCCCTGGCCCTTTCGTTGTTGTGCGACAACCTTCGACGTCGAACAATCCCAGATCAGATTCTCACAAGATCACACAAATTGCCCAGAAAGTAGTGTATAGCAACCACCTCGGGAGTACACGACAACTACAAGTACAGAAAAACAGTTGCCACCGCCACGCGTCGCGACTTCCACCACCACTGCGCTGCAGCGTGGGTCAGAGCCCATTGACTTCAGTATACCGTACACCATGATACAGCCCGCAGAGGGGGAGAGATGGATAGAGAGAGAAAGAGAGAGAGAGGAGCAGAGAGGAGGAGCGGACACAAAGCGCGCGTCGCGGGTCGTACAGGGGTCTCGTGAGGAATACAAGTACAGACAATGAGGGTGAATCGGAGCCGAAAGAGCGAGAGTATTGATTTCAAGGTTTGGGCCTCGTGGCCGAGCGCGGTGGCAGCTGCAGGGGCTGGCCATCTACGCGAGACGATCGGACCGCGGACCGGCGTTTCAAAGAAACGAAGGGTCGGGGGGACTCGAGGGTCGGGGCTACACGTATTAACGTGGCTTTCATAGCCGGACGTGTTTTGCAATATAGTGCGGGACGTGCGTGAGGGGTCGTGGATGGGCGAGCGCTGGCAGTGCGGGTCGCTGAGGTGTGAAGCGGCGGGCGGTGTGGCAAGTTTAGTTGTCGGAACTGAAGCGCCGTACGGGCTGCACGAATGCAGCCAGTACTGGCGAATGAGGTGGTGACCTATTGTTGAGGCCAATCACTACAGATACTGGTGCGAAGCTGCAGCTGCTGGACCGCGAATGCGAGACTACAAATCCGGTGTTAGTTGGGCCGTTGTATTGCCTTGCGCGGACGGACGGACCTGGCTGTGCCATGGGCACCACTGCAACTTCGTCCTCCTCATCATCAGATTCTGTCCCTGGCAGGTGGATGTGCACGACATGTGTAGCAGCACTTGTTGCCCAGAGAACAGAGAGGGCCACGATGAGGATGAGGGCCATGAGAGCCCACAGAGCCAGCTGGGGCAGCTCAAAGACCAGCCCGTTTGCGTAGTAGATCTTGAGGCTCATCGCGCGAACAAGTGAAAGATGCGCGAACAGGAGAGCAGGCGGGAGGGCTGGACGGGCACGTCGGGGAGCACGGGAGAGACGCGGCACGAGCAGCAGCCAGGGTAGAGTCAGCCACCCGCGTTTTATACCTTCCGCTGTCAGCAAGCGCCCTAGCCAGCCTCTCACACACCACCCGGTTGCCAGCGAGCGTCACTCTGCACCGCACTCCCTGTCCGGCCCGCACATGACCTGTCGCCGGCACCCATTGTTCCACGACCATGCCGCGTGCCTTCCGTGCAGTCTTTCTATTCAAGGTTTTCCAATTATCGAGCAGAGTAAAGTGCAATATACATGCATATAATGCAAGCGAGAGTTCAATTAGGGCTTAGTCGCCGAGAAACGCGGGGCAGGCACGGCGCACCACCGCGCCACACATGTGATGAACTTGTCACACAAACACGCTGGAACTCGCACATCCCGCACTACGAAGCTACAGCCTTTGACTCATATCCCGCAGAAGAGTTCGGCACCCGTACCGGTCCACGCAGTCCACCGTCTAATCCCGCCAGCAAGCCCTGCGCCCAGCCCAGTTGCGGACTGGGCATCGGATTTTGCGCGCACAGTCAGGTATCGATTCGCAGCATCAGTTGTGACCTCACCCTTGCGTCGACTTCCAATCCGATTTCCGTGCCGCATCGCTCCCGACCTCGTCGTTCCACATCGTTTCAGGTCGCCTGACCCCGATTCGCCCCGCAAATGCGGTCATCTCAATTGCCGATGCCTTGGAGCTGCATATGTCCGCCTGCGCTTCTAAATGCATCGCCGAGAGTTGTAGTGGCCAGACACCGGGCGATCCAGGTGTGGACGTCGTCGACACCGCCCCTTGTCCTCAAACGTCCACGATGTCCACAGTCACCAGCACAACCCCAGGCTAAGATCATTCAAGCGCAAGCAACAGATGCCTCGTTGCGACGGCACGTTGTCCGCGTTGCCCAGAAGAATCCAGAAGAAATCTCGAATAGCAGGACATTAATATACGCACTGCTTACAGCACAACGCGCCGCTCGCAAGTCTAGTGTGCAGGCTCCAGAGTGTGACCCCTCAATTTGACGCCTATTTTTTGATCCTGCGTAAGTGCGCAAAGGGTCAGAGCAGATTCACATCTCGTGCCGCCGAAAAGCCACCCACCAATCCTTCACGTAGTCGGCGAACGACACCATGCAGATGGTCTGCCAGACACCAAGGCCAATGCGCGGCGCGACACCACGGTAAAGACCCTTGAGACCGTTCTCGCGGTAAATGTATGCCATCGTGTTCATGATTGTCGGCTTTTCCGGCCTGTTGGCCGACTTGGACTTCAACATGGACTGCATCTGAAGCAAATAGTCAGCGCCGAATTCTCCGGACAGATGCTAGCTGACGAACCTCGACGCGGACGACCTCGATGGGCTGGTTCCACGTTGTGAGTGCACCACCAACAGTTGAGCTGGCAATCTTCTCCAGCGCGCCGAGCTGCTCCTTCTCGGTCTTGCCCTGGATCTTGCGGATCCTGCCCTCTGCCCAGCGTGCCAACCCAATACTAAGAAAGCGCCAAGTTGCTCGTCAGCACAACGGCGATATTAAAGAAAATATAACATACCGCGAGCCCCAATTAGTGCACTGACGGACGGCAACGGCGTTGACGCCCTTGTTGATGCCGCGAAGACCCTCACGGCGGTAGATGTCCATGAACACCGCGAACGTCGATGGCGCCTTGACGCCCGACTGGACCTGCTTGTGGCGCGTGATCTCGGCCGTCTTCATGCACGTGCAAAAGCCTATGTGTGTGGATGAGCCACCGGCCGACTTTCACATGCAAGTCGCGCTTGCGCCGAGAATGCCAGGATAGGGTACGCACCGACAGTCAGATACGCCTGCGCGATACCACCACCCATTCCGCCCAGGAGACCGCCAGTCGCGGGGCTCAGGCCGAAGGCAACGGCGCGATCTTCGATCTCGGTCGCGGCGAAGAGCAGGACGGCACCCTTGGTCGAGGCCTCAATCCAAGCCTACAGACACAACGGTTCAGCATACACCCCCAGGGAGAGAATCAAGCACAAGTACTGACCCAGGGGATCAGACCCTGGTAGAAACCAGCAACACCACCGCGACTCCAGACGGTCGAAAGCGACTGCGCCATGGTTTGCGAGCGGTTTGCGGCCATTTGTGTTTTAACAACCTCGAGCGGCTGACCGAGCGTCGTCACCTGTACACGGGGTTAGCGTCTTGTTCAGAGCAGAGTATACAGAAACGTGCCTCCTGTAACAAAGATCGTCAGACGTGCTCAAGATGCATACAAGACTACGCGGTACTCACGAACTAAACGTCCACAACAAAACCAACAACAGCAGCAACACAGTCAGCCATCGTGCACAGACCGTCTAGAACACGCTGAACAGACCATGTTCATGATACCACCTGCGCAGGACCTCGCTCGTCAGCTCTTCACATTCAAATTTTGGTGCGACGGGCAGGTTTCACACACCGACAGCAATGTTGGACCAGTTGACGCCTTTCTGGCCGGGTTCTCTTGCTACAGGTGCCATTTCGTGAGAGGAGGAAGGATTGAGAAGGTGGGCGTAAGAGGAAAAGAGACAACGGGAAGGGAGAATGCGGTGGTGCGATTCTGTCGGACGACGCGAGTTCAAGCGGTCTGACGCGGCGCGGCGGGGTTTCTCGCGTTGGGGGAACGCCCGATATTGGTTCCGTCACAACCTCACCGCGCAGGCATGCACACCGCGTGCCTTCCAAGTGACTCGTGCAAGATGTGAATTCTGAGGCAGCATTCAGTTCACTGCCGTTTTCCACAGTGACAAAGTCTTGCTTTTTAGGTTTTCTCAAGATTTTGCTCAAGCGCTCTCAGAGACGCGAACTGTCACAGGCGAGGCGCCGGCAGGAAAACCCCAACGATCAGCGCAAGACAATGGTTGGACAGGCCAGATTACGCGGTTTGAGCGGCAGACGGTTTTGTGACGGGTGCGAAAACATGTAATAATGAGATGAGGGGATGATATGTATGAGAGTGAGCCAGCATGTAGGAGGTGAGGGGAACCGATCAAACGTGTCGCGGTCATGTACAGCAGAAGTGAAGAAGTAGAGACAGCAATACGAAAGGGCCGCGGACAGACACGGTGAACGCAATCGTAAGCATGGCGCGCGACGTGGGAGGAACACGTTGGACACTGGGATCGTCAGAAAACTTGAGGCGGAGAGGGCATACGAATGTATCGACAGGAACCCAGGGCAGACGATCCGCGCGTAAATCTTCGAGATAGCAGGCAGGTGCCTACTCGAGGCCAGCAGTCTTGAGCTTCGCGTGGAGGGCGTCGATTTCATCCTTCAGCCTGAACGAGGAGCAATGTTTGTCAATATACTTGTCGCGAAGATACAGGTGATTGTGCGAGAAGAGGCACGCCTTTGGCGTGTAGTTTTGTGCAGGACAGACAGCGAACCGAGCAATGGGCGCGCAGATAGGCAGGATATTACAGGGTAAGAGTCTCTTCCGGCGACGGTTTAAGTCTAGGGAGCGAGGGAATCCAATTGCGACGGTGTGTCGAATCCAACAGTGGTTTGGAGAGTGTGCAGTGTGATGCAGTGTGCAGGGATATGGACAGCAGCAGGCAAATAACGATAGCCAGCAAGGCGTGCAGGTTGTGCAAGCATGCTGAGTCGACTGGCGATGGAGGAGACAAGGCTGGGGCGGCAGGGCAGTCCATGCAAGGCCGAAAGCGCAAATGGTTGAGCTTCAGAAAAGAGTGAAGAAGCCAAGAAGGGCACCGACGAGAGCACATAGGAAAAGAGAGTAGGAGTCATGAGACTTGGACACGTACTGATTGATCTCGACCTCGGAGTCGTCCTGCTGCGACTCGGCGAACTGCAGCTCGAGCGCCTTGCGACTGACTTGCGATTCGAGGTCTTCCGCCTTGGTCAGAGCCTGCAATTCAGTCAGTTTACCGCTAAGCCAGCGATCTTTCCTGTCGCGAGTCTCACCTCCTCGAGCTGCTCTCTAAGAGCCTGGATCGCCTTCTCGTGCGCAGATTCCAAATCGATAACCTTATGGCTGTGGGCTTGGTGCAGCCTCTCGAGCTCCTCACGCGAGACCGAGCCGTTGGTGTAACCAGCCTTGCCATTGGCGGGAGGCGACTGCGGCGGGGTCGGCGGATGTGCCGGTGCAGCCCGAGCGACATTGAGGTCTGCCTCGACCTCAGCAAGGCGCGCTGCCAACTCGGAACGCTCCCTGATGAGGACTTGCTTCTCCTCTTCGAACTGCGCGCGCAGCTTAGTCGCCTCCTCCGCGCGAGTCTTGGCGGCTTCTTCAAGCTCAACAGTGTGGCTATTGGCCATCTGCGAAAGCGAGTCCTTTGAGATCTGGTACGCCTCGTTGACATTCGTTAGGTCGTCCTGAGCCACGGAAAGCGCTTTGATGACGCGCTGGTATTCAGAGGAATGCTCATCACCGGCAGCAGAGACAGCCGAGGTCGTCGCGGCCTTGGCCTCTTCGAGTTGTGCACGCAGGCTGTCGATCTCGGGAGCCACGTTCAAAAGCGAGGCCTTGGCTTTGACAAGATCTTCCTGAGTCGCCCGCAGCTCGATAGTCTGGGTTGACAGCTGCTTCTGCAGGTTCTTGACCTCGTCGTCGAGAGAGGACTCATACGAAGTCTTGGCCTCGTTCAGGGCCGACGTATGCGAGACCCGCAGTGCGTCGATGCTGGCCTGCGATTGAGCACGCAGAGCTTGCAGTTCCTGTGAGTGTTCGCCGCCAGCCTCGTTCTAAAGCAAAGTCAATTGGCTGCTGCGAGCGTTGCAGCACTCCTCGCACCTTTGCACGCTCAAAGGCTTCCTTCAAAAGGTCCTGGTGCTCATTTTGAATGGTCTTGAGCTGAGCATTGTACTTGTCCTCCTGGCTCTGTGCTCCTGTATCAGCGAAACGCGGTGGAAGTATGTGTTCAAACGAACCGCAAGGTCGGCTGAGATGCGTTCCGTCTCTGCAAGCAGTTCCTTGACCTTCTCGGCATGCTCGCTCTCCTTCGCCGCAAGTGCCTGGGCGTGCTCGAGAAGTTTCGCCTCCAGCGCCGATGAATGAGCTGCGTCCCGCTCGCCGAGCACCTGAGTATACTGGGCGTCCTTCTCGCTCGTGATACGCGAGTGCTCTCCCTCCTTGTCGGCGAGCGCCTTCTCGTGGCTCTCGACAAGAGCCTTGGCCTCTTCAGCAGCAGCCTCGCTCTTGCTGATGGCATTTGCAAGGTTGGCTTCCAGCTCCTTGAGTTTGGTGGCCGTCTTGGCGTTGTCATCCTGTGCCGTCTCAGCCGCCTCCTTCAACTCCAGAACCTCAACCTCAAGCTCGGAGATCTTAGACTCGAGCTCGCTCTTGGCGGCGATCGCAGCATCGCCAGCAGCAACCTTCTGCTCGAGCTCGGAGATCTTAGTCGTCGCTTCCTGGAGGGCGGCGGTGTGGGCGGCGCCAACTCGCTCGGTCTCTTGCTGAATAGCGGTGAGGTCCTCGTGGGCCTTGGCAAGGGCTGCGCGGTCCACAGCGGCGGCAGCAACAGCCTCGTCGCTGCTCGAGGTAAGAGACTCCTTGAGGGCGGCCAGCTCGGCCTGAACTGCTGCAAGTTGCTCCTCAAGGCTGGCAATGCGTGCCTGTGCCTCTTGGAGCTGAGCAGCCAACTCAGCCGCCTTCGAGTCGCCGAGGGTGCCGGCAGAAACGAGCTCTTCCTTTGCAGCGACAGCTTCGTTAAGCGCAAGCTCTGTCGCGGCAAGTTTGGCGACAAGCGCCTCGTGCTCCGTGACGAGAGAGGAGTGTTTATCCACAGTCGCAGTATGGCCGTCGTTGGCGGCAGCGAGCTCGTCATATTTGGTGCGCACCTCGTCGCGCTCGGTCGTAAGGGCGGTAAAGCTGGAGGCAAGTTCATCTGCGCGGGCCTGAAGAGTCGCGACCTCTTCTGCGTGCTTGCTGACAGCAGCATCATACTTTGCCTGCAACTCTGCGGTGTTGTCTTCCTTAACATCCTTGAGGGACGAAACAGAAGCGCTCGTGGCTGTGGGACGGGAGCTGGCCGGCTTTGTTGCACCAGTGCGGGCAGTGGTGGAGCTGGCAAGCGGTTTCCTCTCGGCAGGCGAGCCAATACTGGTGCGCGGCTTGTGGCTAGGGGAGACGGCAGCGGCGGCAGCCGTTGGCGTGACAGAGTTACGAGAGGGTGACTTTGCAGTAGCAGTCGCCGCAGTCGTTGTAGGCCGAGTTGTAGTCGAGGCAGCGAGAGTCCTGGATGCGGCGGGTGTTGTGCTCGGGCGGGTGGACGATGCGCTGGTGCTGGTGCTGGTAGTGCTAGTGGTCGGCTTTGCAACAGTCACTGAAGGCTTGGGGAGAGTGCCAGATGATACCATTGACAGGGGCCGGGCTGAGGGGCCAGTCGTGGTGCGACGCGTTGGAGTTGGCGCAGTCGTTGTCGTTGTGGCCTCTTTGTCCTTCTCCGCGGACTTGGGTGCCGCTGCCGGGGTCGGGACAGGCGTTGTTGGCGAAGCAGCTGGCTTTGGAATAGCAGCAGCAGGCTTGGCCGCTGGACTCGCAGCAGGCTTTGCGGCGGAGCTCTTGTTCGGGCTGGGTGAACCAAACGCGCCGCTGCTGAGAACCTGCAGATCGGCAGCGTGTCGCGTCAGCACATGATATACACATATTCAACAAATTAGTTACGCGCCTTCCTGACAATAGGAGTAGTAGGACCTTTTGCAGACACGCCAGTCTTGAGCGTCGGAGTCGCGGTGGAAGTCTTCCTGGTGCGCGCGTCTGTGCTCACAGTCGCCTTGGGTCGCGGCGATGGCTTGTCCTCCTCAGCGGCTGCAGCCTCAGGAGCTGGCTCGTCATCTGCCTTGGTCGCCTCATCATCCGCAGGGAATGCGACGGCGTCTACCGGCCCGGCATCGTCGTCAACAGTCTCAGGCTCCTCCACCAAGTCCCCATGGCCATTGGTGGTGGCTTCCTCTTCATAGGACTCGCCATTGGCCACAGGCTCGTGCTCGTCGCCATTCAACACGTCGACCACCGGTGCGCTGACCTCAACGTCGGCCATCGCAGTTTCAGAAAACAGACACGAGGAGAGCTGAGTTTGGCCGCCCGACAGACCCAGAAGACTCAGCGCAAAGATCCGTCACCGCTTCTGCACACTCCAAATTTCATCTCCAGCTCTCTCACATCCAATCTGATTCGATCAGGCACAGTATCTGTCAAGATAACAACAATGACCGAGAATCCACTCAGAGCGCGTGCAAGTTCAACCTTCCCAGCAGGGTCAGCTATGTTAGCCGTCGCAGCAACTTGTAGATACAACAAACGTACCCTGAAAGACTCGTTTCCTCCAAGTCACGGTGGTTATATGTGAGCAGGACAATCTGAATAAACAAGCTATGCGTCAGCCACCGTCGTGACTTGTTGAGATTTCTAGTCTCACCCCAGCTGGGTCGACCGTGAAATGGAAACCTGTCCACATCACGCCACAGCTTCAGCGCTCAATCGGGTTACCTCCGCATGTTCTTACCTTCAATTGACAGTCAGCATACAAACAACTACATCAAGCGAACTTGTGCTCACCTGTAAACAATGGCGTGTTGAGCCACCGAGCGATGAGGCAACGACTGAAGTGGCCATGTGCGACGATGAGCACGTCCTGTCGTCCTGCACCTTCCTCAAGATAGGCGCGATGGATCTTCTTCACTTCAGCAATGACCTGTGCCACCGATGAGTCTGTAACATTTGCACCGTGACTGCCGAACCCACCTCGTCAACTCGTCGTGTCATGTCCTCGATGGTCTCACCACCGGGACATCTGCGAACTTGTTCTTAGAACCATCAGAGCGCCGCGTTCTTACACACCCGTCTCGAAAGATTTCCCATCCTGGATTCTTCTCCCTGATCTGCTTGCTCGTCAAACCTGCAGGCCAGAGTCAACCTCTTCGCCAGTGTAGATACAACACCGAACGTGATCACATACCTTCGTATTCACCATAGTCCCACTCCTGAACGCGGTCCCAAATTGTGTAGGGTGGTCGCTTGTCCTCGCCCGTCGCCTCTGCGTCAAACAGCAGCTCAAAAGTGTTCTGTGCCCGCTTGCGAGGTGAGACGAATATGTGACAGATTTTCGACGTGTCAAGAAGCTCTGAGACGCAGAGAGCATTCAGTTTGTAGTAAGACGCGCGTCAGAAGTTGGTATAATAGAATCAAAGAGCGATTCGACGAGGATGTGTGCACGGATGCGGGTGTCACGGTCAGCGCGCCACCCAACCATTACAGCTCGATGAGGGACCTACTGCCAGGCCCGACGACTCGCTTGCGATGGGATATGATAATTTCCTTGCCCTTCTCCGTCAGAGGTATGTCGGAGGTTCCAGTCTATACAGAATAGCGATGAGCACTTGAGTACGGAGTGCAACTTGAGCATCACGAACATGACGTCCTGCAAAGTGAGATGTAGAGATCAGAGCCCCCATGGAATCAAGGCAGACGAGACAGGTAAAGACAGACAGACCATTTTCGCTCCATTCAGTCTGTCCGTGCCGGATGAGAAAGAGTCGAGGGACGTCTCGTCGGGTTGCACACGGGTCGGCCATGACAATCGTTCGCGAGGTTGTTCTGCTGTCTATTCTTGGTTTATAGGCGCAAAGATTGGTGTCACAAGTCTAGTGGATGCCTTTGCCTACACACCTGAAGAAAGTAGAAGGGCAACCAAAGCACGGAGGGGAAGCGGAGTTGTCGCGCCGCTTGACGCTTATGAAGGAATAGGGGCGAAGCACCCTCGAGACGGCACCTCGCCGACCGCTGACGTCCCACGCCGGGATAGATCGCCACCAGCTTGATAGAACTAATGGTCATACATAAATCCCATTTCCCGTCGTAAGAAAACTGAGATCTAACGTAGGTATAGAGATTGTCAATGCTCAAATCTGCCACGAAGCATCCACCTCGCCTGGCTGCAGGAACGGCTTGTCCAGCCCGGCAACGACGCTCTCGCACAATGGACACGCGCTCGCTAGAAGCTCTTCTAGTTCCTCGCGGATCTTCTCCATCTTCACCGCCGTCGCCCCGCCCGTTTCCAGTGCCTTGGTCTTTCCTCCCGGTCCCCATATCGTGATAGCACTCGCCAGCGATTCGGGCACGATCAAGTCCCGCAAGCCTGTACCGGCGACGTTGGCGACGTTCAACATGTTGCGGCTGACCGCGTTCACTCCGGCATTCACGGCGGTCACGGGCATGAGCGCAGCGGAGAGAAGTGACCGTTGTTTCTGCTGTTGCAGGCTCGGCGTACCAGGAGTGCCTGGAGAGTCACCGCCATTTCCTGTCGCAGCTGCTGGTACAGGAGACGGCGCAGCCTTGACAAGCTCGGCCTGCAAGCTAACAATCTTGCGCAGAGCAGCCGGGGGCATGTGTTCCTTGTTCTGTGGAGTATGTCAGTAACCAAGACTGGTCCGAAAAAGAGGAGACGTACCAGGGCAATAAGGCAGTCCGCATGGAACGAATGTTGGCACGGGAAGACGTAGAATTGCCGGGTCAAGAGGGCGTATGCGCACTTGGCGCACCGCTCGCCGGCGTCGACGCTAACTACACGCCGCGACAAGGCGTCAATGTCCTGCTTGATGGCGTCCGCGCCAGCTGTCGCATCATCCATCACCCCGCGGAGGCGATCGATGTGCTCTGCGTATCCCTCGAGCGCATGGCAGATCTCATCCTTGAAGTCGTCAATGACAACGAAATCGGGGAAAAACGGTAGAATGTCCTCGATCTTGAGTAGCTCGGTGTTCTCAAGGAACTTCATTGCACTTTAAACGCGGTCAGTTGAATCGTCGAGTAGAGAAAGAGTGACCCACGTCTTGATGTCGCGTTTATCACGAACAACGTAGCGCGCGATCTTGAGCCACAATCTCTTCCTGAGTGCCGTGTCATCCGCTGGTTGATCGGCATGCGTCTTGGCCAGCTCGACGTCGCCAGCACCAAGAGCAGCATCGACGGCCTCCTCCCATCGACCCATCATCGCGTAAACCCTCGCTCGTCCCTGAGGACCACACACGCGCAGCGCATAATCAAGGTCGAAATATGGTTTGCCACTCGGATCTGTCGGTGCGGTGCTGAGGAACCGTAGGACGCCTGCTTCGTCGCCGGACGATAATAGGGTGAGAAGTAGTGTATGGGCAGTGGGTGCAACGCAGCCGTGTTCAAAGATGGCAGCGTTCAGGTAACGGATGGCATGGTTCGGTGCAAGCGGGTCTCGCTTGTGTGCGAGAAGTGCTGGTATGAGTCGCACTGGATCGAGGGCTGGCACGCGAAGCCATGTGTCGACAATTTCCTTCGGGGCGTGTCGCATGAGAATTGATGCGAACCGGTAATAAAGGCCAAGGTCGGACTGAAAGCGGTCAGTAAGCGGATAAATAACATGCGCACAGCTTACCTGCCCTGCCAGCACTTCAAGGGCTTTCGTCCAAACGCCCTCCATGACCCAGTGCTCGATAACCTTGGCGTAGTCGCCAACAATAGTTGCAAAGTGAAGGAACATGTCTGTTCGGCCGTGGCTCATAATAAGCTCGTATACTGTCTTGCGATCGAGGTTGGCCTGTGTGAAGAGTTAGGTTGACTGACGGAGCGTGAACCTCGCAACTGACCTTGTAAGTCACAAATAGCTCGCGCAAGTCTTCCTCGACGGTTGTTCTCTCAACGAGGAGGTTCTCTACGTCGTGTGCTACGCCCTCAGAGGCGACAAGATCGTCGAGCTCATTGCACTTTGCCAAATAGAACTCGACAAGCCACGTTGCAAGCATTGTCCGTTGGGTAAGAGCCTACCAGCAATCATGTCAGTGCTCACAACAGTCGGCCGTTCACGAGTCAATTCACCGTCTTGGGTATCCTTTCCAGCCGCGCCACAAGATAGTAACGCAATGGGTCCCGAGCATTCGCGTCGATGAACTTGAGTGTAACCTCCTCGAATCGTGCGCTACTTCTTGCATAGCACTGAGCAGCAGGCATGAGCTTGCCCTCGTTGAAAAGGGCGTCGGCTTGCGAAGCGAGCACAATTTCACGCTGCAGCGCCGTCTGTGAGAGGTAAATATGCGTTTAGCACAACGTCTGAACAAAAGCGAGCACGCGAACCTGGGCAAGTTGCAGTGCGCGGTCGTGGTCGTGACGGTCGAGGTAGACCCTCCACATGTCCCGACCTTCTCTTGTCAC
>Ga0247815_10001698_pt1 | contig 16755 bp, 16 predicted proteins | sample UWRJL194509B1_FD_181014 | JGI IMG/M metagenome (GOLD analysis project Ga0247815, IMG submission 181014) | Plant litter microbial communities from Arlington Agricultural Research Station in Wisconsin, United States - UWRJ-L194-509B-1 | ecosystem: Environmental > Terrestrial > Plant litter >...
AATCCACCTTTAGTGGCGATAATTAAATCCTTTGGGTAAGGAAATAGTGCATCGGCGATTAGCGACTCTGAAAATTCAGGGCCATAGGATTCCGCGGTATCAATAAAATTTACGCCACCGGAGATCACTGCCTGAAGAACCTTCTTTGCATTTTGATAATCCGCTACCGGACCAAAAACGCCTTTACCCGTAAGTTGCATTGAACCGTAACCGACTCTGTTGACCTTTAAGCTACCAAAGGAGTAGCTGCTGTTGATTTTTTCCATCTCTATGTTTTATAGTTATCCAAAATTTCTGCCTCCTTATAATTACCTGAAAACCAGGAAAATCCCTGGGATTAGACTAATCGAGTCGCCCCGATAGGAGCAGTATCGGATACAAAAATGATAAATCCGAAGGCGATGAAATTGTAACGATCATATAATAAAATGTACACTTGAAATTTGACAAATTCCAAGCCACATAAAACCAGTGAAAAAACACCTGCTACTGAAAAATGGCAACGGTTTTAAAATGCTCTCCGGTTAGGCTTTTGGTACAATATTTCCATCTTTCCATACCATATTTGCTAAAGCGCTTGATTTAAATTTGATTTAGAAAATCAAAAATTCAAAATAATGGAAAACAACGTATCAACCGCAGAAAATCAGTATGCGGAAATTGAAGGAAATAAGATTGCCTACCGGGTTTTCGGAGAGGGAGAGCCTATCCTATTCTATAATCGCTTCCGTGGCGTGTTGGACACTTGGGATCCTTTGTTCCTTGATCCCATTGCTCAAAAACACAAAATAATCTTATTTGATTATCCGGGTATTGGTGACTCTACAGGAGAGCTGCCTATGGACATGAATGAGGTTGCAGCTGTTGGCGTTAAGCTCCTTGATCATTTGGGAATCGATAAATATATCGTTGCCGGCTGGTCTTACGGCGGCCAGGTTGCGCAGGCTTCCTTGTTTCAGAATAAGAACAGGGTGATTAAGGCAATTTTCATCGGCACCAATCCTCCGGGTCAAAATGATGTTCCTTTTGATAAGGCATTTTTTGAAAAGGCACTTATGCCATCCAATAGTGTTGAAGATGAGTATACGCTGTTCTTTGAGCCTACTTCAGAGAAAAGCAGGGAAGCGGCCAACGCCTCGCATGAGCGCATCGCAAAGCGTCTGGACAGTTCGAAAATTCCTTCAACAAAAGAAATATTTCAGCGCTATTTTGCAGGTGCTGGTGTATTAAAAGAAGATGCCCTGGATTACAGGGGACAATATAAAACCCTTGATGTCCCTGTTTTGGTAATATCCGGAGACCATGATATCAGCTATGCGGTGGAGAACTGGTTCCCATTGCTTCGTCAGGCACCTACCATGCAACATATTATCCTCAATGACGCAGGTCATGGCCCGCAGCATCAGGAACCTGAATTGATGGCTGGTTACATTAACTTGTTTTTGGCAAAAAACTAATTGTTACCTGTCTATAATTTGGCCCGGGATCGTTTTAATGCGCTTCCGGTTTTTTTTTGTTATTTACTTAGATGCGATTAAAGAACAGTAAATTATGCCTCAAGCTAACCTTGCTGCATTGGATACCATAAATCCAGCTAAAGCCGTGCCTGAGAAGTCTATTCAGATACTTTGCTTACAGGAGGCCTGGAAATGAAATATAGGGAAAGCAATATAAGCATGAGAAGGCCGTATATCAGGATTATTCCGGTGATTTCCTTACATGAGGAAAGCGCTGCCTGGTTTTGTAGTTCCGAGTAGAGCGCAGAAGCAGTTTTGAGATCCCGGGATCCTTGGCTGCCAAGCTGTACCTGTCCCGCGAGGTGATCAAGATGCCGTATTCTTTGGGTATATAGGAGGTATCCGTAAATTCCGTTGCAAAGCCCCGAGCCGATGAACGAGCGGAAGATGATCATGGAGCCGGCAACCTTCAAGACAATTCCTGGATCGGCATATTTACTGGTATAAAGGGCAATGGATATATAAAGAAATGAGAAGGCGGCGCCACGCAGCAGCGAAGGAAAAAAATAGGCGGTAAATTCAAATTGCTTTCCAAAGCTCAGGTATATGATCAGGTGATAAGTCGTGAATAGAAAAACCCTATAAGAATTGCCCATTCCGGAAGCAGCTTGGCTTTGTAGGAGTAAAAACAAGCGACGCTTCCAAGCAACACCCCGGGAATGAGGTACAGATTTGTTTTCAGGTTAGCGATCTGTTGCAATCTCCGTGGACTTTCTGGAAACCTTAAGCTGCTGGCTATTTTTCTTTGCAAGAGAAAACGCCTCATCGAGCGTTAATGAAACTATAGTTTTCTCCTGTCCCAAGACTACTTCGGCAGTGAGCAGGATGAGGAAAATAATGTAGGTAGATCTGGATTTCATATTGAAGTGCACTAGGAAAATTTATCCTTCAAAAGGTTTAAGTAAAGTTTTCTTCCGCCAGTCAAGAGTGCACTGAGGTGTTCTCGAAGGCAGCGGCTCATTGGCCTTGATAATTAGTTGCTATATCCATAAGGTTTTGTTAAAAGGATGATTGATGTGTACTTGGACTTTAATCCCACCCCCTTTTGCAAAGATAGATGGCCCGCTTAGGGCTTAAATTGTAAGGAAACCACATTTTGTGGTATGGCTGGTTTTTGCAGCGCAAATGCAGATCGGATACGATGCATGTAAAGATGCATTGCACATTTCAATACCAGAAAAACGAGGTTTGGTACCTCATTTTTTACTGTCTATTCAAGCGCGAAGCACTTAATTTTGTTTCTTGAAATCTATGAGGCGATTCCAGAAAGTGAAAACAGTCTTTTTGGAGCTAACAGTTAGATATTTAGTTATAAGGAAATAAAAAATCGGGATAGATATGAAAACTGAACAAAGATCGAGACTTATTGGAGGGGTAGAAAAGCTATTCCTGGTTTTAAACAGGATTGCCCCTAAAACATTTGCAATGTCAGCAGAGCTCGATGGTATTCTGAGCGTTGATCAGCTTAAGCAATTTGCACGGGCTATTCAGCAAAGGCATCCTAATTTAGGTGCAAAACTTATCGTAGATGAAGACCAAAACTATTCGTTTTGCTATGACGACAGTAGGCCGCTGGAGGTAAATGTAATAGAAGATCCTGATCCCACGAGATGGAAACGATTGGTGGAATCAGAGATCGCCAAACCGTTTGATTTGTCTGAAGGACCATTGTTTAGATTTTTCATGCTGACTGAAGAAACTAAGATAAGAATAGTCCTGCTCGCCCACCATAGTATTGGAGATGGTTTTTCGATGGTCAATATATTTGCTGATCTCCTCAGGTTTTTAAATGGCGATTTTCCTGCTAATCTTCCCGTGCCGGAGTCTATGGATCAGATGCTGGGAATTGAGGACCGGAAAACTGCTGACGCAAAAAATGAGGATATAAAAAGCTTCCAGAGAGAATACCTGGATCCGGAAGAGGGCAAAATCTATATCGATAGCCTGAAACTGGATCGCCAGAGCAGCGCTGCGATTCTGGAGGCTTCCAGACTGAATGGGGTCACGTTCAATGGGTTGCTTAATGCGGCGCTGGCTATAGCCATTGTCGAAAAGGGATATAGCCGGACAAATAGGGTTATTGCATTGAGGACACCAGCCTCGGTAAGAAAAGTCCTTTCCAGCGAAAATGATTTTGCACTGAATATAGTCACCAGACTTACTGAACTAAAAATAAACAGTCTACCCGATCTTTGGGAGTTGGGTAGAAAAGTGAACGGGGATCTTAAGAATATCGGTTCGAAAGAAGAGACGCTGGAATATGTAAGCCAATTTAGGCATTTGTTGTTTCAGCCAATGGAGTTTGAATGGTTTGTCAATGTGATCAAGTCGACGGGTGGAATAGACCTAATGCTGAGTAATCTCGGCAAGATTGACCTTGGGGATATAGGAAATGAGCTAAAAATCACTTCACTCTGGGGTCCCATGGTGATAGCAGGCGATGGAAGTGAGCAGACCGTTGGAGCGCTAAGTATAGGCGGAGCGCTACACCTTACCCATACCTCGATGGAACCTGTTAACGGGTTACTGAAAAAGGCATGTGAGATCATTCTAGATAACATCTCCTAGCCGAGATGAGCATCCCAACATGGAGATAAAGCTAACTTTCTTCAAGTTGATGAATCGCATTTGTGATGAACGCTAAAGCAAACAAATTTGAACTTCTCAACAAAATTAAATAGAAATATTTCCATCAAATTTGTGGATGATAATTTAAAGCATATGAAAATCTTAGAATATATTTATGTAGACGGGAAGTTCCTTAGACCCGATGGTGAGGAATATTTCGAATTGATTAATCCTTCCAACAATCAGATGATTGGAAAGGTAAGATTGGGAAATGCGATGGATACCAGAAAAGCCATAGCGGCCGCAAACAAAGCTTTAGCCAATTTTTCTTCGACCGATGCGCAGCAGAGAATATCTTATCTTCAAAATCTTCATGATGCTGTCCACTCTCGTAAGGCAGACTTGCTTTCGGCGATGGTTGAGGAATACGGTGGAACAGTGCAGTTTTCAAGAATGAGTGTCGAGGGATGCCTGAATTCATTTCAAACCGCAATTGAAGTTTTAAAGGAGTTTGAGTTTGAAAACAAACGGGGCATGACGACGATTAAGAAACAAGCGGTCGGCGTTGCGGCCATCATTACCCCCTGGAATGCCAGCAATAGTTTCATTTGCAGTAAACTTGCTGCCGCACTTTCAGCCGGATGTACAGTGGTAATAAAGCCAAGTGAGATGAGCGCATTGCAGACTCAAGTTATGATGGAATGTATTGACAAAGCTGGCTTACCGGCAGGAGTGGTAAACGTGGTTAATGGAAAAGGTGACACCGTCGGCGCTGAGCTTAGTGAAAACCCAGGTATAGCAAAGATCACTTTTACAGGTTCTACGGCCGTTGGAAAGCTTATTGCCAAGTCGGCGGCTGATACTATGAAGCGGGTAACATTGGAACTGGGTGGCAAATCACCATTTATCATCCTTGACGATGCTGAGCTTTCCCTGGCGATACCGCAGGCACTTCAGGCTGCCTTTATAAATAGTGGACAGGCCTGTATGGCGGCGACGAGGCTGTTGGTTCCATTAGAAAAGATTGAAGAGGTGGAGCGATTGATCGTAATCCAGCTAAAGGAACTAAAGGTTGGAGATCCTAAAAATGAAGATACGGCGATCGGCCCGATGGTGAGCGTTAAGCAATATGAACGGGTTCAGGGCTATATCGAGTTGGGCATAAAAGAAGGCGCCAAGGTTTTGTCTGGTGGATTGGGACATCCAGAAGGACTAGAAAAAGGAAATTATGTTAAACCTACCATATTTTCCAGAGTTGATAACAAAATGAGAATTGCACAGGAAGAAATCTTTGGTCCTGTTCTATGCATCATCCCTTACAGTGACGAACAACAAGCAATAACAATCGCCAATGACACCGTTTATGGACTGCATGCATTTATCTCTGCTGCAAATATCGAAAAAGCGACAAAAGTGGCATCCGGAATTGATGCCGGAAGAGTGTCTATAAACGGATTTAAACATGATCCGATGGCTCCTTTTGGTGGTTTCAAACAATCGGGGATAGGAAGGGAATTTGGCAGTTATGGAATGGAAAGCTTTTTGGAGCTAAAAGCGGTGTTAAACTAAAAAGAAATATTTTAAAGCCTTAAGTGTGAAAATAAGTCGAAGCATGAGCGCAACTGAGAAATTTCCAATAGAATATTCGTGCTACCTCACCAAGAGTCGTGCAGGAGAGAAATTTTCGAATTCACATGCCCTGAGTTATATCGTTTCAGGAGCAATGATTCTCACGGACGAGTATGGTGAATATGAGATTTCGGCCGGGGAGTCGTTTTTCTTTACCAGAAATTCTCTTGTAAAATATGCTAAATATCCCCCGGAAGGGGGGATATTTAAATCGATAACACTATTCCTTGATCAAAGCTTTCTCAGAAATCTAGCCCTGGAGTTAAAGGTTGAGCCTGAGGAAAGTATACTAAGTCGCCCGTTCGGAAGGCTTAAAAACAATAGCCTAACGGCCGATTACATGAGATCATTATTGGTCTATGAGAAAATGATAACTGAGGATAAGAATTCTGCGTTATTGGATCTCAAGCGCAAAGAAGCAGTATTGATTTTAATTAGTGAAAATCCTGGTTTAAAAAATATATTATTCAATTTCTCAGCTCCTGGAAAGATCGACCTGGAGGGGTTTATGAAAAAGAATTTTCATTTCAAGGTCGATCTTTCCAGGTTTGCATTTCTATCCGGCAGGAGTTTGTCCACTTTCAAAAGAGACTTTGAGAAGATCTTTCATACAACACCAAACCGATGGTTGCTCGACCGACGACTAGATGAGGCTCAACAGCTTATTCACAGCAAACATCAAAAAATCAGTGATGTCTACAGTGAGGTAGGTTTTGAGGATTTATCCCATTTTTCTGTTGCTTATAAAAAGCGCTTCGGCATCCCACCTTCTATGGACCATAAAACAATGTTGACAAAGCAATTGCCATAAAGTAGCACTGATAATGAGCGTCATATAAAAAAACGTATTGTTCCAATATCGATTGGATAATACCGAGATTATTCGCGGGGCAACTGATTTTTTAAGACATATTCTACCATTGGAGATAGGTTTAGCGGAGAATCTTTGTCGGTCTCGAGCCCAAAGCGATCTGTTAGGTAGGCCAAATCATTGAAGGCAACCCAACTTTGTCCATCGACATCAGTCCAGCTTATGATCTTCAAAGGAAGATCAAGCGCCGATAGCATATTTTCCTGAATAACCTTGATACCCTTGGCTGGATTTCCGAATAGGAGAAACTCCAATGGCAGAAGATCTATCCCCGCTTTATGTGCTTCGGATTGCTGATCAATCCGGGAGTAGATGGTTGCGCCATGGTTTTTTAGAAATTCCTCAAAATGATCCATTATGGTTTTTACTGATGCGCTCGCTGGGCGAACGATAATTCCATTCGTTTTCATAAGTTGTTTTTGATAGTTGTTTGTTTAAATTTTCAGGCGGTATTAACTTTAACATACCGCATCGCTTCTTCTCTGCTGTGATATCAGGCAAATTAACCGCTAATCCTGGAATCTGAAAGGTAAATTTAGAGGATAATGTTGTATCATTTCGCGGGTTGATTCAATCGATTGATGAGCTGCTGCATGAAAGGCTACCAAGGATACCACTTTTGCGAGGTTGCGTACAATGTATTGGCTTTCACCATTCTTATATTTGTCTAATTTTAGAACCGCTAAAAAAAGAATTATGAACACATATTTTAAAATACTTAGAATTGCAGCCGAAGAGCTTGCCTACCAGAGTGGAAACTTTCCTATAGAGGGAACAATTCCATTCGGCCCTCCCTTTGATTCCAAAAAGTCGGCAAAGGGTTGGCTCAAAAAAAACGCAGAGAACGGTATGGAGTATTTTTGCCAAAGGTTTTACTCTTTGGCAATGCCGGAGGGACTTGTAGTAGCGGAAGAAAAGAAAAAAGAAAACCCCCTGAACCAGGGACAGTAAAGCATTGATACCCTTTCAGTTACAGAAAGGGGATCAATATGCCATTTTATATTTTTTCCACCAAGTAACAGAAGTAAAAGCCTGGATCCAAATTTCTTTTCGGACAGAAATGCCCTGATGTCATAGCAGGTTCTGAACCGGATATCCTTATCTATCCGGCGTCGTTATTTAGCCATTCTCCTACCCCATCCTTTAGCGATAGGGCTTTCAGACTCGGAATTTTTGATTTTATCGTGCGTACGGCTTCTGCGCTTCGGACTCCCGAACTGCAGTAAAAAACATAGGTAAATTGTGCACAAAAATAATCCTTAAAGTCCTCGATTTCATCCACAGGAATGTGAATTCCACCGATGTTGAAAGCTTGGCGTTCCTGGAAGGTTCTTACGTCGACAAGCTTGGTGTTTCCAGCGTCCACTCCTTGCTGAATCGCGCTTTTAGAAACTGTAGGAACTTGAAATGCGCTAAAGAAATCTTTGATTGCCGTAATGGTGTAGTTCCCTAATTTTGTAATATTTTCCTGCACAGGTGTTGGGTTAGTGTTTATTGGCCATTTGTTGGCTTTATTATCAATTATCAAGTCGGCAAATCCCATCGATTTCAGGCAGGATCTGTCGACTAAAATTTTTCAATTAGTTTTCTGGAAGTAGAACGACAACCTTGCCAACGCTGCGGCCGGTTTCCACTGCAAGGTGCGCTTGTGGCAACTGTTCAAAAGGAAATGATTTAGAAACGTATGGCTTTAGTACTCCTGAGGATAAAAGTTCAGCAATTGCAGCCATGTCTTCCCCATTTGATTTAACAAGCAAGAATTGGGCATCTACGCCATGGGTGGCCGCAAGTGCAAGGGCAGATTCGCTCAAGGTCGTTGGAATAGTGACAAGCATGCCGCCTTTTTTAACAAGTGGCAACAATCGCTCCGTATTTTCACCCCCTACCGCATCGAGCGCAAAATCCAGATTTCCTATAAGATTTTCCAGTTCTGTGCCCTTATAATTCACATGTTCATCGACACCAAGGCTTAGAACAAATTCGCGATTATTCTCCGAAGAGCTTCCTATGACATAGGCACCAAGGTGTTTAGCCAGCTGAGCTGCGAAATGGCCAACACCTCCCGATGCTGCCGAGATGAGTATCTTCTGAAAACTTTTAATTTTAGCAGTCTTTACCAGGACCTGATAGGCGGTGAGCGCTGCGAGCGTAGACGCTGCCGCTTCCCCAAAGCTAATGTTGCCGGGTTTTATTGCCATTTGTGAGGCAGGGGCGGCAACTAGCTCTGCGTAGGCCTTTGCGTAACCTGGAAAGTTGACCATACCAAAAACCTCATCGCCAACCTTAAAATCACCCGCATGCTCGCCTACTTTCTCTACAATACCGGAAATGTCCCAGCCTAGTACCAACGGGTCATTGTCCTTAATCATCGCGTAAAAGCCTATCCCTTCCCTAGTCTTGACGTCTACCGGATTGATGCTTATTGCCCTGGTTCTAATGAGCAGTTCATTGTCCGCTATCTGCGGGCTTGGAATTTCCTTAAGTTCTAAATTGGTAGCCACTCCCGGCTTGGTCAATACAAATGCTCTCATTTCGATTTTTTTTGGATGATAGTTTAAGGACCAAACTTATTGCATTGAAAAGGAAATAAATTGTACAGATGAGGGATAATTGTGTATAGATAGAACAATTGCATGAGGGTATCTAATTAAAAAAACAAAGCTCTTCAGCGATCACTCCTTGAATTTATGAGAGATAAGGTCATCCGTACAACAAAAAAGCTTTATGTACATTGAAAGGTAGATCGGGCGGGATTAATTTTGTTTCTATGAGTACTACATTTAATGTGCCGGCTAGAGACGAGGTCTCACCTGCAAATCAAGGAATCTTTGATACTGTAAAAAAATCCATGGGCTTCGTGCCGAATCTATATGCAAGCTTTGCCCATTCGGAAAACGCACTGGGAACTTTTCTTGGCGCTCAGAGCGGAAAATCATCGCTTAGCGCAAAGGAAAAGGAAGTTGTAAATTTGGTTGTAAGTCAAGTGAATGACTGTACGTATTGCTTGAGCGCCCATTCTGCTATCGCTAAATCAAATGGATTTACGGACGAGCAGATTTTGGAAATCAGAAGCGGCGATATTTCATTCAATGAAAAATACGATGCATTGGCCAAGTTCGCTAAGGAACTTGCTGAAAATAAGGGTGAGGTTGAGCCTTCGGTAATCGATGAGTTTATGGCCAGGGGATATAACCAGGAAAACTTGATTGATACGATTATGCTTGCCGGGATTAGAACGATTACGAATTACGTATATGCGGTTACTAAGCCAGAGGTAGACTTTCCGGCAGTTCCCAGCTTATAATTTCTCATCGTTAATAAAAGGTCTTCAGGACCTGTTCAAAAAATTTGATATGGGAAAAATATTTAATTCAATCGTCGTACTCAGCTCTAAAGCTGGGAATCTTGGTCTTGGATTTACACGTTTTGCATGTGCGCTCGTGTTGATCTGGATTGGCGGGCTCAAATTTGTGAGTTACGAAGCGGATGGTATCACTCCGTTTGTAGCCAATAGTCCTTTCATGTCTTTCTTTTACAGCAGACCACAGGAGTACAAAACGCATGGCAATAAAGAAGGTGAACTCATCAAGGCAAACAGGCAGTGGAATGAAAAAAACAACACCTACGGATTTGGAAATTCGCTGGGCATGTTGCTTATCGGAATCGCTATATTGTTGCTGCTTGGCTATTGGAATGATCATGCCGGCTTCTTTGGGAGCATGCTTTTGCTCCTTATGAGTATTGGTACATTATCTTTTCTGGTCACGACCCCAGAATCCTGGGTACCAAACCTTGGGGATGGCGCATATGGCTTCCCCTACCTGTCTGGAAGGGGAAGGCTGGTGATCAAGGATGTTATCATGCTTGGCGCAGCGATAATTCTGCTTTCTGAAGCCGCCAAAGGCATCATCAGAAAAGAAAGAAAAAAAGTCCTGGGCTATTAACGGTCAATAAAGGACTAAAAAATGTTATAAAAAATGGAAGCAAAAATAGGAATAACATCAGCAAACAGACAGGCCGTTTCAGAGCAACTAGCCAAATTGCTCTCAGATGAGTACGTACTGTATACCAAGACGAGAAACGCTCATTGGAATATCGAAGGGGCGGACTTTTTGTCCAAACATAAGTTTTTTGAAGAACAGTACACCAGGCTGGATGAGTTCATCGACAGCGTTGCGGAGCGCATTCGAAAAATCGGACATTATGCCCCGGCAACACTAAAGAACTTTCTCTCCCTTACCCATCTAAGCGAATACAGCGAGCGGAAGAACGATGCCTTGGGATTTATCAAGGACCTGCTGGCAGATCATGAAACAATAATTGAATTCATCAGGGGGAACATCAACACCATTGCAAATAACTATCTGGACGCAGGTACGAGTGATTTTCTAACCGGGCTTATGGAATCGCACGAGGAGATGGCCTGGTTTCTAAGAGCGCATATAAAATAGTTTTTTTTAGGTTTATAGGTTGATGCCGGTCAGGAATTCCTGCCGGCATTTTTTTGTCCAAAATTTTTCGAACCCTCCCTAACCATTTTATTGCTAAAAAAAGAATGGTCAATCACTCCAATGGTGCTATTTTTTCTAAGTTTCGTACAAAGCTGGCCATTTAGCAGGGCTTAATTTTGAGATAAGAAAACTTAATATTATGGCAAAAACAATTTTCATTACGGGGGCTTCCCGTGGATTTGGTAAAATCTGGTTGGAATCATTTTTGAAACGAGGAGATAGGGTTGCAGCAACATCCAGGAATGTAGATGGACTGAAATACCTAGAGGATCAATATCCCGACACTTTCTTATCATTGCAACTGGACATCACGGACCGTTCCTCGGTATTTGCCGCATTGGATAGGGCAAATGAACATTTCGGCGGGCTTGATGTAGTGATCAATAACGCTGGATACGGGGTATTTGGTATGGTTGAGGAAATTGATGAGCAGGCAGCCAGATCTCTGATCGAGACAAATATCCTGGGAACATTATGGGTTACACAGGCTTGCTTGCCCATCTTCAGGAAAAAGGGAGGTGGGCATATCATTCAGCTTTCAAGTGTTTTGGGCTTATGGTCGTTGCCTTCGCTCGGAGTTTACAGTGCTACCAAGTTTGCAGTTGAGGGATTAAGTGAAGCGCTCGCGAAGGAAGTATCCGCGCAGGGAATTAGCGTAACTTTGGTAGAGCCAAATGCATATGCTACCGACTTTGGCGGTACATCAGCGGTTGTCAGTCAGCCCATTGCAGCCTATGATGGCCTGAGGACTTCATTAGCCTCTAGAGGGGATAATAAGGACAGTTATGGTGATCCAGAGGCGACAGTAGATGCTATACATAAGCTGATAGATAGCAGAAATCCACCACTGAGATTTTTTCTGGGAAAGATAGGATTGTTAAAAACGAAAGCAGTCTACGGGGAGAGAATCGAAGAATGGGAGAAATGGAACGAGACTGCTATTGCGGCGCATAGAAAATGAGCATAAATAGTTTTGCTCATCGCTTTATTGGTTATGGACGTGCAGGACTTGAAAAAAGGGAACAGCAAAATTTGCATTCCCTTTTTTTTTGGAGCCAATTGTTTTACTTCCCCATGTGTTGCGGAAGATCCTCTGTGGTAATTCCCAGGTTTTTCATAACGCTCATACCTAGCGCAAAGTCTGCCCTAAAGAGATGGCAAAGCTGTCTGTTTATAATCTCATCTTTTTTATCTCCCTCGATAGACCCCATGGAATCTGCAAAATTCTTAGAAAGTGCAGCTTTCCCCTGTTCATCCAGTACATCTCTATAAAAATTTCCCGGCTGGGTGTAGTGGTCATTTTCCCCTTCGGCATTCCTGTCAAAATGATCAGCAAGATTGGATTCAAGGATTTCTGCCGGTCTCTTGTAGGCATGGTCGGGAGCGATATCGTCGAAACTGTTGGGAAAATAATTCGGCGCTTTTCCAGAGTTCCCATCAACCCTCATTTGTCCGTCTCGCTGATAGTTATTAACCATGAAAGGACAACTGTTTACAGGAATCTGCTCGTAATTTACACCGAGCCTGTAGCGCTGGGCATCCGGATAAGACAAAATCCTGCCCTGAAGCATCTTATCGGGAGAGAAGCCGATCCCGTCTACTATGCGTGCCGGTGCAAAAGCTGCCTGCTCAACTTCAGCAAAATAATTTTCAGGATTGGCGTTCAGTTCCAGTGTACCTACGGGAATCAGGGGATAATCCTTGTGGCTCCAGACTTTGGTAAGATCAAAAGGATTGAAATGATGGCTTCTAGATTGTTCAACGGTCATAATCTGGATTTTTAGATCCCATCTTGGGAAATCGCCCCGATCTATTGCACTCAACAGGTCGCGTTGGGCATAATCCGGATCTATACCTCTCATCTGCTGAGCTTCTTCAGCGGTGAAATTTTTAATTCCCTGTTGGGATTTAAAATGGAATTTCACGTAAACAATCTGCCCTTCGTGGTCAACAAGGCTATAGGTATGACTACCGAAACCATGCATGTGGCGAAAGCCCTTTGGCGTACCTCTATCACTCATCAAAAACATCACCTGGTGAAGGCTTTCTGGATTTAGCGACCAGAAATCCCAGAGCATGGATGCGCTTTTGCAATTGGTATAGGGATCACGTTTCTGCGTATGGATAAAATCAGGAAACTTTTTTGGGTCTTTAACGAAAAAGACTGGGGTATTGTTTCCAACCAGATCCCAGTTTCCATCCTCTGTATAGAATTTTATAGCAAAACCTCTTGGATCGCGTTCTGTATCAGCCGATCCTTTTTCACCGCCAACTGTTGAAAACCTCAGCAGCACTTTTGTTTGTTTTCCTATGGCATTGAACACCTTTGCCTTGGTACAGGCCGAGATGTCATGGGTTACGGTAAATGTGCCATAGGCCGCGGACCCTTTTGCATGAACGATGCGTTCGGGAATCCTTTCGCGGTTGAAGTGGGCCAGCTTTTCATGAAGGATAAAATCCTGAAGCAAAAGCGGTCCTCTGGGACCCACACTTTGGGTATCTTCGTGGTTAAAATAGGGTATTCCAGAGGAAGTAGTTAGTTTTTTCATGTTGCGATAATATTTATTGTTTATTTTAAAATTTTTGGCTTCGCCCGCTCAGAATTGTTGGTGCAGGCAAAAAACCTAATAAAAGGATAAGTTAATTCAAAATTGTCTTACTAGTATCTAAAGGACAGTGCGAGATAGGGATACCATCCTTCGTTGCTCCGGACTGCTACTGCCCTGAGCACCATGAATCCCGCAGGCGCAAAATATACGCCTCCACCCAAACCATGGTGCCAGGCGGTTGATTGCTCGCCTTTTTTCCCTACCCTGCCAAGGTCGTATTGACCGAGAATTCCAAGCTGGCCGGGAAGGACGTAACTAGCCAGGTCTGCAAGCCTCAAGCGTAGTTCCAAATTGTTGAAAATGCTCTGCTCTCCGGCAAACCTGTATTGTCGGAATCCTAGCAGATTTCCCTGCCCGCCAATAAATTGCGCCTGGTAGAACGCTGGTTTTCCTAAGGTGATCCCTCCTCCTAGTCTATCTGCAAGAATGAGGTGGCCAGCGTGATCCAGTTTTTCATATGCAGCCAGGCTTACATTGAGTTGTCCGTAATTATTGGAAAAACTATTAAGTCCTTTAGATCCGGCAATCCGAATGTTGAGGTTTATACCTTTACTGGGCAGTAGAGAACTATTTCTGGTATCGAGCGTATATTCGGCAACTGCGCCTACAAAAAGCTTATTCTTATCCATTGTCAGGCTGTCTGATGAGTGGATGTTAGATGGGTTGCCGATAAGTCGCCCTTGATTTTCTTCTGAGTTATAAGTGTAGTATTCCAGCGATGGCCCTATGCTGAAGGATGATTTTTTGCTTCTCCATCTCACAGCTGGATCCAGCTTATACAGGTTGAACCGGGCACGGTAATAACTGAGTTGCTGATCGCTGTCATATGGCGTCCGGTTTCCCAGGCCGAAAAAGTTCTGAGTATTACTGGGTGCCTTTAACGTTGCGCGCAACGTTAAATCGGCCTTTCCAAACTTCTGTAGCCATTGTCCAAAGTAATCTACCCGAAATGCCGAAGTGCCAAAGGAGTATAAGAAACTTAAGGAATGGCTGCTGGCATAGGGAACTTTCCTAAATCCCGGGTTGGTAAAATTTATTCCGGCTCCGATCTCAAGCCCATCATCGTTGTTATATCCCAGGTTGGGGAAAATGAATTTCCTTTTATACAAATCCTTTGCCAGGTAGGATGTGTTTGCGCTGTCATCAGAGCGCCTCAGCGAGAGTCCATTTTTTTCAAAATACTGGATGGAATCCTTCTCGTATAGCCGAACTTTTCTGCCTTGTGTAACCAAGTAGTTTTTCTGGCCCTCGCCCCCTATTATCCGCACTGAAATGTTTGATGATTTGTTGTTGATTAAGATAGAATCTTTACCACCCCTCAAATATACCCTTAGCTCTTTGGTAATCTTTGGATCGAAGATCCTGGAGAATATTAGCGGATTCTTCTTAGATTGGTTTGTCTTATAGATTTTCACCAGCAACTGTTTATTGTCGTGCGAGCTTATGGATAAGTGCTCAGATTTATCGCTCATTGGAATATCTACTATCCGGTTGAAAAAACGGTAGTATTTTGCCATCATCCCCGGGAGCTCTTGCCGGCGCAGTTTGAGTTGAGAGAGCAGCTGGTCTTTCCTCCTGCTATAGCCAGGTTCTGGAAGCCTGCTAAGGGCATCGGCGAGAACATCGTCGCTTATTGCCTGGCAGAATGCTACCACAGTGCTGTCCCACTCATCCTGAGAAATTTCATCGAATATCCTGCTATTCATTTCCCGTCCTTCCCACAAAAACCAGTTTATGTTTTTCACATTTCTTTCATACCCCTGCATCATGGGCAAAAGCCAGCTGGATTGAGCCATGCGCTGAATCATTCCGTCAGATCGGTAGAATACCTGATCTCTGTCTCGAGGTATCGGCTGATATTGAATCTCCCCTTTTTTTGCTGAGGGGTACCATCGCCATTGGTCTTCATGCCTATCCCAGTCGCCTATGAGATAGTCAAGGCATTTTGCTTTCAGCATCATTTGGGCATCAACTTGATTATCATAGCTTTCCGATAGTTTTTTAAGCATCTTAGACGTGTTGTCTGAATGACCAACCGGATAGCGCTCCTCCAACAGGCATACGGTATTGGCGAAGATCTTCCCTATCTCTCCCAGTCCAGGATCTTCGCTCACCCACCCGATTACGGGATTGGTATGGTAAAGGCCGGCAGCTTGGGCAAGGGGGGCTACGATTAGCGCTGAAAAAGGGTGTTGAGCGGACATGTTGTCCTTAATGACCTCTCCTGCGAAGGTTTTCCGCAGTGCTTCCGGCAAAAGTACCTCGGGAAATTTTTCTACCATCCTCAAGGCATACTCATTGCCTTCGGTATCTTCTAAATGAAGTGATTTCGACTGATTTCCGCCACCAACTCCTGTAGCCTTTAAGCCTCCGAAAAGCTTTGAGAGGTGCAAGACTGGAAGTTTGGTTAAAGAGGCGTATTCCTTGCGGTAGTTTTCACCAAAAAGGTATCGATGAACTTTGCTTACACTATCATACTTGGGAAGTATTTTCACACTGATGCTATCGCTCAAAATCATTTTTTTTTCCTGGGCACGGTTTAGAGATGGGAAACATGAAATTAAGCAAAGGGTAAGGCAGAGTGTGTAAAGGTAATTTTTCATAATATTGAGCTGAATAGTTAATCCAAGACAAAACAAATACCAACAAATAAAACATTAATAATCAGATTGTTAAATAAATTATCACCCTAAACTAAACTCGATATTTCGCTATAGAAGCGCTTAATAACTATATATCGCTACCAGATATTCAAGGAAATATTGTAGGATTTATTTTCCCGAAATTCTCTTAGCCGCCTTTACCGTTCCAAAATCATGGTCGCGCCCTGTCCTCCCGCTGCACAGACAGATAGAAACCCCCTGCCCGTTCCTTTTTGGTCGAGAAGCTTGGCGAGCGTTGCGATAATCCTTCCACCAGTTGCGGCAAATGGATGTGCAGTGGCAAGACTCCCACCGCGGACATTTAAGCGCTGGCGATCAATTTGCCCAAGTGGATCGAATCCAAAAGAAGCGCTTAGCGCTTTATCTTCCCATATTTTTAATGTGGCG
>Ga0247815_10001699_pt1 | contig 16750 bp, 16 predicted proteins | sample UWRJL194509B1_FD_181014 | JGI IMG/M metagenome (GOLD analysis project Ga0247815, IMG submission 181014) | Plant litter microbial communities from Arlington Agricultural Research Station in Wisconsin, United States - UWRJ-L194-509B-1 | ecosystem: Environmental > Terrestrial > Plant litter >...
GGCGTCGATGGCCTTCCAGTGGGATTGCGCGGCTTTTTCTACGTCGGCGGGACTATATTTATCTTGCATGATTGGTGAGCGGCCAAAAGTGTATATGAACCGGACATTATACCGGCTGAACCGGCTCCGGCGCATAAGAGTCGCCCCGCCAAGGCCGCTGCGCTACCATGGGGGGATGTTTTATCGTGAATATCCGCGCCTTGCAGGCGCTGGACGCCAGCGGCGTCTCCCTGCGCATCGAGGATCTGGCGACGCGGCTGGGCGTGCCGCGCCAGCACATCGCGGCGGAGTTCCGCGACAAGGTAGGGCTGACGCCTAAGCTATATGCGCGCATCCGCCGCTTCCGCCGCGCCACGGCGGCGCTGGAAGTCACCCCGGCGCCCGATTAAGCGCAACTGGCGTTGGAGTGCGGCTACTTCGACCAATCGCACCTGATCCACGACTTCCAGGAATATTCCGGCAGCGCGCCGGAGCGCTTCCTAAAGACAGCGTAAACATAGTCTCCTTGGATTGCGCTATGTAGGCGTCGCGCCTATGGAATCATAATAGGCAGCTAGCGTATCATTTCAAGATACAGCGACCATCTGTGGAGGCCAATATGACAGCGGATTCGAGTAAGAAATTGGACGGCGTCCAGCCGAAAAAGTCACAACTAGCAAGCGCAAAATCCAGCGTCACCAAAAAAAAGCCCATGCGCGTTGTGAAATCACCGCCTAACCCGGGGTCTCTGCCAATAGAAGCTGTGCGGCGTGTGGTCGCGGAAGCAATACGGGCCCACAAAAAATAAGCTGCCGATGAAAGCGACGACCTACAACACTAGTGTTTTCCTCAACTGCCCATTTGACGCAGAGTACAAGACATTGCAAAACGCGACTGTATTTGTGGTCTACGAATGCGGTTTTATTCCTCGTTGCGCGTTGGAGGAGAGTAATGCAGGTGATGTGCGGTTTAACAAAATCGAAAGGCTCATCGAATCCTCCCGATACGGCATCCACGATATCTCACGTACGGAACTCGATAACGTCAGTGAATTGCCGCGCTTTAATATGCCTTTCGAGCTCGGACTATTCATGGGTGCGCGACGATATGGCACAGCAATCCAAGAAAAAAGAATTTGCTGATTTTGGATAAAGAACAATATCGTTATCAGAAATTTATTTCTGATATTGCCGGACAGGATATCCGGTCACATGACGGAAATGTCGCCCTACTGATCAGACATGTACGCGATTGGCTGAATGCCGCATCAAGCACCACCATACCGGGAGGAAAACAGATTTACGCCCGGTATGCACAATTTTCTGCAGACTTGCCTGAAATGTGCGAGAAATTTAAGATTTCGCCGGATGAGCTCAACTTCACTGACTACAGTGTTTTTGCCTCGGAATGGATCCGCCACGCAAATACAGTCTGATAACGACCTTCCATTTTTACAATCACGAAGGCTGATGATGTGCCAAGATGGTGTTTTCAACATCTACGCGGAGACAAATATGATCAAGGGATTGCGTACAGTGGCTTACCCGGTGGCCGACCTGGCCACCGCCAAGGAGTGGTACGCCAAAGTGTTCGACACGGCGCCGTATTTCGACCAGCCGTTCTATGTCGGCTTCAACATCGGCGGCTTCGAACTGGGCTTGGTCCCGGACGGCAAGCCGGGCAAAGCCGGCAGCATGGTCTACTGGGGCGTCGACGACATCGCCGCCGAAGTCGCCCGCATCACCGCGCTGGGCGCCACCGTCCATGGCGACATCCAGGACGTCGGCGAAGGCATCAAGACGGCGGAACTGGCCGACCCGTTCGGCAACCTGCTTTGCCTGATTGATAACCCACACTTCGATTCGACGGCGGTGCGCTAGCGTAGTCGTGCCAACTGCGCCAAATCCCACCGATCGCGCCGCACATCAAGCCGGGGCTGCCTAGCCCCGCGTCGTCGCAGCGATAACTCCGCCACCGCGCTCCCAAGGCCCCCGCCCCGCCTCCCCGCAGCCATGTCCAACTCCTTGGACGCAGCTTCCTGAAACGCCGTCTTGCTGCGTTATACCGCAGTAACTACCATGCAAGTCATGCGGTCATCCCGACCGTCCGACATCATGGGCGCGCCTAAGCGTCCCCACTCCGGAGTACCAATGACTTTCAAATTGACGCGGCGCCATGTAGTAACGTTGGGTGCCAAAGCAGCGCTGGCGGCAATCGCGGGGAACGCTTCCGCGCTGGACGCCGACGCTACGCAACCCCGTTCCAAAGCCACTTCCGGCTCCCAAGCCGGAAAACTCTACGATGTGCTGATTGTCGGCGGCGGTTCCGCCGGCGCCGTGCTGGCGGCACGCTTGAGCGCGGACCGGCGGCGCCGAGTGCTGTTGCTGGAAGCTGGTCCGGATTTCACGCCCGATAACTATCCGGCGGCGCTGACCAACGCCAATCTGGTCGCCAGCTCGCCCGCGCACGATTGGCACTACCACAGCCAAGACGCGGCCGGCTTGGGCCACGATATCGGCATCCCGCGTGGCCGCGTGATCGGCGGCAGTTCGGCCGTGAACGCTGCGGTGGCGATGCGCGCCCGCCCGGCCGATTTTGCGCGCTGGGCCGGGCGCGGGATCGAAGGCTGGGCCTGGCCGGACGTGCTGGCCGCTTACCGGGCCATGGAAAACACGCCATCGGGCGAGGATGCCTGGCATGGCCGCAACGGTCCGTTTCCCGTCCGTCAGCGCACGGCGGCGGAGAACACGCCATCGATGCGCGCTTTTGTGGCGGCGGCGGAGTCGGTCGGTTTGCCGCATGTCGCCGACTTCAACGGCGCCCGCCAGCATGGCGTCGGCCCGTATCCGCTGAATGTCATCGATGGCGTCCGCATCAACACAGGCATGGCTTACCTGAGCGCCGATGTGCGCGCCCGTCCGAATTTAACCATCCGCGGCGGCGCCGAAGTGGACCGCGTGCTGATCGAACATGGACGCGCCGTCGGCGTGCGGCTGCTCAACGGCGACGAGGTCCGTGCCGGCGAAGTGATCCTATCGGCCGGCGCCATCGGCAGTCCCGCCATCCTGATGCGATCCGGCGTCGGCCCGAGCGGCCATCTGAGCGACATGGGAATCGCCACCGTGGCCGACTTGCCGGTGGGCGAGCGGCTGCAGGAGCATCCCTTCTTCTATAACGTATATGCCTTGAAGGAATCAGCCCTGGCGATGACGCCGGCGGCCGGCGCCATCGTCTGGACGCGTTCGCGGCAGGCCGCTGCGGACGACTTGGATCTGCATATCTCCGGCACCCATCTGATCGATCCCAAAGCCAGCCCGACCGGCGGCGCGATCGTACTCGCTTGCGCCGTCACCTTGCCGAAGTCGAATGGCAGTGTGCGTCTCGCCAGCAGCAACCCGCGCGTGGCGCCGCAAATTCGATACAACTTTTTCGAGCAGGAAAGTGACCTCGACCGGATGGTGGAAGCTGTCGAGCTTTCGCGCGAGATCGGCCGCGGCGCGCCGTTCGCGGAGCTGATCGACCACGAAATGGCGCCGGACTCCACGGTGCGCGACGCGAAGGCCTTGCGTCAAAACATCGTCGCCAACGTCGCCGGCTACCAACACCCCACTTCGAGCGTGCCAATGGGCGCCAGCGGCGACAAAACCGCCGTCGTCGACGCATGGGGAGCGGTGCGCGGCATCGCCGCTTTGCGTGTGGTCGACGCGTCCATCATTCCCGACATCCCCTCCGTGGCGACCAACCTCACCACGATCATGCTGGCGGAGCGCATCAGCGCCCATCTGGTCAATTAACCCGCGCAACGCCATCAAGGAAAAATCATGAACAAAACAAGCTTACTCAATCCGACCGACCGCTGGAACGGAAAAATCTACAGCAACGGTTGGCGCGACGGCGGTCTTGAAAGCGCCGATGTCACCGACAAGGCCAGCGGTGAAGTGCTGGGCCAAATCGGCGTCGCGTCGGGCGCCGACGTGGCGGCCGCCGCGTCGGCGGCACACGCGGCACAGCGGGAATGGGCCAAGACGCCAGGCCCGCTGCGCGGCGACATCTTGCGCGAAGTATCCCGGCTGATCTTGCTGCATGCCGACGAGATCGCCGAGCAGTTGATCCGCGAGACCGGCTCCATCCACGCCAAGGCCCAGTGGGAGGTGAATGTGGTGGCGCGCGAAATCGCGGAGGCCGCCGCGCTGGGCAGCGCGCCGCAAGGCATGCTGACCGCCACCACCGACGCCGAGATGACCAGCATCGCCCGCCGCGTTCCGCTCGGCGTGGTCGGTATCATCACGCCGTGGAACTCGCCGTTCATCCTGGGCGCCCGCGCCATCGGCCCGGCGCTGGCGATGGGCAACGCCGTGCTCCTGAAGCCCGACCTGCAGGCCGCCGTCGTCGGCGGGGTGGTGTTCGCCCGCCTGCTCGAGCTGGCGGGCCTGCCGGCCGGCTTGTTCCACGTGCTGCCGGGCGGCGCCGATACCGGCGCGGCGCTGGTCAGCGAAGATTTAGTCGACATGATCAGCTTCACCGGATCGACCAAGGTCGGCCGGCAGATCGGCGCGATCGCCGGCGGCCAGCTCAAGCGCGTGTCGCTGGAGTTGGGCGGCAACAATCCCTACATCGTCACCGAGGACGCCGATATCGACGCCGCCGCCAGCGCGGGCGCTTGGGGGGCGTTCTTCCACCAAGGCCAGATTTGCCTGACGGCGGGCCGCCATCTGGTGCATGAACGGGTCGCCGAGGCCTACACCGCAGCGCTGGTCGCCAAGGCGCGGGCGCTGGTGCGGGGCGACCCGCGCGACCCCGCCGTGCAGATCGGTCCCGTCATCAACGAGCGCCAGGCCGCCAATGTCGAGCGCATCGTCGCCGAGACGCTGGCGCAAGGCGGCAAGCTGCGCGCCGGCGGCGGGCGCAACGGCTTGTTTTTGGAGCCGACCGTGATCACCGGCGTGTTGCCCGGCATGGCCGCGTTCGACGAAGAGATCTTCGGCCCGGTCGCCCCGATCACCACGTTCCGCGACGACGCCGAGGCGATCGCCCTGGCCAACCAAAGCGAATACGGCCTCGTGGCGGCGGTGGTGTGCCGCGATCTCGCCCGCGCCCAACGCATCGCCGACGCCCTGCATGCCGGCGTGGTGCACATCAACGACCAGACGGTGCTGCATTCGGTGTACGGCCCGATCGGCGGTTTCGGCGCCTCCGGCAACGGCTTCACGCATAGCACGCTGACCAACGCGGACCAGTTCAGCGAGTGGCAGTGGATCACCACACGTGGCAAGCTGCCGGCCTATCCGTTCTGATCGTCGCCACAGCGCCCGGCAACGCGGCTTGTTTCCCGCGCTGCCGCGCGATGCCCGTCATTGCAAGCACCCTGCCGCGGCCCCGCATGTCATTTCTTCACTCTAGGTATATCTTCATGTTCAAAATTCCCGCCCTGGCCTTCGCGTTGCTGCCACTCGCCGTTCACGCCTCAAACCTGCCCGACTATCCCTTCATCCACGCCACCGGCGAAGGCTATGTGATGGTGGTGCCCGATATCGGCGAGATCGATTTCGATATCAGCGCCTATGATCCCGATCCGGCCGCCGCGGTGGCTGTCGTCCAGTCCCGCGCGTCCGAGGTGCGCGCGCTGTTGGCCGCAAAGGCCGGCGAGGGGCCCGATGGCGCCAGCGCCGACGTACACGACATACGCAAGGAAATGCGCAAGTCCGCCAATCCCGATGCCAACGCCGCCCCCGATTACGATATCCGCAGCTCGGTCCACATCTTGGTGCGCAACCTCGGCAACTGGCGCCCCATCATGGAAGCGCTGCTGGAATTGAAAAATGTCGATCACATGACCACGACTTTTAGCAAGACCGACCGTTTCAAGGTCGAGCAGGAACTGACCGCGGCGGCCGTCAAGGATGCCCAGCGCCGGGCCGAAAGCATGGCGGCCGGTTTCAGCAAGAAACTGGGCGCGGTGGCCGCGGTCTCGTCCGGCCAGCTGCGCAACCTGACCGGCGCCGTTGGCCTGATGCCCGGCGATCTCTATAAAAGCGGTCCAGGCGGCGCGGCGGAGCAGCACGACAAAGATTTCCTCACCGTCGACGTACTAAGATGGTCGCAGACTGTGGACATGATTTTCCGTATCAAATAACGCTGGGAAGTCATAAACACGCTCAAGGGATGCGAACCATCGCGTCGCCGGTGGCCGAGGCCGGCAGCGCGACGAGTGGCCAACGCGTTCGGCGCCAAGCATAGTCCAATTTGTTGGCTACAAGATCTCATTAAACGGGCTTGTTCCGGCTCGATTTCCTCCATACCATGCGGCGGTAATTGATTTGGAAATCGATCTCAGAAAGAATGACATGCCATTGGATAGCGGTATATGGACCGGAGCCGACGCCGCGGTCGGCGGTAACTGCAACGCCAGCCGCGTCACAAAGCGCGCAGCAACGATCAGCGTGGCGGTTGCTCACGGCGATGCCATCGTGCGGGCCGGGCTGAATTCTCTGCTGGGCGCGTACAGCGATCTACGCGTCGAGATGGAGGACGCCTCGCCGCCGTCTCATCATGGCGCCGACGTGATCATTTTCGACTATGCAGGCGGCCTTGATTACATGCGCTGCGCCAACGCGCGTCGCGGCGACACCTCTCCGCGGGTGCTGATCATCACCCATCGGGGCAAGGAATGGCAAGTGCACACGGCGCTGAAGGCGGGCGTGCACGGCTATGTGCGGCAAAGTGCCGATTCGGAACAGCTGCTGGCGGCTGTGCGGGCGCTGGGCAAGGGCACGCGTTATTTGAGCGATGAGCTGCGAGGCTGTATTGATGACAGCCGCTCCCGAATCAACCTCACGGGCCGCGAGACAGATGTATTGCAACAATTAGCGCATGGCGATTGCAACAAGCGCATTGCGCGCAGTCTTGGTATCGGCGTCGGCACCGTTAAAACGCATGTCAAAGGTCTCTGTGACAAGCTTGGTGCAACGACGCGCACTCAGGTCGTGGTATTGGCGATCCGGCGCGGCCTGGTTTGCGATGGCGCCCTGGACCTTGCCATCCCCGAGTTAGAACATCAACCTTTCACCAACATACCTCTATGACTATCGACCGGCATTTCGCGACGTTTGTTTTAATGATGATTATCGGTACGCCCTCGCCGGGCCAAGCATCACCAGCGCCAGACGCTGCGGCCGATCCACTATCTTATCTGGCGGCGGCTAAATTGGCCAGCGGCGGACCGGCTTGGGATCGGCTCAATTCGATACATCAAATTGCCAGCGTAAGACAAGGGGGGGAGGATGGCATCCTGGACGCGCTCACGGACCTGAAACACCTACGCACTCTGCAGCGCATGGAGCTCGGCGCGGCCGTCGATCTGCGGGGCTGGGATGGCGTTGCGGGATGGTCAACCTCGGGCTCCGGCCTAGTCCAACCAGGCACAAGCGATGAATCGATCGCCGCCAGCGTCGCCATGTCTTATCGCGCCGCGTATGCATTTTTCTGGCCGGAGCGCTGGCCCGCGCGGTTTGAGTATGTAGGCAAGCAAGAGCAAGGGAAACATGCCTACGACGTACTCAGGATATCGCCGGCCAAGGCTGATCCGTTCGAGCTGTGGATTGATCACGATACCCATCTCATCGCGCAAGAGATAACCATAGGCGGCGGCCAACCCAGCACCAGTTCTTTCGATGATTACCGTCGAGTCCAAGGCGTGCTGTTACCTTTCAGTCAAAGAGACTCGATCGGTGAACCGGAATTCGATACCGTATACGCCACCCGAAGCGCCATTTTCGGCGACACATTAGGCGCGGGAACATTTTCGCCGCCCGCTCCCCCGGCCGAGCCTGACCCATTCCCTGAAGGACGCGATAGCGTCACGTTGCCTATGGAGTTCATCGATAACCATATTTATATCAAGGCGAGAATCAATGAAGGCCCGCCCCAGACCTTCATATTCGACACCGGCGCCACGACCATGCTGGGCAAGAGCCAGGCACTGGCCATGGGACTTCAGCCAGAAGGGTCGCTGGCCGGGACGGGGTTGGGCGCGGCGACGGTGGAGTTCAATAACGCACGGGTGCGGAGTATCGGTATCGGCGGTCTAAAACTACCCGGACACCAAGTAAGGACGCTGGACATTACGGACCTCCAAAAATCACTGGACGTCGATTTTGTAGGCTTTCTTGGCCTTGAACTCGCGCAGCGCGCGGTGGTTCGTATTGACTACGCGGGCCAGCTGTTCACGCTGATTAAACCCTCCGCGTTCAAACCATCGTCTTCGGCGATCGCGATACCATTGATGTTCGATGAGCACATGCCTGTTGTCGACGCCACCATCGACGGTATCGCTGGCCAGTTTCAAGTCGATACCGGCGCAAGCCAGCCGCTTACCTTGATGACGCCATTCGTAGCTCAGCATCGCTTGACGGCCAAATACAACACGCGACGCTCCCAGTCGGGCGGCGCCGGCGGCGACACCAGCGACGCATTGGCGAGAACCGGGGAATTGCGGATTGGTTCGGTACTGATCCAAAACCCGGTGACCACGCTGAAGTTGGGCACGCGCGGTGTGGAAGCTTCCACATGGATAGCCGGAAATATCGGTAGCGGGATGTTGCGCAGGTTCACAGCCACATTCGATTACCCCCACCAGATGCTGTATCTGGAGCCGAACCCGAATTTTCTCGCCCCGGATGTTTACGACCGGTCCGGACTCAGAATGCGACGCGACGTCGATGGTAGCGCCTTGATTGTTTTTGTCATGCCGGGCAGCGGCGCCGAGTTGGCTGGCATCATGAAGGGCGACCGGATACTCGCCGTCGACGGGGCCGGCATTCACAGCTTGCCTTTGCCGTCACTGCGAAAGCTGTTCAAGGGGCTGGCGGGAGCCGAGATCCGATTATCGATCTCGAGCCAAGCCGGCGAACCGCGCGAAGTAAAGCTGCGCCTGAGCGATTTAATCTGAGCGACATCAACCATGCCGATCGCGGCCGCGCTACACGGGCACGCACTCGGGCATCCGCTCGATCAAAAAGTCGAGGAACGCCCGAATCGATGGCAGCATACCCTGGCGAAACGGCAGCACGGCGGAGATGGTCGCCTCGTTCGCGAGCCAGTCCGGCAAGACGCGCACCAATTCCCCGGCGCAGCTTTCCTGCTGGCAAACATAGGCCGGCAGCGCGACGATTCCCAGTCCCGCGATCGCCGCCTGCTTGAGCGCCACCATGTCGCCGCTGCCCAAGCGCGGCGCCAGCGCAACGGTCACACCGCCGTGCATGGGATGGCTTAGTTCCCAATTAAATGGTTTTCCGTGGCGCAGCATCAGCAACGTCTCGTGCCGGGCCAATTCGGCGGGCGTCGATGGAATTCCATGCGAGACCAGGTAGGCCGGACTAGCGTAGAGAAACCAGCGCGATTGGACCAAAGGCCGCTGTATCAGCATCGAATCCGACAACGGCCCGGTGTGGGCGCGCACCGCCACGTCGTAATTGCCGCGAACGATGTCGACCGGATCATCGCTGACGTGCTGGATCAAGTTTATGCGTGGATATTTTCGAATGAAATCGGGAAGCAGCGGCATCAACGCAAACATCGACGTGGCCGCCGCGGTGGTGAATCGAATCGTGCCGCTGGGTTCGGACATGCGCTCGAGCACGCTGCTTTCGGCGAGCTCGGCATGCCGTATGGCTTCGATCGCGTGGCGGAAGAACAACTGGCCCGCATCGGTCATGCTCAGGCTGCGCGAGGTGCGGTGCAGCAGCCTGGTTCCAAGCGCCGCTTCAAGTTGCTGCAGACGGTGGCTGAGCGTCGATTTCGGAATTTTCATCTGCCGGCTGGCGGCGGTGATCCCCCCATATTCGACGATACCAACAAAAAAACGGAAGTCATTAAAATCAAGCATAAAGATGTGTCCTCAAGCAATTGGCAAGAATGGCGATGCCGCCGCCCAAGGTTGACGGCATGGCGCCGCCATCGCGAATATTCAAGCGCCGGTCTCGGCGCGCGCGGTGGACGCCGCGTTGTCCCGCCAATCGGCCAGACCCTGCTCGACCAAGGCCATTTTCCGACGCATGGCGCCCGTCGCGTCGGCGCCCAACGCCGCGTGCAAGGGTGGCTTTTCCGCCTCCATCAGATTGATGATGGCCGCGGCCCCCTTGTCGGCGAGATTCGGCTGTTTACCCTGGAGGCCGCCGATCGCGCCGCGGAATTTTCCCGCCGGCGTATCCGCATAGTCGTCAATCATCCGTGCCGCGTAGGTCAACGAACCGCCGACAAACCGCGTCTCGAAGATGCCGATCGTTAGCACGGTCGACGCGATGCCGAACGGCGCCAGTTCGGCCGCCAGCGCTTCGCCAACGATGCTCGTCGCGCTCTTCGCGGCGCAATAGAGGCCGAATCCCGGATAGCCGATGAAACCGCCGATCGCGGAAAATTGAATCAAGTGGCCGGAGCGTTGGGCGCGCATCGCCGGCGTGACGGCGCGTAGCATATTCAGGCCGCCAAAAAAATTCAGATCGAAAACCCGGCGCGCTTCGGCGTCCGATGTCTCCTCCACCGCCCCCACGGTACCGGCGCCCGCGCAGTTGGCGAGGATGTCGATACGGCCAAAGCGCGCAAGCGCCTGCGCCACGCCGCGCTTCACCGCCGCCTCATCGGTGATATCGACCAGTATGCCCAGGCCTTGTCCCCGGTGCCTCTGATCGTACGCGGCTATTTCCTCCCGCTTGCGGAACGTGGCGACAACGCGCGCCCCCTTGTCCAACAATTGTGCCACCAGTTCGTAGCCCAATCCCGACGACGCGCCGGTGACCAGAACCACTTTCCCATGTACCGATTTCATTGTTCCTCCTAGCGATACGCCCCGGCAAAACAGGGCAAGCGAGCGCGCATCATATGAGCTGCGATTTTTAGCCACAAGAGCATTAATTGGGATGCAATGTCCACCACGCCAGACTTCCGGCCGCGACGTCAACCACCTGGGGGGGCGCGCCGGCTGGGTTTGCTTTCCAGCTCGGCGCGGTAAGACCAGCGGCCAAATGCGAGCACGCCCAAGACCGACAGCGTGTGCACAATGACGATTGCGCACGGTCCCAAGAGCGTCGCGGCGACGCCGCTCGCCAGGTGGCTCAGGTTCCTGCTCACTATCGAGGCCGCGGCGTTTATTTCTATGCCGCCGAGCAAGTCCATATTCCCGGCCATGTGTAGCATGGCGGCCAGCATCAGCGTATCCGTCATCGATGTGGCCGGGGCCAAAGCCGCCCCGGAAAAACTCACCCAGGCGGGAAGGTGGACCATCGCCGCGGCGATCCAGAACATCCATAGCGGTGGCTTGCGCGGCGCTTGCGGTTGCCAGTGCTTAAAAAGGCTTAGGTTCATTTTTTTCCATGCGGCGACTCGGCCGGTTCAAGAGGTTCAGGCGAAGCGCCGCCCTGCGCCGCGTGGGCCATCGGCGGGGATTCACGTTACCGAGCTGGCGTCGCAGCCAGCATCACAAAATGCGCGCCCGCCTGCGATTCGACGCTGATCTCGATCGCCTGGCCGGCACCGACGGAGGTCGCCTGCCCGGTACCAAGCAGGCGTTGTTCATCTTGGTAACCGACGACCACATCGCCGGAAACGGCGTAGATCCAGGCATGCCGCCCCGGCGGCAAATGATGAATGAACCTTCCGCCCCCGCTCAGGGAGCCGTCGAGCATGGTCATTTCCTGCGGCGCGCCTTGCGCGCCGGTCACGCCGCCGCTGACGCCCAAGACCACGCGCACGCGGTAACCGGCGCCTTCCAGCACGGGCACATCGCCGGCGCGCACGTGCAGCGCATGCGACGTCATGGATTTGAGCCTGTCCGGCAGATCGACAAAGATCTGCAGCCCATGCGCGCGCGCGCCGCCTTCCGGGAGTTGCTCGTGCACCGCGCCCATCGCCGCGGTCAGCCAGTACAACTCGCCGGCCTCGAGGACGAGATTGCGGCCCAGCGTGTCACGGCTGCGCAAGGCGCCCCGCGCATCGTCGAACAACGCGGTCACGACCGACATGCCGACGTGCATATGGGGGGCAAAGGTCGGCTCGGTCATGATGAAGTGATCCACCATCATCAGGGGTCCGATCTCACCGCCGAACTGTTCCTCGGAAAAATGCAGCGAGGTGAAACCATCGCCAATGCTGCGCGGGATCGCCGAGACGACTTTTCCCAGGCGCGCCGGACAGCTGTAGAGCGCCGTGTCTATCGTCTGATTGCCCATATTGCTTGCTCCATGGAGTGTTATCGTGGAAAACAATATAAGCCTATCCCCTGCGCGGCGGAAGCCGTCGCCGGAGCGACTTAGCGTCCGGCACGCCGGACGATCACAATTACATCAGTACGATTTTGGGGAACTCGGTCGCCAGATGGTCGATGAACGCGCGCACCGACGGCAGCAGCCCCTTGCGGCCAGGAATCAGCGCGGTGATCGTCGCGTCCCCCGCCACCCATTCGGGCAATACGCGCGCCAAGGCGCCGGACCTGACGGCGCTTCGGGCGATATAGTTGGGAAGCGCGACAATACCGAGCCCCTGGATCGCCGCGTGCTGAAGACTGACCATGTCGTCGCTCTGCAACCGGGGTTCCAGCGCGATGACCACGTCTTCTTCCGCCAGGCTGGTGTGGCGCAGGCGCCAGGCGGGCGCGACATTATTGCGCGAAAGAAACAACGAGGGATGCGGCCGCAGATCGGCGGGCGTCTGCGGGGCGCCATGCTCGGCGAGATAAGCGGCGCCGGCGAACAAATACCATGGCGCCGGGGCCAGCGTCCTTTGAACCAGGTTCGAGTCCGGCAACGCATCGGTATGGGCGCGGATAGCGATGTCGTAATTTTCGCCAACGATATCGACGGTGCGGTCGGCCGCATGGGCGACGATATTTACCTTGGGATACTTCACCAGGAAGTCGGCAATGATCTCCGACATGGCGAACTGCATGGTGGCGACGCCGGCGGTGCAGCGTATCGTTCCCGTCGGCTCGGCCAGCAGGTGCCGCACCGACGTCTCGGCCAGCGCGGCGTGTTCCAGCATCGCCAAGGCGTGCCGGTAAAATTGGTCGCCCGCCTCGGTGGTGCCGAATCGGCGCGAGGTCCGGCTCAGCAGGCGCACCCCCAGTTCCGCCTCCAGCTGCTGCATCCTGTGGCTAAGCGTTGACTTCGGGATGTCGAGCGTACGGCCGGCTGCGGTAAAGCCGCCGCGCTCGACGACGTGTACAAAGAGATGAAAATCGTTCAAGTCCAGGCGAGCCATGCATCATCCAATCAGTCAGTCAGAAGCCGAGCCGCGATTTTGCAGGGTTTCGCGTTGCGAGTCCAGCAATAGAAACACGCGCCGCCGCGCCCCTCAAGCCGTCCGGCCGGCGCGCAACGCCGCGCGATGATCCAGGCTGAACACACCCGCGCCGAAGGCGACCACCTGCAGCAAGCCTCCCGCCATCGCGATATTTTTCAACAGCTGAAGCAGCTGGCTCTGGTCGCCGATCGCGTGGTGGAACGCCAAGCCGGTGACCAGCGAGAAGAGCGCGAGGCCCGCCGCGACCGGTCGCGTTTGGAAACCCAGCATCAACAACATGCCGCCGCCCAGCTCCACCGCGACGGCGATCGTCATCGCCAGCCCGGCGAAGGGCAAGCCGGATGAGGCGATGTACGCAATGGTCGCCGCCGGCGCCATCAGCTTGGCGACGCCGCTATAGATGAAAATGATCGAGATCATCAGGCGCCCGATGGCGGCGGGTATGGACATGGATGAATTCAGGTTTTGCAAGATGTTCTTTCTTCATTGATTCGATAGGAGTGCCGACGAGGAAACCGAGGCCGCTTGCGGCAAATCATAGTAGAGCCAATTCCCGGGGACAAGCAGGCTTTGCTGGACCCTGGGTCCGATGGCTTGGACGACCACCCGCTTCCACTTCCGCCTGATCGTCCAACCGGATGGAAGATGTATCCCGAAATCATGGATTGCTGCGTGAAATTAATTTCCCTACCATGACTCCACTGCCCACCACCTGGCTGGGCCCTCACCCAAGGAAAATATAATGACTTCAGTAAAAGGCAAAGTTGTGCTCGTCACCGGCGCGTCGTCGGGCCTCGGATACGAACTGGTCGGGCAGTTGCTGGCCAAAGGCGCTATCGTCGTCGCGACGTTCCGCAAGCCGGAGGAGGTGACGGTCTACGACGGCAAGCATAGCGCGCAGGGCATGGGCGTCCTGGTCGACGTCACCGACGACGCCGCCGTCAAAAAAGGGGTGGAGCAGGTGCTGGCCCGTTTCGGACGCATCGACATCCTGGCCAACTGCGCCGGCGCCGGCACCGTGGGCGCGGTCGAGGAAACCTCGGACGCCGAAGCGCGCCGCATCTTCGACCTGAACTTCTTTGGCGGCTTGAACATGATACGCGCCGTCACGCCGGCGATGCGCAAGCAACGCTCCGGCCACATGATTCAGTTCTCGGCGATCGGCGGCTTCATCGGCTACCCGGGCATGGGAGTCTACTCCGCCGCCAAGAGCGCCACCAGCATCGTCGGCGAAGCGCTGGCGGCGGAGTTGGCGCCGTTCGGCGTGTTCTCCACCGTGCTGACGATCGGCATCTTCGAGACCCAGTTCGCCGGCCGCTCGCTGAACTACGCGGCGCAACAGATCGACGACTACGAGGGCACGCCGGCCGGAAAATTCCGCGGCATGATCGGTGGCCTGCAGGGCAAGCAACCAAACGTTCCCGAAAAGGGCGCGGCGGCCATCATCCACTTGATGGAGGCCGACCAGCCGCCGGTGCACGCGGCGCTGGGCGCCGACGCCATGGCCGGCATGCGCAAGAAGATGGCCGGGATAGAGCAGGAACTGGTCACCTGGCAGGACAACGCGGCATCGACCTCGCGCACCGTCAAAGGAGCTTGATCATGAAACTGAAAAACAAAGTCGCACTGATCACCGGCGCTTCGCGCGGACTGGGTCTGAGCCTGGCGCGCCGCCTGGCCCGCGAGGGCGCCGCGGTCGCGCTCACCTACAATACCGACGCCCGCGCCGCCAACGAACACGTCCAGGCACTCATCGCGGAGGGGGCGCAGGCGATGGCCGTCGGCGGCGACATCGGCGACTCCAACGACGTCAAGGCCATGTTCGCCGCGGTGTTGGAGCGCTTCGGCCGGATCGATATCGTGGTGGCCAACGCAGGCCGCGAGCTGATCGACACGCCGATCACAGAGATCGACGACGCGATGTTCGACAACGTCACCCGGACCAACGTCTATGGCACGTTCTACACCTTGCGCGAAAGCGCGCGCCATGTCAGCGACGGCGGCCGCATCGTCTTGATTTCCTCGACCACGACGATCGTGGCCAATCCCGGCTTCACCGCGTATGCCGGCAGCAAGGCCGCCGGCAAGCTGTATGTCGAATGCCTGGCGCAGGAACTCGGCGGGCGCAACATCACCGTCAACAGCGTGGTCCCCGGGCCGCTGCGCGACGCCGGCGTGATCGCCAACCTGAAGGAAGCCGATTATCAAGCGTTGTCGCAGCTGTCGCCGTTCGGCAGGCTGGGATCGGTCGCCGACGTCGAAGGGGCGGTGGTCTTCCTCACCAGCGACGACGCCAACTGGATCTCCGGCCATCATCTGGTGGTCAACGGCGCCGCCAAGGTGTAGCGCAAGCCGCGTCCCATCGGGACGCCACCGAAGTTAGCTTCCCCAAAAAAACACATCAAAGGAGCTGCAATGCCCATCAAGAAAATCGCTGTCGTCATCGGCAGCCTGCGCAAGGATTCGCTGAACCGCAAATTCGCCCATGAACTGATGGCGCTGGCGCCGCCGTCGCTGTCGCTGGAAATCGTCGAGATCGGCGAGCTGGCGATGTTCAACCAGGATCTGGAAGAGAACGGCGCCACCGCGCCCGAGGCCTGGACCCGGTTCCGCCGGCGCATCCAGGAGATGGACGGCGTGCTGTTCTTCACGCCTGAATACAACCGCTCGGTGCCGGCGGCGCTGAAGAACGCGCTCGACATCGGCTCGCGCCCTTACGGCGGCAGCGTCTGGAGCGGCAAGCCGGCCGCCATCGTCAGCGTCTCGCCGGGCGCGGCGGGAGGCTTCGGCGCCAACCACCACCTGCGCCAGTCGATGGTGTTCCTCGACATGCCGATGCTGCAGCAACCGGAGGCCTACATCGGCGCCGCCGCCGGCCTGCTCGGCGACGACGGCAAGCTCAACAACGATGGGAGCAGGCAGTTCCTGAAAAAATTCGCCGACGCCTTCGCCGCCTGGGTGGAAGCCAACGCCAGGAAGTGATCGGGGTTCAGGGCTGAGGTTTTGCGCATGCGCCGCCGAGTGTGGCACACTACTGCCTCTGCAAAATAAAGAGGTAGCGCCATGTCACGCCGTAACGCCAATCCGATCAAATCGCCCGAACAAATCGTCCTGGCGCGCGTCGCCGCCCAATTGGCGGCCGACGTGCTGACCATGATCGGGCCGCACATCAAGCCCGGCGTCAGCACCGCCCACCTCGACAAACTGTGCAACGACTACATCGTCAACGTGCAGCAGGCGATTCCGGCCAACGTCGGCTACGGCGGCTTTCCGGCCACCGTCTGCAGCTCGGTCAACCACGTGGTCTGCCACGGCATCCCGTCGGAGCAGCTGATCCTCAAGGACGGCGACATCATCAACATCGACGTCGCCGTCATCCGCGACGGCTGGCACGGCGACACCAGCCGCATGTACTACGTCGGCGAGCCGTCGAAGTCGGCGCGCAAGCTGGTCGAGACCACCTATGCGGCGATGTGGGCCG
>Ga0247815_10001700_pt1 | contig 16748 bp, 13 predicted proteins | sample UWRJL194509B1_FD_181014 | JGI IMG/M metagenome (GOLD analysis project Ga0247815, IMG submission 181014) | Plant litter microbial communities from Arlington Agricultural Research Station in Wisconsin, United States - UWRJ-L194-509B-1 | ecosystem: Environmental > Terrestrial > Plant litter >...
CGCGTTGCCGGTGGCCTCGATGGCGCGGTTGTTCTGGTAGCGGCGCTCCTCGGTCTCGGACTGGCGACCGCTCAACTGGTCGTTCAGGCGCTGATACTGATCGATCACGGTCGCATCCAGTTCCCAGTCGCTGCGGGCCAGGCTGGCCTCCAGCGAGTGGATGCGCAGCGCGACCTGGTGCGCGTTCTGATGCTCCTTCACCAGCGCGCTGCGGCGCGCCGGACGGCGCCAGCTCTTCGGCAGGTGACGCCATGCCTTGCGCAACACCAGCAAGGCCTTGGCGTGATCGCCGCGCTGCTCGATCTGGCGCTTGTTGTTCAGGCGCAGGCCCGCTTCCGCCTCGGATAAGGCGAAGCGCGCGTTCTGCCAGGTGGTGTCGGCGCGGGTGCGCGTGACCACCGCGTTCTTGATCAGGTTTTGCAGATCGCCCAAACGCGAACCGACTTCGGTGCGCTCCGCCTTCAACGGCACGGCGTTGCGCGCCGCCTCGTCGAATTCCTCCTGGCGCGCGGCCAGCTCCTTGGCGGCGTCGACGCCGGCGAGGCGAGTCTTCAGCGAGCTGATTTCCGTCGCCAGCCTGGAGACGATCAGGGTCAGGCCGTCCTCCTGCGCCTCCAGCGCCGGCAGCGATTTCTGGATCGCTTCCATGCGCTGGGTGCGGCCGGCGGAGCCGAAGCGGTAGCGCGATGCTTCCACAAACAGCGAGCGGCCGCCGCGACGTTCGCGGTGATACGCGTCCGGCGTGATCCACTCGTCGTGGCTGCCCAGCTTCGCGCCGGCGTCCACGGTGTCGACGCGGGTGATGCGCGACAGCTGCTCCACCAGCCACGAAGGCACCTTGGCCGAGAACTTCACCACCGACATCAGCGAATCGTCCTTGACCGACGGCGCGTGCACCAGGTCCGGCACGATGAAGTGGCGATAGCGCTCCTTCTCCGCCAGGCGGTAGGCCGACGACGCGTCCGACGATTTATCCAGCAGCACCACGGAGGCATAGCCACCCAGCACGCCTTCGATCGCGCCTTGCCAGCGCGCGTCCGTCACCTCGACGATATCGGACAGCATGGCGTGGCTGATGCCGGCGTCGTTCAGCGCGCGGCGCATGCCGCGTTGCGCTTCCGGTTCCGGCATCGCGGTCTTGCCCTGCAGCGAAGCGATGGTCGACAACTCGCCGGCGATCTTGGCGGCGACGGCGTCGCGCGCGTTGCGCTGGCGCGCCAGCTCGATTTCCTTTTCCTGCAACTGGCGCGCCACTTCGGCCAGGTCCTCGCCGGATTCGGCGGCCAGCTTTTGCAGACGCGCCTTCTGTTCCAGCAGGCTGTCCAGCGGCTTCAGTTTGCCGTTGATGTGCGTCAGGCGGGTTTGCAGCGACGTCGACTCCTGCTCCAGCACCGTCTCGTGCTGCTGCGCGTCGGTCAACGCCTTCGCCTGCGCCGCCAGCGCGTTGCGCTTGTCGGTCATCTGCTGGTCGGCCTGCATCAGCGGCTTGCGCGCGTCGCGCAGTTGCCGGCTCAGGTTCGCATGCTTTTCGCGCGCCTCGTTGTACTCCAGCGTCGGCAGCACTTCCTCTTGCAGGCTGCGGCGTTCCTTGTTCAGGTCTTCCCACTGGTGGTAATTGGCCACGCGCAGGCGCAGACCCTCCAGATTGGTCTTGGAGGCTTCCAGCTCGGACTCGAAGCGTTTCAGTTCGACTTCGGTGTCGCGCTGATGGCGCTTGGCTTCGTCGTAGGCGTCCAGCACCTCCTTGTCGCCGAAGACCTGGAACACCAGGTCGAGCAACTGGCGCGGCGCGTATTCGCACAGCTTGTCGGTTTCGCCCTGCTCCAGCGCAAGCACTTTCGCCATCGCCGGCGACAGGCCGGCGTTGGCGAGGCGCTTGCGGTAGTTCTCGACGCCGAGCCAGTCGTTGCCGGCGTCGCCGATGTCTTCGATCTGCACGTTACCGGGGCGCATAAGGTACTGGCGCTTCCAGTCGCCGCCGTTCTTCTGGATCTGGCAGAACAGCGTGACTTCGTCGTCGCTGAAGAAGCCGGAGCTGCGGAACGGACGGTTGGACAGCTGCTTGCCGACGTTCTTGTTGTCGACCACGGCGCGCAGCCAGGCGGTCTGCTGGCCGCTGTGGCGCGCGTAGTGCTTGTAGGTGCGGCCCATCGAGCAATCGAGGCCGAACAGCGTGCGCAGCGCGTCCAGCAAGGTGGTCTTGCCGGAGCCGTTCTGGCCCGCGATGGTGATGATCTTGGCGTCCAGCGGGATGTTCTTGATGCGCTGCCAGTAATCCCAGTGGACCAGTTCTAGCGATTTAATGTGAAACATGGCTTAGTCCTTGGCTGGAGTGTCGTCGATGGGCGCGGGCGGCGGAGCGTCGAAGGCCGGGAGGATTTCCTCTTCCTCCGCCTCGTCGTTGGCGGCGATCGGCGGGGAGCTGCGCGGCACCGGAATGATCTGCGCCGGCGAGCGCTTGAACACGTCGGCCAGCGCGCCGTTGATGATGCGCTCCTTCAACTGGTCGGTATCCATCATCAGGTCCAGCAGCGGGCCTTCGACGATGATGTCGCCACGGCGTTCGATGAAGCCCAGCTTCGCCAAAATACCGAGGTTCATGTCCAGGCGCGTCTTCTTGCCCAGCTTATCGCCGAAGTCGGCCAGCAGCGCCTTGTAGGCGATGCCGATCGAAGTGTCTTCCGCGCGCGGCAGCGGCTTGTCGACGCCGAACATATCGTTCTGGTCGTCGTCCGCGTGCTGGTGGGTTTCCTGGCGCTCGCGCTTGGGCAGGATGATCTGCGCCCACAGCACCACCAGCAAGGCCACGCCGTCGCGCGACAGGCCGAAGTTATTGTTCTGCCAGACGTCGCGCGCGCCGAAGACCTTCGGCTCGATGGCGCGGTGCAGCGCCAGCGTGACGTGGTCGGCGTAGACGTTGTCCAGCAGTTTCAGGCCGGTGGCCTGCAGGCGGGTGTCGACTTCGGCGCGGAACAGTTCATCCGACAGCACGCGTTTAACCAGTTTGTCGTCGCGGCGCAGGTGTTGATGCGTCAGCAGGCGCGCGATCAGGATTTGGGAGTCGTCATTCATCGGACTTGTCGCCTTCAGGATTCAAAGAAAGTGAGAGGGAGGCAAGGGACATCGCGGCCACATGCAGATCGGGCAGTTGGACCATTTCATCCTGCGGCGTGAAGGTCACCGGCAACCGCGCCAGTTCGGCGGTGGCGCCTTGCAGGCGGGCCTCGTCGGCGTCGCCCAACAGCGGCAGCAGCGAGGCGCGGTACGAGGCCACGGCGAACGACGCCGGCAGCAGCGAATCCTGCACCGGGATCGATTTCGGGCCCTCGGCGGCGATGCTCGGGAAGTTGCCCAGCGCGGCGAAGTCGGACAGGCGCGCCAGCCATTCGTCCAGCTCCTGCTGCATCGCCGGGCCGTCGTTGATGGTGGTCGGCGCGTCGGTGCCGGCCGGCAGGCCGTTGGAGACGACGTTGCTGGCGCGGTCGGCCAGTAGTTCGGTCTCGGCGACGTCGATCATCTCGGCCGGCGTGATAAACAGCGGCACCACCGGCTGGTCGATGGCGCCTTCGGCCAGCGAGGCCAAATCTTCATGCAGCAGCAGCCAGCGCTTGATGTCGGTGGTGGACAGGCCGGACTGGCCCAGGTGCACGCGCTGGCGCTCGATCTGGTTCAGCGCGCGCGAGAACATGCCCTGCATGTTCAGCAGCGCCGATTGCGCGCGGCCGATCGCCTGCGCCGCGCGGTGCGTCGCGCTGTCGGCGTTTTCGTCGGTGGTGATGGCGCGCAGGATCTCCGAGCCCTTCTCGACCCAGTCGCAGGCCATGTGCCACTTCGCTTGCGAGGCGCGCAGGCGGAACTCGGAGCCGGAGGCGATGGCGTCGGCGAACTCCTCGGTCAGGTCGACCAGACGGCCCAGCAAATGATTCAGCTGATCGACCGTGACGCCGCCCATGACCTGGGCGCCGGCCACCTGCGACAGCAGGAAACCCATGTCGGCGGTGTCCTCCTCCTTGCCGAGCGTGAGCAGGCCGTCGATCGCCGACAGCACGTTGCGCGCCATCGGCGTGACGCGGTAGACGGCTTGTTGCGCGTCCCAGGCCAGCAGCTGGTTGGTGCGCAGGCGCATCAGCACCGTCTCCAGCGATTCCGGCAGCAGATAGGCGAGGCGGGTGTTGATGTCGGCGCGGGTGAAGCTGGACGAGGCGGTGTCGGCGGCCAGTTCGCGCAGCACCAGCAGGCGCACCAAAACGCCGTCGAAGCCGCCGTGGAACAGCGCCGTGAATACCTGCAGCAGCGGCTGGGCGCGTTTCAGGTGATACACCTGTTCGATCTCGTCGGCCGAGATGTTCGGCTGGAAGTGCGCCTGCAGGCTGTCTTGCTGTTGCTCTTGATCCAGCGCCTGCTCGGGCGCCGAATCACTTATAGGATCGATCATTCTCTACCATTCTGTACGCAAATAGAACCACTCCGGGGTCAGGTCCAAAAACTGGACACGGCCTCTACCGTAGCGACGCTACGGTAGAGGCCGTGTCCAGTTTTTGGACCTGACCCCGGAGTATCGCGGGGGCGTCAGTATAGCAGGAGCCTACTTTTTCACGACCTTTTCCAGCGTCTGGTCGACGAAGTCGCCGTCGGCGTCGTTGAAGCGCACCCGCACCGGGTACCAGTCCAACGACGGCGCCAGCCACAACTCGACCTGCTGGCCTTCCTTGTCGGCCGACGGCGCCTTGATCACGTGCACCGCCTGCACCTCGCCGCCGCCGATCTTGACCGCCTCGGTGTTGGCGACCGTGAAACTCCACGGCTCGGCGTCGCGGCGGCCGGCGACGAAGTATTGCCATTCGCTGCCCGGCTTGAACTTGTCCGGCGTGGCGCGCGCCTGCGCCGCCAACTGCCATTGCGCGCTGGCGCGGTCCTGCTCACCGCCCTTGATCGGGTAGGTGACGTCGCCCATGCTGAAGCTGATGCTCTTGGCGTCGCGCTTGAAGCTAACCGTGTAGGCTTCCTTGCGGAAGCGCTTTTCGGTGAACGTCAGCGGCGCCAGGCCGAAGTCGTCGATCGCGCCCTCGCTGCGGCTTTCCAGGATCTTGCCCAGCATCGCGGCGCGGCTTTCGGTGACGATCGAATACTTGCCGTCGCCGGCGCGCCACTGCACGTTGGCGGTGCCGTTGAGCGTCAGGCCGTGCTGCTTGGCGGTGATCAGGTAGCTCAGGTCGGCCGACGGCGGCATGCTGGCCGGGCGCTTGACGCTTGGGTGCTCGGTGTCGGCGGCCTGCGCCAGGGAGGCGCCAGCCAGCAGCAGCGCCGCGGTCAATGTGGTGATTTTATGCATATTATTTTCCGGATTCTGTCATCGTGATGTTGGAGACGGTCTGCGTCGTCAGCGCGCCGTTCCGTTCTGTGTTGCGGATCTGGATCGGGAACCAGTTCATGCCCGGCGCCAGCCAGATGTCCAGCTGCGACGAGTAGGTGCCCGGCTTCGGCGGCCGGGTCAGGTGCCAGGTGACCAGCTTGCCCATCTTGGTGTCCAACTCCTCCTCGCCGACCAGCTGGAAGCGGAAGATGGTGGCCTCCTTTTCCTCGCCGACCTGGATGTCGATATCGCCGCCGAACTGGTTGACGTCGCCCCGGCCGATGCCGCCCAACTGGAACGGCACCGTGGCCTTGTCCTGCGCGCCGACCAGCAGCGGGTAGCTGCGCTCGGACGACGAAAAGCTGATGGTGCCGGCGTCGCGGTTGAAGTGGGTCGCGGTTTCCGCGCGGCGCGCGCGCTTCTCGGTGGCCGTGACCGGCGCGATGCCGTAATCGTCGATCGTGCCTTCGCTGCGCAGCACCAGCAGGTTCAGGCGCGTGACCAGCAGGCTCACGCCCGCCTCCACCGACGCCTTGTAGCGGCCGCCGTCAGTATGCCACGTCATCGTCGCGGCGCCCGTCCATTTGGTGCCGTCGGCGTCGACCCGCGCCACCGTCATCTCGAAGCTGGCCGACGGCGGCAGGTTGACCTTGTAGCGGCGCATGGCCTGCTGCGGCCCGGCGTCCACCGGGGCCACGGCGGCCGGCGGCGCCGACTCGACCACTGTGCTGGCGGGCGGCGGCGCGCTGGGCGCCACATTGATGTCGACGGCGGCCACGGCCACCACCGCCGCCAGCGCGGTCGCGGCGTCGCTGGCCGACTGCTCCGGACCGGCCGTGACCGGCGTCGTCACCGGCGCGCCCTGCGTCACCGGCCTCGGCTTCGCGTTGGCCGCCGCCTTCTTCGGCAGCGGCGCCACCTCCGGCGCCGGCGCGCTCTCGACCCGTTTGGGCAGCGTCAGGCGCAGCTGCGCGTTCATCACCGACGCCGCCGGCGGCGCGGACCGGCGCGATTGCGTCCCCAACCGTTCGCCGACCCAGTCTATCGTCGCGTAATGCAGCGCCAGGGTGGCCGCGCACAAGACGAGCAAACGCCGGCGCTGGAAAAGGAAGGAAACAATCGTCATGGCCGCTAGTTTAACGTGTTCGGCCCCGCTTCACCGCGCGCCCGCGTGCTCATCCGAGAAATGTTGCCTAAACCTTTTGAATCACCCGCCGATATCTGCTACGCTGAACGCTGTTCCCACAGGAGACTCATATGGCCAATCCCCAAATCCCTGGCGCCGCGGTGATGACCGATACGCTGGACTTCGTCAAGAACCTGTGGGGCAGCATGAGCGTACCCGGCCTGACCGCGCCCACGCTGTCGGTCGAGGAGCTGGACAAGAAGATCAACGACCTGAAGGCGGTCGAGGCGTGGCTCAACCTGAATATGAGCATGCTGCGCGGCAGCATCCAGGCGCTGGAGGTCCAGCGCGGCACCATCGCCACGCTGAAGTCGGTCGGCGCCAGCCTGGCGGCGGCCGTCAACCAGGGCGGCACACAAGCCAGCGACAAGTCGATCTTCGACGCCAATCCGTATGCGTCGGCCTTCTTCCACCACGCCCGCGAGGCGGAGAAGGCGCCGGCTCCGCCACCACCGCCCGCCGCCGAGGCGCCCAAGCCGGAAGCCGCGTCGGCCGCCGACGCCGGCGCGCAGATGGCCAATCCCGCCGTTTGGTGGAATATGCTGCAGGACCAGTTCAAGCAAGCGGTATCGACCGCGATGGTGTCCGAGACGATGATGGCCGACGCCGCGGCCAAGTTCGCCACGGCGGCCACGCAGGCGCCGGCATCGGCGCCGGACGTGAAGGAACAGCCGGCGGCGGCCAAGGCCCCGGCCAAACGCGCGCCGACCAAGCGGGCGGCGCAAAAACCGTAACAGGAACTAGTTCGCTACGCCAGCCGCTGGATGCGGATGGCGTCGATCAGGCCATCGGCCTGACGCTGCACTTTCTCGATATCGATCAGGCCCTCTTCTTCGAGCAGCTTGGCGCTGTCGTGGGCCGCCTGGAAGCTGTCCAGGGTATCTCCTTTGGCGGCGATCGGCCTTATCCAGGCCACGCTTCCTACTTTCATCTTCGAATACACTTCTTTGGCGATGTCGCGCATATTTTTTGTGCCCTTTATTTGCTCTTGTTGATTCTAATATTGACAGCGAATCAAGGCACGGACCAGGCCGCGCCGAAATTCAGTGTAATCATTTGCCGATGCCGAAACAAGCGCGCTGTTGCGCCCATCCGTCAATCGGCGCCGGTGCCCGGAATGGCGCCGTTGGCCGCCTCGTACTCGCTGGCCGCCGCGGCGGCAGCCACGCCGGAGACCGGCGCCAGCAGGGCCAGTTGCTCCATCAGCTGGGCGAAACGCGGCTGCCCCGGCGCGATCGCGTCGACATGCATCAGCACCCCGATCGCCTCGTCGGCCAATCCGCGCACATAGCCGGTCTGCTGCAGCCAGGAGATCAGGATCTGCGCCGAATTGAACAGGATGCGCATATTGTGCGGCAGCGCCTTGCGCGCCACGCGCATCCATTCCACCGCCTCCATCAGCTTGCCGGTCTTCCACAGCAGCACGCCCTTGTTCATCATGTCGGCCGCCTCCTGGCGCGACGCCTTGATCAGCGCGACGCCCTCCTCGCCCATGCGCGCCCGGTCGAAAATCTTCTGGATATCCTCCAAAAGCGGCACATTATCATGATTATTGCGGGTGACATAGCACAACAGCCCGATCGGCGCCTCCTTGACCCCGACCGAGAACAGCAATGTGGCCATGTCCAGGCAGGTGGCGGCGTCCGGGCGCTGCTTGTGTTCATCGGACAGCATCAGCTCCAGCTCATCGCCGGATTTGCGCGCGCGCCGGTAGTCGCCGCTCTCGTGGTACACCAGCCCCTCGGTGATCTTGGCGCGCAGCTCGACCTGGTCGCCGCCGAACTGGTGGACCGCCGCGTTCAGCAAGCGTATCGCCTCCTTGACGTCGTTCTTCTGGCCGCACACGCGCGCCAGGCCCAGATACGCGTCCACCGTCTTCATCACCGAGAACTCGCCCATCTCGATGCACTTGCGGAAGGCCTTCTCCGCCACCGGGATGTTGCCCAGCTTGAGCGCCGTCTGTCCCAGCGCGCGCTGGCGCGGCACCGAATTGGGCGACAGCTTGGCGGCCTTGCCCAGCACGTCGAACGCCTCCTCGGTCTTGCCCTGCAATAGGAAGGACTGCGCCAGCTGGTCGAAGGCGTCGATGTAAAAACGGTTATCGGCGATCACCGCCTGGAACATCAGCCGCGCCGATTCCAGCTCGCCGTTGGCCATGCGGATTTTCGCCAGGCCGCAGCGCGCCCAATTATAGTCGCGCTCCTCCAGCACCTTCTCGTAGACGGCGCCGGCTTGATCGGGATCGCCGCTCTTGAGCAGCAGCACCGCCTTCATGCGCAGCAGGTCGATCGCGTGCAGCGGATGGTGCGCGATCTGCTCCTCGCACAGCTTGGCCGCGCGCAGGTAGTCCTTGTCGGCGAAGGCCTGGTCGATTTCGCTGAACACCTGCTTGCGGTGCCAGACGCGGTTCAGGCGCGTCAACAGCACGCCCTCGGTGATCGGCTTGATGATGTAGGCGTCCGGCTGATGCTCGGCCGCGCCCATCACCGACTCCACGCTTTTTTCGGCGGAGACCATCAGCCACACGCTACTCGGCAGCATCAGGTTGCGCACCCGCGCCTCCTCCAGCACCTGCTGGCCGTTCTTGCCGTCGCCGAGATTGTAATCGCACAGCACCACGTCGTAGCGGGTCTTCGCCAGCAGCACCATTGCCTCGCCGCCGCTGGCCGCCTGGTCGATATGCTTGGCGCCGAGGTTGCGCAGCGATTCGCGCAGCAGCTGGCGGATGCCGACGAAGTCGTCGACCAGCAGGTAGCGCTTCTCCGCCCAGTCGACCACACCTTCGGCGACGGGATGGGCGGCGGCGCTTGTGGCCGTGGTCGTGGCGGTCATCATGGTAGCCGCAGGACGAAGCAGCCGCCGCCCAGCGCGCCGCCGTTTTCCAGCGCGATGCCGCCGCTGCGCTGGCGGTGCCTGTGCATCTTCGCGACTTCGCTGGAGAAGTACAGCCCAAGGCCGCTGCTGTTGCTGATGAAGTCGACGTTGGTCCGCTTGGCGTCCATGGCGCTGACGCCGGCTTCCAGCATCGCCGGCGGGAAGCCGGTGCCGTTGTCCTCGACCCGCAGCTCCAGGTAGTCGCCGTCGATCCTGACCGACAGGCGGATGCGGTCGCGCGTGTAGCGGATGGCGTTGTTGATGGCGTGTACCAGCACGCCGATGATCAGGTCTTCGTCCAGCGTCCAGATGGCGTCCGGCGGGAAGTCGATATCCAGCGCGATGCCGCGCGATTGCAGCAGGATGCGCGCCTGGCCGCTGGCCTGTTCGACCAATTCGCGCACGCTGCGCGGCATCGGGTCGAACGGGTAGCCCGGCTTGCCGACTTCCTTGTACAACGCCAGCAGCTGGATCAGGTTGTCGTTGAGGCGCTTGGTCTGGTACAGCATTTGCGCCATCTGGCCGTATTCCGGCGATGGAGTCGATTCCGGCGCAGGGGCGGCCAGCAGGTTCTCCAGCGTGCCACTGAGGACGCTGATCGAATTTTTCATGTCATGCACGGTCGACGCCAGGAACAGGAACAACTCCGGCGAGCCTTCGTGCCGCTGCGCTTCTTCTTCATCCATCGTGCCGCTCTCCAGTCAGGGATGGATTATAGCCCGTCGGGTGGAGCAAGGCCAACGGCGCGCGTTTGCGCGAACGCAACAGCGGGCTTGTTGATCGCTTATTGGACGCGCCGGCGCTGCTTCAGCAGGAAGCGGCCGGGGTCGAGCGCGTCGACCAGCGCGGTCTCCAGCGGCGGCGGGGTGTTTTCCAGTTGCGACACCAGCAGCTCGGCCATCAACGGCGCCCATATCAGGCCACGCGAGGCGTAACCGAGCAGGCAATGCAGGCCGGGATGACGCGGCACGTCGCGCAGCCGTTCAAGCCGGCCGGCGGACGGATAGTCGGGCAGCGCGCCGGCCAGCGGCAGACGGTCCGGCGCGGCGCAGCGGAAGCCGACGCGCCCCGCCAGCGGCGCCGTCGCGGCCAGCGCGGCCACCTCGTCGCCGGGAATGATCTCGGCCAGGCGGGTCAGGTTCTCCAGCTGGCTGGCGGCGCGCAGCGCGGGATCGTCGTCGTTGTCGTAGGTCGCGCCGGCGCACACGATGCCGTTGAATGGCGGCGTCACGTAAGCCTCGCGGCAGACGACCAGCGGCAGCTGCGGCGGTGCTCCGGACACGCCGTCGCCGCCGACCGCGAGATGCGTCACCTGTCCACGCAGCGCGGACAACGGCAGCTCGGCGGCTTGCTCGATGCGCACCGCGCTAGCGCCGCTGGCCAGCACCACCGTCGGCGCCTGAGCGATCAAGACGCCGTCGCCGCCGAGCACCCGCCACTCGCCACGCGCTTGCCCGCCACCACACGTTTGCGCATCGCCAGCCGCTTGCGCTGCGCCATCGACACGTTGCAAAACCAACGCCTCGGTGGCGAACACGCGCCGCAGACGATCGCCACACGCCGCCAGCATCGCCTCGCACAACGACGAAGGCCGCGCCCACCCGCCCTGCTCGAACAGCCAGCCACCATGCGGCGTCGGCACGCCGATGCGCGCGGCGGCGGCGGCGGCGTCCAGCCAGCGCACATACTCCGGCGGATAATCCCAGGCCGCGACCACGTCGCGCTGAACCTTGGCATGCCCGCCGTCGCGCGCCAGTTGCAGCACACCGCAATCGGCGCCATCGAACGCCGTGCCGACGCCGCCCAGCCGTCGCCATTCGCGCAGCGCGAACAGATACGCGGCGCGGCTCAAGCGCGTGGGGATGTTGTCGTCCTTGGACAGCAGCGGCATGAAGATGCCGGCCAGGTTGCCGGAAGCCTCCTGCGCCGGCTGCGCGTGACGCTCGATCAGCGTCACCTGCCAGCCGTTCGCGCACAGGCGCTGCGCGGCGGCGGAACCGGCCAGCCCCGCGCCGATCACGATCGCGCGCCGCTCGGGTTGCGGCGGCACGGCCGGTTGCGGCTTGCGGCTTTGATACACAGCGCCGACATCCGGCGTGCCATTGACCGTCTTGCAGACAAAACCCGCCGCAGTCAACGCCCAGACCAAAGCCTCGTCGGGCGTCTGCGCACGCAAGGTCGCGCCCTGCACCGCCAGCTTGGCCAAGGCTCGCGCCAGTGTAGCGGGGGCGGTGCCGGCGATATGAAACGCGTCCACCCGCGCGTCGATCTGCGGTAGCACCGCATCCAGCGCGCCGACCAGCAGGTCCAGCACCACTCGCCCATCATCGAGCAGGATGCGGTGAAAACCCGGAACATCCAGCGGCCACAAGGCGCGCAGCTCGGGATCATCCACCGCCGGCACGCGCGCCGCGATCCCCAGATAATGCAAACGTCCGCCACGCGCGCGCTCCGCCATGAAACGCTCGACACCGAAACCGGTATCGAGCACCACGCGACGCATGTTCACTTGCGCGCCTTTTTGCAGAAGCAGGCCGGATCATGATCGTCGACGATGCCGACGCCCTGCATGTACGCGTAGATGATCGTCGAGCCGACGAACTTGAATCCCAGCTTGAGCAGATCCTTGGAGATCCGGTCCGACAATTCGGTCTTGGTCTGGCGCGGCCCCTTGCCGTTGACGATGGGCTTGCCGCCGACGTAGGACCACAGCAGCTTATCCAGGCTGCTTCCGCCGTCGACCAGGCGCAGATAGGCCTGCGCGTTGGTGATCGTCGCCGCCACCTTCAGGCGGTTGCGCACGATGCCTGCGTTGCCGAGCAATTCGGCCACCTTGTCGGCGTCGTAGGCCGCGATTTTTTTCGCGTCCCACTGGTCGAAGGCGGCGCGATAGTTCTCGCGCTTGTTCAGGATGGTCTCCCAGCTCAGGCCCGCCTGCGCGCCCTCCAGGTTCAGCATCTCGAACAAACGCCGCTCGTCGTGGCAAGGCACGCCCCATTCGGTGTCGTGATAGTTCAGGTACAGCGGATTGAGCGGGTTGGCCCAGCCGCAGCGTATTTTTTCAGTCATGTTCTAGCCGAGTTCAAGGTCGCTGGATAACCCGACGCGGCGACGCTCGCCGTCCAGCTCCAGCGGTCCGGTCAAATTGGTCAGCAGCCGCACCTCGCCGTCGGCCACCGACTGGTCCAGCTGATGCATCAGGCGCGGGAAGATGCCGTCAGGGCGCGCGGTCTCGGTGGCGTACAGCGCCGCCCACGCGTTGCGGCCGGAGCGCTTGGCGATGTACAGGCCCTGGTCGGCCAGCTCCACCACCTGCGACCATGACAGCTGGCGCGGTTGCTGCGGCATGAACGGGAAACAGGCGAAGCCGATCGAGCAGGTCTTGGCCAGGCGCACGCCGTCCGGCAGTTCGAAGTCGCGCTCCGCCACGGCGCGGCGCATGCGCTCGGCCACCGCCCGCGCGTCCTCGCGATGGGTGGCGCGCGCCAGCACCAGGAATTCCTCGCCGCCCCAGCGGATCAAATAGTCGGACTCGCGGAACACTTCGCGCAGGCGCTCCTGCATCTGCACCAGGATGGTGTCGCCGGCCGCGTGGCCATAGCGGTCGTTGACTTCCTTGAAGTGGTCCAGGTCGACCATGAAGAACACCAGATCCTTCGGCGCCTGCAGATCGCACTCGGTCAGCTCGCGGTGCTGGCCGGCGTCGTGGCCGCGCAGGCTCATGGCGACGTCGGCGTCGACGTTCTGCAGGAAGAAGCGGCGGTTGCGCAGGCCGGTCAGCTGGTCGGTCAGGCTGACGTCCTCCAGCGCCTTGTAGGCGCGCTCCAGCTCCAGGTTTTTCTCCATCAGCTGGTCCTGCGTCGCCGCCACCTGGCGGTAGGCGCTGGCGTTGTCCAGCGCGATCGCGCCGTAGGCGCACAGCGTGCGGAAGATCAGCCGTTCGCGCTCGCCGTAGGCGCGGGCGTGCAGCGACTGCACCGTCATCACGCCCAGCACCCGCTGGCCCACGCGCAGCGGCGCGAACAACAGGCTCAGGGTCGGCAGCGTGCCGGGGATCAGGTTCGGCGTCACGCCCTCCTCATCGAGTTCGATGAAGATCTCGCGCCGCTCGCGCACGCAGCGCGCCGAGTTGGCGTTGGGGTCGGAGGCCGGCACCCGCACCGGCGGCAACGGCTTGCCCGCCTCGACGCCGAAGGCGCACACCAGCGTCTCGCCGTCCGGCTCCAGCAGGAACACCGAAAAATGCGTCGCGTCGAGCAGGCCGTGGACGTGGCGGTCCAGCGCGCGGAACACCGCCGCCGCGTCCAGGTGGGCGGTGATCTCCTGGCCGATGGCGCTCAAATGCTCCAGCGTGCCGCTGGTCTGCTGCAGCACCTCGGCGCGCTGCGCCTCGGCGGCGGCCAGCTGGCGATGGTGCTCGCCCTCGGTCTGCGCGCGCTCGGTCTGGTATTGCACCTGCATCGCGATGGCGCGGTTGGTGGCCTGCTGGCTGTGCGTCAGATCGCGCGAGGCGCCGGCGCGCAGCGCGATCGTGTAGGCCTGCCGGTAGTCGCCGATGGCTGCGTACTCGCGCGCCGTGGCGTCCAGCAGCGCGCCCGGAACGGTGTAGCCTTCGATGGTGGCGGCGATCTCCAGCGCCAGCAGCAGGTAGTGCAGCACCGGGTTCGGCGCCGCCATCGCATCGGGGCCGGGCAGATCGTGGCGCGCGTGGATGTCGGCCAGCACGTTGAGCGCGGCGATCTGGCTCGACGCGTCGGCATGCTCGCGCGCCAGCGCCAGCGCGCCCTGCGCGGCGCCCAGCGCGTCGGCGGGACGCGCCAGGTGCGACAGCGCGTGCGCCTGCCCGCGCCGCGCGCTGCTCTGGAAATCCTTCTGGCACAGCGCGTCGCCGCGCGAGGCCAGACGGGTGAAGCTCTCCAGCGCGGCGGCGTGGTTGCCCAGGTCCAGCGCCAGGTCGCCCTGGTATTCCAGCGCCACCGCGTAGGCGCGCGAGCCGGACAACAGCGACAGCGCCACCAGCGCTTCGCGCAGCAGGCTTTGCGCCGCCTCGCGCTGGCCCAGCTGGCGCAGCGTTTCGGCGGTCTGCATCAGGCACATGCCGATGCTCAGCGGCCAGCCGGTCGGGCGCGCCAGGTCCAGGCCGCGCTGCATCCAGTCCAGCGCCGCCTCGTGCGCGTTGAGGTTGGTGAAGCCGTTGCCGATGTTGGTGGCGACGATGATGGCGCGGCGGACCTGGCCGGTGGCCAGCGCGGTCTCGAAACTGAGCATCAGGTGGCCGATGGCGCGGCCGTATTCGCTGCGCTGGAAGGCGCAGGTGCCGAAGTAGTCGCTGATCCAGCCGGCGGCGATCGCCGGCGCGGCGCCCAGGTCGGTATCGAAGCGGCCGCTCCATTGCCGTTGCGCGGCCTGCCAGTCGCTGAAGGCGTCGCAGATGCCGGCGGCGGCGTCGATGACGTCGATGCGCACCGGGTCGGCGGCTTCGCGCGCGGCGGCGGCGGCTTGCTCCAGCCAGTCGTCGCCGGCGGCGCTGTTGCCGCCGTCGTTGGCGCTCCAGGCCATCACCCAGCAGGCGTCGACCCGGCAGCCGGCCGCGTCCGCCGCGATGGCGGGATCGGCGGCGGCGGCGTCCTGGCACAGCCGCAGCACCTGCCCGGCCAGATGTTGGGCGGTGTCGAGTTCGCCGCGCAGCCAGGCCGATTCGGCGCTGGTCAGCAGCGAACGGGCGCGCAGCAGGTCGGCCTCGGCGGCCGGCAGCGCGGTCAGCAGCGGCTGCAGCTCGGCCCACAGGCGCTGGGCGCGCAGCGGGTCGCGCTGGCGGCTATGCCAGGCGAGCGCCGCCAGCAGCGGTATCCGCGCCGCGCCGCTCGCTTCCGGCAACGCCGCGTCCCACCGCGCCAGCTCTTCGTCGAGCGCAAACATGTCCACCAAATGACTTCCCTCTGCTGTGTACCACCGGTTAGCGCAGCTGCGCTGTGACTGCATTATTCCACAGTTTGCGGGCGACCTTGCCTCCCCATTTTAAGTGACTGAAAGTAAAGCGTTTTATTTCATTACGGAACTAATTTTATGAAAAAAGAATGGCGGAAGAACAAATTTGAGCGACCATGGAATAAACCGGGTGCTCCCTACGTTTACGCCAGTACAACCCACCCTTACAAGGAGACTGACCATGAAAACCCTGTTCACCCTGACCGCCGCCGCCCTGCTGCTATCCGGCGCCGCCCTGGCCGACGACGTCATGAAGAAGGACGGCGTGCTGGTCAACGCCGCCGGCATGACCGTCTACACCTTCGACAAGGACACCGCCAACAGCGGCAAGAGCGCCTGCGCCGGCCCATGCGTCGACGCTTGGCCGGCCGTGGCGGCGCCCGCCAACGTCGCCGCGCCCTATTCGGTGGTCACGCGCGACGACGGCGTCAAACAGCTGGCCTACCAGGGCAAGCCTTTGTACCTGTTCAAGAAGGACGTTAAGCCCGGCGACCGCAACGGCGACAACGTCAAGGACGTCTGGCACGTGGTCAAGGACTAAGCCCCGCCCATGCACGACAGCGAGCGCCTGATCGCCTGCCTGCCGCGCCTGCGCCGCTACGCGCGGGCGCTGCTGGGCGGACGCGCCGAAGCCGACGACCTGGTGCAGGACACCGTCGAACGCGGCTGGGACAGGCTGTCGACGTGGCGGCGCGGCAGCGACATGCGGGCCTGGCTGTTCGGCATCATGCACAACCTGCATGTGGACCAGCAGCGCCGGCCGGTGCTGCCCACCGCGCCGCTGGACGAGGAATTGCCGCTGGCCGCGCCCGGTGGCGACGCCGCCGCCGGGCGCCTGGCGCTGCGCGACATGGACGCCGCGCTGCGCCGCCTGCCGCCCGAGCAGCGCGCCGTGGTGCTGCTGGTGGCGCTCGAGGAGATGAGCTACGACGAAGTGGCCGCCGCGCTGGACATCCCGCTGGGCACGGTGATGTCGCGCCTGTCGCGCGGCCGGGAACGGCTGCGCCTGCTGATGGAGGGCCAGCCGCTGCCCTCGCCGCTGAAGGTGATCAAATAATGGTGATCCAATGAGCGCCCCCGTGACCGAAGCCGAACTGCAAGCCTGGGTCGACCGCCAACTGCCGCCGGCCCGCCGCGCCGCCGTCGACGACTATCTGGCGCTGCATCCAGCCGAGGCGGCGCGGCTGCACGCCTACCGTGAACACGCTGTCGCCCTGCGCGCGCGCTACGCCGCGGTATTGGACGAGGCCGTGCCGGCGGCGCTGGCGGCGCGCCGCCTGCCCGCCCGCTGGCGCGCGCGATCGCTGCGCGCCGCCGCCATGCTGGCGCTGACGCTGGGCGGCGGCG
>Ga0247815_10001701_pt1 | contig 16742 bp, 18 predicted proteins | sample UWRJL194509B1_FD_181014 | JGI IMG/M metagenome (GOLD analysis project Ga0247815, IMG submission 181014) | Plant litter microbial communities from Arlington Agricultural Research Station in Wisconsin, United States - UWRJ-L194-509B-1 | ecosystem: Environmental > Terrestrial > Plant litter >...
CAGTGCCAGCCAGAGAATCTCGCCGTTACCCACCCCGTGGATGTCGACCCGGACTACCCCCGACCGCAGCGGTTCAGCGGAGTGGTCCGCCCACATCTGCCGGAACTCCGTGTCTCCCACTGAGAGCCCGCCGACGATTTCATGCAGTCGCGGGTCACTCGGGTCGCTCTGAAACCTCAGCGCAGCAACCGCGTTTGCGGCAACCGTTCTCCAGCTTTTGCTTGCCCTGGCCTCCGCTGACGCCAGAAAGACCGATTCGAGCACGTTGCCGCTGGCCGCGAGCACGTCGGGGAACATCGCGAGTGCAAGGTCGTTGGCGAGCAGGATGTCCATGTTCCGGTCGGCTACGTACACGGGTGACTCTGACCACTCCGCGACGATCCTCGCGACGAGGTCGCTGACTTGACCGGACGAAGACAGCTTCTGCTTCGGCGGAGTGGGCAGTGCAATCCGGTAGAGGTATTCAGTCGCCGAGTCGTCAAGCTGCAGAGCGTTCGCCAACCCTTTGAGCACCGATTCCGACAGTTGATACGTTCGCCCCTGCTCGAGGCGGGTGTAGTACTCGGCGCTGATGCCGGCCAGCTCTGCGACCTCGGTGCGGCGGAGTCCGCTCACGCGTCGTCGCGGGTCAGGCGGGAATCCCACATCCTCTGGGCGGAGTCGGGCGCGCCGAGCACGAAGGTAATCGGCGAGTACTCCGGTTCCGGACGCCACAAAGCCTCCAGAGGTGAGAGCGGATGTCGACTGGCCGAGCCTAAATACCGTCGTTGGTCGTGAGTGAAGACTCAACCTCCTCCATTATCCGTACGCCATGACCTCTACCGTGGGGCAGGCGCGGACGAGAAGTAATCGATTTGGGACAACGGATGCGGATACGCTCGTGGAACTGAAGGCATGGCGAAAGACGCCAGTCCACAGCCCGAAACGAGCCGTTATGTCCGAATCGACTACCGCCCGAACGAGTCCGTCACGGCGTCGTATCGGCGTCTTCGTCTTCGACGGGGTCAAACTGCTCGACGCAATCGGCCCCGCGGAGGTCTTTGTCGAGGCCAACCAGTTCGTCGACGATCCCTACGAGATCGTGGTGATGTCGGCCACCGGCCAGAACGTCAACACGTCAATCGGGGTCCAGCTCACGGTGAATGCGGCATCCGGTGATGCCGGTGATTTTGACACAATCATCGTCCCGGGGAGTGAACAGGATCCGCGCGTCTTCCTGACCGATGAGGTCGCTGTCGCCGTACGTCAGCTGGCGTCTAGGACTGAGCGACTCGTCTCCATTTGCAGCGGCGCATTCGTACTCGCGGCCCTCGGCATTCTCGACGGCAAGCGCGCGACTACCCACTGGAAGTTTGTCGGCGAACTCGCTCGGTTGTATCCCGCGATCACGGTGGAACCGGATTCGATCTTCGTGCGCGATGGCGACACCTATTCATCGGCCGGGGTTGCGGCCGGAATCGACATCTCGCTCGCGCTCGTCGAAGAAGATCATGGCGCGGATGTCGCGCGAATCGTCGCCCAGTCACTCCTCGTCTACATGCAGCGTTCGGGCGGCCAGTCCCAGTTCTCGTCGTCTCTCAGCGCCCCTGTCTCGAAGAACCTGATCGTCCGCCGGCTGACGGAGGCGATCCGCTCCGATCCGTCGGTGACGACGACGGAACTCGCTGAAGTCGCGAACGTCAGTGTGCGGCACCTGAATCGTCTGTTCCGCGAAGAGCTCAACTCGTCTCCGCTCGAATACATCACTGCGCTGCGCTTCGACATCGCCATACGCTGTCTTGAAACCGGGTCGACGGTGGCCCAGGCCGCCGAGAATTCCGGCTTCTCCAGCCCGCAAACACTCCGCCGTGCGTTCGGCCAGCGACTGGGGATCTCGCCGGTGCAGTACCAGCAGCGATTCCGATCCACGATCGGCACTGCCGACATCGCCTGAACAACCGTCGCTGTCAGTCTCGACAGATGCCTGACTGGCATGCGCACCGGTTTCGCCAGACTCAATCAGGAGCCGGAGAAGTCCGGCCGACTGACGAAAGGCTGACCGATGACCACAACACTGAGTTTCGCCGCCGACGTAAAGCCGCTGTTTCGCGAGAGCGACCGTGCGAGTATGCAGAAGGCGTTCGACCTCTGGAACTACGACGACGTCGTGAAATTCCAGGACGCCATCGTCGAGCGTCTCGCGGACGGCTCGATGCCGTGCGATGCGCCGTGGAAGCCCGAAGCCATCGACCTCGTCCGGGCGTGGATCGCCGAGGGTTCGCGTCCGTGAAAACCGACCTCGGGGCGGTCGGCAACGTCTTCTACTTCGTCGATGACCTGGATGCCGCGGCCGACTGGTACGCCGCACGGCTCGAGCTGTCGCCCGTCGTGCGCGGTCGTTCGCTGGTCGCGTTCGACATCCACGGGGCTCGGCTGACCATCCACCAGGCGGACGAGTTCAACACTCCCGGCCCCGCCGGGACGTCCCCGTATTGGACGGTCTCCGACGTTGATGCCGTCGTCGCGGAGTGGACGCGTTTCGGGGCGGTCGCACACCGCGGCCCGAAGACGGTCTTCACCGGGGAGCGCCTCTGCCAGATGCTCGACCCCTTCGGCAACCTGTTCTCGATCCGCGAGGCCGCTGCTGTATCGGGGTGAGCCCGCCCTTCAGTGGGGGAGTTCGATGCCGAACTCGAGGCGAGCCTGCCGGCGCTGGGCCGGCGTGAAGTCAGCACGGAATGCCCAGAGCGGATTGGTGAGCGGGGCAGGGGCGGCATACCCGGCGGAGGCGTCGATCCCCGCCTGCTCGGGTGTGAGCTGGCCCACCTCGATGAGATGGTCGGCCAGTTCATGCCAGAGGCCAGTCCAGCTCTGGCTGCCCAGCGGATCCCGCCGACCGCCGTCCAGGCCACAGGTGCAGGTGAACCATTCCATCCGGCTCTCGTCGACTTCGTCGCTGGATACGGACCACATGTGTGGCCAGATCTCGTCGCCGTCCATCAGCTCACTTCCTTGTGTGCGGGGCCATTACCAATAGTTCGCCTAAAGTATCGAGCAGTCGCAGCCAAGGAAAGGCCTTGCTTCCCCTACGAAGCGGTTTCGAGCTTGGCAAGAACGCTGGCGATGACCTCGTCGTCAGGCACGTCGCCGTAGACGCGAACCTGCAGGTAGTTCGTTCCGGAAACGAGAAAGTAATTCCGTCCTTCGTCATCGTCGCTTTCGTCCAGGAGGACAGCATTGTCGAAGCCCTCGACGTCGACCGCCCGGTACGAGTCCGAGTCGTCGTCGTGGGCGAGGCCGTCAATTGCTTCATCGAACTGCCAGGCGCCGTCGGAGTAGGCGGTGAAGCTGGCAGACGTGTGCCGGCCATCGTCACCGGTTGAGTTCCCGTAGCAACCGGTTGATGAATACAGGTCCCTGATCTGGTCCTCGACCGGAAGCGAGCCCGCGTCCGTGCCAGGAATATCCAAAATCAGGTCTACTTGCGTCGCGCCCACCTCGATAGGGCTGAGTTCGGCGCACTGGAGTTGTTTCTTCCAGGCGCCGACGCCTGCTGCCGGCGCGGCACCGGCGTCGCTGAAATCGGCATTCTTCAGGTACGCGACGAGACGCTTAGCTATTGCGCGCGAATCGCTGTGGTCCCGCCAGTCGACGTCCCCATTGACGCGGATGCCGCCGGCAACAACATCCACCACACACAGGTCCGTATTTAGTGATGCCTCACCCCACGTATACGACGCGCAGGTGTCATTGCTGTCGCCGGGCGCGACGTCGTTCCGCAGGATCGTGAGGTTGATGTCGCCCTGCTCGGACCGCCACACACACGTGATGACACCGAGCTGACGATAGACGGTGGATTCGGCATCCTTGATTCCGTCGTCGTCATTGTCGGGCTGGACGATTGGCGATACTTTGCCGCCCGCGATCGCCGCCATTTCGTCGTCGCTGGCGAACTTCGAGCAGTCGCCGCCGAAGATCGGGGTGGGCGCGCTGAGCCCGGTGCGCGAGATCGCGGAGGGAGTCGGTGTGGGAGTCTCGATCGGAGTGGGGGTCGAGGTGACGGCGGGAGCTATCGGTCGCGGAGTCAGCTGAAGGCTGCCGAACACGACCGCTGATGCGATGAGCGCCACGACAGCAGTCGCAGCGATTCCGAGACCGGCAATTCGCCAGACGCCGGGCCGCGGTTTCGCGAAAACTCCGACACGGGGTGTGAGTTCGACATCCCAGACCCGAGGGTCACGCAGCAGCTTCATGCCTTCGTCGACGTTCATGACAGGTCCTTTCCCGTGCTCACGGCTTCACTCAGTCGTAGTTTTCGCAGCGCGTGCTGCGCCTGGCTGCGAACCGTGGCAACAGAGACGCCCAAAATACGAGCGATGGATGCGTCGCTCAAGTCGAACTGATACCTCAGCACGATGGTCTGACGCTGTCGCGGCGGCAGGTCCTGGATGAGGTCGAAGAAGTGTCGCGCCTCTTCGACCCGGATGAAGCCGCTGTCCGAGATCGGGGTCTCCGGCACCGATTCGGTGGGGATATCGCGACGCTTCCGGATGATGTCCATGCACCGGTTCGCGACGGACTTGCGCAGGTAGGCCAGGGGCTGAGTCATCGGCCATGCGGAGGCGGCGTTGATCAGGACGTCCTGCACCGCATCCTCGGCATCGTGCCGATTTCCGAGGAGCATGATCGCGAGCCTGAGCAATCCGGTGCCCTGCTCCTCGACCAGTCGCGTGTACCGCGCGTCTGCGCTCCAAGCGGCCATCGCATCTCCAGAGATCGAGTGTTGTGCCTATACAACGTTCCAGGCGCGCAAAAGTGATGCACGGCGCGAGGAAATTCCTGAAATAAGTTCAGGGTGGCGGGAGAAGGTCGATCCGAGTGGAGCGAATGACGGGAATCGAACCCGCGCTATCAGCTTGGGAAGCTGAAGTTCTGCCATTGAACTACATTCGCGCGACCCGGATGCTGGGCATCCGGTTCGGGGAAAAGTCTACGACAGCGGAATCGGCAGCACAGGGGGATGACAAATACACTGTTGCGCATGCTGCTTTCTGACAGGGACATCAAGGCCGAACTCGCATCCGGACGCGTCGGCCTCGAACCGCTCGACCTCTCGATGGTGCAGCCGTCGAGCGTTGACGTGCGCCTCGACCGGTTCTTCCGGTTGTTCGACAACCACAAGTACCCGTTCATCGACCCCGCCGTCGACCAGCCCGACCTCACGCACCTCGTCGAGGTCGAACCCGACCAGCCATTCATCCTGCACCCCGGAGAGTTCGTGCTCGGCTCGACCTACGAGCTCATCACGCTTCCGAATGACATCGCCGCGCGCCTCGAGGGCAAGAGCTCACTCGGACGCCTCGGCCTGCTCACCCACTCCACCGCCGGCTTCGTCGACCCCGGCTTCAGCGGCCACGTCACGCTCGAGCTGTCGAACGTCGCGACGCTGCCGATCAAACTGTGGCCCGGAATGAAGATCGGCCAGCTCTGCTTCATCAAGACGAGCTCGCCGGTCGAGAACCCGTACGGCTCGGGCCAGTACGGATCTCGCTACCAGGGCCAGCGCGGACCCACGGCGAGCCGGTCGTTCCAGAACTTCCACCGCACTGACGTGTCGGACACGGATGCGGGTCGCCCCGGCGCGTAGTCGGAGTCGTGGGCGATGGTTTCGATACGCGGCGCTCGTTCCTCGCGGCGCTACTCAACCAGCGAGCAACTCGTTGGTTGAGTGCGAGCTCTGCGAGCGTATCGAAACCATAGCTCGCGACACCGAGTGGTTCGAGTGACCCCTAGTACGCGCCAGCCACCGCAGCTACGGGAGACGCGCCGGCCTCTTCGGCCAGGATCGCGCGGGTGCCGGACAGCCCGAGGCGCGTCGCACCGGCTTCGATCATCGCTGACGCAGCCTCGAACGAGCGGATGCCGCCACTCGCCTTGACCCCGAGCTTGCCGTCGACGGTCTGCGACATGAGACGCACGGCTTCAACGGTCGCCCCGCCGGCCGGGTGGAACCCGGTCGACGTCTTCACGAAATCGGCGCCAGCCGCAACCGAGGCGAGGCACGCGCCGACGATCTCAGCATCCGTCAGCGCGGCCGACTCGATGATGACCTTGAGGATTCCCGGTGCCGGGATGACGCTGCGTACCGAGGCGATGTCGGCTTCGATCTCGTCGAAGCGACCCTCCTTGGCGAGGCTGATGTCGATGACCATGTCGACCTCGTCGGCGCCGAGCGCGATTGACTCGCGGGCCTCGGCGGTCTTGACCGCGGTGGTGTGGTTACCCGAGGGGAATCCGCAGACGACCGCGACCTTGAGGTCGGAGTCCGCTGGAATCGCCAGCGGCAGCTTGGAGGGCGAAACACACACCGAATACACACCCAGCTCGATCGCGTCTGCGATGAGCGCCGTGACATCCGCCGTGGTGGCGTCGGTCTTGAGAAGGGTGTGGTCGACGAGCGAGGCAATGGAGGTCATGGCGCTGACTTTCTACTGGAAGAACGGGGCGGAAATCGAGAACACCGTTGTTCCGGAGAATTGCGCGAAGACTCGAGTTTAGACCGTGAGTGCTTTGAGTTGCTCGAGCTGCAGCACGAGCCACGGGCTGAAGGCGAAGGGTGCTGCAAGGGCCGCGTCGTGCAGGGCGTCGAGCGAAACCCACTCGAACTCGGCGACCTCGTCGGGGCTCGGATCGACCGCGCTCGTTGCAACAGCCCGGTAAACCGGGCAGATTTCGTTCTCCACGATGCCGGATGCGTCGATCGCCCGGTAGCGGAAGTCCGGCAGCACGACCTCGAGGTCGGTGATGGTCATCCCGAGCTCGCGCGAGGCGCGGCGCACGATGGCGTCATCCATCTTTTCGCCCGGTGCCGGGTGGCCGCAGAACGAGTTCGTCCAGACACCGGGCCAGGTCAGCTTGCCGAGCGCTCGCCGGGTGACGAGCACCTCTCCGGCCTCGTTGAACACGTGGCAGGAGAAGGCGAGGTGAAGCGCGGTATCGGTCGTGTGGACGGCGATTTTGTCCGCGACTCCGATCGGCGTGCCGTCGGCGGCGACGAGCACTACCTGTTCGGTTGAATGAGTCATTGTCGGGGTATTCTGCCTAAATGAATGGTTCCGACCTGAAGGCCGCTTCACAGAAGAGCGGGGCGCAGGTCGACGTTGTTCTCGAACGCTTCTTCAGCCTAGCCAAGAACCGCGCTTCAGCCTTCGGAACGCAGTACGTGGCGCTCTGGGAAGCCCTCGAAGCGAACACGACCGGCGGCAAGCGGTTTCGTCCGCGCATGGTCATGTCGGCTTACCAGGCACTCGGCGGAACCGACCTCGAAGCCGCCGCTTACGTCGGTGGCGCATTCGAGCTGCTGCACACCGCGCTGATCGTGCACGACGACGTCATCGACCGGGACTTCACCCGCCGCGGAGCCCCCAACATCGCCGGAAGTTACCGGGATGCCGCGGCCGCAGCCGGCAGCAGCGATCGCGTCGCCGAGCACTCGGGGCTCTCGGCCGCGGTCATCGCCGGGGACCTCGCACTCTTCAACGCCTACCGGCTGATCGACCGAAGCGGTGTCGGCGACGTCATCCGCCTGCAGCTTCTGGACGTGATGGATGAGGCACTGTTCGCGTCCGCAGCCGGTGAACTCATCGACGTCGACTACTCCAATGCTGTGGACATGCCCCGAGTCGACGACATCCTCACGATGGAGCGCCTCAAGACCGCTGTCTACTCGTTCGAGTGCCCGCTGCAGGCCGGGGCGATTCTCGCCGGGGCATCCGAGGATGTCGTGGCAACGCTCGGTGACTTCGGTCGTGAGATCGGCATCGCGTACCAGCTCGTCGATGACGTGCTCGGGGTCTTCGGCCAGGAGGCCGAGACCGGCAAGACGACCATCGGCGACCTGCGCGAGGGAAAGCGCACCGTCATGATCTCGTACGCGACGAGCACCGCCGACTGGGAGCACATCGCCCCGCTCATCGGCAAGCACGACCTCACCGAGAGCGAGGCGGAGGAGATTCGTGCCGTGTTGATCTCGTGTGGCGCGAAGGCGTTCGCCGACGGCCTCGCCCGCTACTACGCCAATCGCGCGCTCGCGCGCCTCGCGGAGCCGCACATTCCCCCGGCACTCCGCATCGAACTCCACCCTCTCGCCGACTCGGTGCTTGGGCGGGTCAAGTGACCCGGCTCAGCCTGTACGAATCCGTCGCGCAACAAACGGCCAGCGTCGTCATCCGCCGCTACTCCACGTCGTTCGGGCTCGCCTCGAAACTGCTCGAACCCTCGGTTCGCCGGCACGTCGAGAACATCTACGCGCTCGTGCGGGTCGCCGATGAGATCGTCGACGGCGTCGCGGTCGAGGCCGGGCTCGACACGGTGGCGGTCGCTCGCGCGCTCAACGAGTTCGAACGTGACACGCACCTCGCCATCGCGAACGGCTTCAGCGCCAACCTCGTGATCCAGGCGTTCGCGATCACCGCCCGCGAGACGAGCTTCGGCGAAGAACTGACCGAACCGTTCTTCGCGTCAATGCGTATGGACCTCAGCGAAACCGAGCACGACCAGGACAGCTTCGACCGCTACGTCTACGGATCGGCCGAGGTCGTTGGGCTGATGTGCCTGCGCGCGTTCCTGAAGGACATCGAGCTGACGGATGCCGAAAGGTCGCGTTTCGATCGCGGTGCCTGCGCCCTTGGCGCGGCATTCCAGAAGGTCAACTTTCTGCGGGACCTCGCCGCCGACTTCGACAGTCTCGGCCGCAGCTACTTTCCCGGCATCAGCGTCGAGTCGTTCACCGAGGCCGACAAACTGCGGCTCGTCGACGACATCGATCTCGACCTGCGGACCGCGGCCGCGGTCATTCCCGACCTCCCGGCCGGCAGTCGCCGTGCCGTTGTTCTTGCGCACGACCTGTTCGCCGACCTGGGCCGCCGCCTTCGCGCGACGCCGGCCGCCGAGCTTCGAACCACGCGCGTACGTGTACCCAACCCGGTGAAGTTGCGTATCGCAACCGCCGCAGCCCTCGGACGGAAACCTCGAACATGAGCAGCGTAGTAATCATCGGTGGCGGCATCAGCGGTCTCGCGTCGGCATCCCTCCTCGCCCGCGAGGGGCACTCGGTGACGGTGCTCGAGAAGAATGACGCCGTCGGCGGTCGCGCCGGATCGTGGACCCACGATGGGTTCCGCTTCGACACCGGACCGTCCTGGTACCTGATGCCGGAGGTCTTCGACCACTTCTACAAGCTGCTCGGAACCTCGGCGGCCGAACAGCTGCGACTGGTAACCCTCGATCCCGGTTACCGGGTCTTCTTCGAGGGCCGGGACGCGCCGATCGACATCGCCGCGTCGCGCGACGAGAACATCGAGCTGTTTGAGAGCATCGAGCGCGGCGCCGGGGCGAAGCTCGACAAGTACCTCGATTCCGCGAGTGAAACGTACGATCTCGCGAAGCGGACGTTCCTCTATACGACCTTCGCCAGCATCCACAAGATCATGACCCGCGAGGTGGTCGGCAAAGCCGGCAAGTTCATTTCGCTGCTCGTGCGCCCGTTGTCGAGCCTCGCCCGGAGCACCGTACGCGATCCGCGACTGCGGCAGATCCTCGGCTATCCGGCGGTGTTCCTCGGATCCTCGCCGTTCGTCACGCCGAGCATGTACCACCTGATGAGCCACCTCGACCTGGCCGACGGCGTGCTCTACCCGATGGGTGGATTCGCCCGGGTGATCGAGACGATCGCCGACCTCGCGGCCGCCGAGGGTGTGACCGTGATCACCGGAGCCGACGTGACGAGCATCGTTGTCGCCGGAGGTAGGGCGACCGGTGTCGAGTACACCCGCAACGGAACGGCCGCGACACTGGATGCCGACATCGTCGTGTCCGCCGCCGACCTTCACCACACCGAGACGAAACTGCTCGAGGCCGAGGACCGCACCTACCCGCAGGAGTACTGGGACTCGCGCACCCCCGGCCCGTCAGCACTGCTGCTGTACCTGGGCGTAGAAGGTGCGTTGCCGGAACTCGAGCACCACAACCTGCTCTTCGTGCGCGAGTGGAAAAAGGGCTTCGACGCCATTTTCGGCAAGAACACCTCGGTGCCCGAGCCCGCGTCGCTCTACGTCTGTAAGCCGAGCGGCATCGATCCGGATGTTGCCCCCGACGGCTACGAGAACCTGTTCGTGCTCGTTCCGATCCCGGCCGACCCGACCATCGGTCGCGGCGACATCGACGGAGACGGCGACCCGCGCATCGAGAAGCTCGCCGACACGGTCATCAAGCAGATCGCCGACTGGACCGGTGTCGCCGACCTCGCGTCGCGCGTTACTGTTCGCCGCACCGTCGGACCGGCCGACTTCGTCAGCGACCTGAACTCCTGGCGCGGTTCGGCGCTCGGGCCGGCACACACGCTCAAGCAGAGTGCGTTCTTCCGGGCGGGAAACGTCAGCAAGAAGGTCAAGGGTCTCTACTTCGTCGGCGGATCGACGATCCCCGGCATCGGCCTGCCGATGTGCCTGATCAGCGCCGAAATCCTGCTCAAGCGCATCAACGGTGACACCTCGACCGGTCCGCTTCCCGAGCCGCTCGGTCGCCGCGCGTCCGTCGGTGCCGCCGAATCAGCTGCGGCCGCGGCGGCATTCTCCGCGAGCAAGTAGTGGGCATTCTCTACCTGCTCGCGCTCGCGATCGCCCTCACCGGCATGGTGGTGCTCGACCGCCGGTTCCGCCTGTTCTTCTGGCAGGACGCCCGTCGCGCCGCAATCGTGCTCGTCGTCGGCCTGGTCTTCTTCCTGGCCTGGGACGTCGCCGGCATCGGCCTCGGCATCTTCTTTCGCGGAGAGACCGACTTCATGACCGGCCTGCAGGTCGCCCCAGAACTCCCGCTCGAGGAGATCTTCTTTCTCACCCTGCTCTGCTACCTCACGATGAACCTCTATTCCGGTCTGGGGCGAGTGCTCGCCCACGTTTCCTCCCGCTCGAGCCAGGTGAGCGGCTCGTGACCTACTGGGCGCTCAACGCGATCTTCCTCGCGGTTGTCGCCGCGGTCGCCGTGCTCGCGATCGCCCTGCGCCGACCTCCGCGCGGGAGATCCCTGCTGCTGGCGCTCGCCGTCGTACTCGCGATGACCGCCGTGTTCGACAACGTCATGATCGGTGTCGGACTCGTCGGCTACAACGCCTCTCTCATCAGCGGCGTCTTCGTCGGAATCGCCCCGCTCGAGGACTTCGCCTATGCGCTCGCCGCGGTCGTTCTACTGACCTCCCTCTGGACACTCCTGCCCGCCCGCAAGCCAGGGAGCACCAATGCTTAGAGCGCTCTTCGTCTCCTCCCGTCCACTCAGCTGGATCAACACGGCCTTCCCGTTCGCGGCCGCCTACTTCGTCACCACCCGCGAACTCGACCTCGCCTTCTTCGTCGGAACGCTGTACTTCCTCATCCCGTACAACCTGGCGATGTACGGAATCAACGACGTCTTCGACTACGAATCCGACCTCCGCAACCCGCGCAAGGGTGGGGTCGAAGGTGCACTGCTCGCTCCGGCGATGCACCGCCCGACGATCCTCGCGGCCATCATCTCGAACGTTCCGTTCCTCGTCATCCTGATCGCCCTCGGTAACCCCCTTTCCTGGTTCGTGCTCGCGATCAGCGTCTTCGCTGTCATCGCGTACTCGGCGAAGGGGATGCGATTCAAGGAGAAGCCGTTCCTCGATTCGCTGACTTCCAGCACCCACTTCGTCTCTCCCGCAATCTACGGACTCGTGCTCGCCGGCGCGGCCTTCACCCCGCAACTGTGGGCGGTTCTCGCCGCGTTCTTCCTGTGGGGGATTGCCTCGCACGCATTCGGCGCGGTGCAGGATGTCGTGGCTGACCGCGAGGCCGATATCGATTCGATCGCCACCGTCATCGGCGCCCCCGCCACCGTCAGGCTCGCGGTCATCGCCTACCTGCTCGCCGGAGTACTCCTACTGTTCTCGAGCTGGCCCGGCCCGCTCGCCGCGATCCTTGCGCTTCCCTACGCCGTGGTGTGCGCGCAATTCTGGAGCATCACGGATGCCGAAGCTGAGTCAGCAAACCGCGGCTGGAAGCGATTCCTGCTGCTGAACTTCATCACCGGGTTCTTCGTCACGATGCTGCTGATCTGGTTCGCGCTCACCAGCTAACGAGCGCGGTCGAACTAGGCGTCCGACCAGCCGAGGTTGCGCGAAACCCGTTCGAGCACGTCGATCGTCGAGCGGTACTCCTCGTCGGTGATGCCGCGCGCCAGCACCGTGCGCTGCTCGCTCACCACGACCGTGAGGCGCTCAAGTGCGGTGATGCCGCGGTCGGTGAGTTCATAGCCGCGCGCGGTCGCATCGACCCAGCCGCTCTCGATGAGTTCGGTGAGGTGCTCGACCGACGACTCGGCCTGCGCGTCTGCGGTCGCGGGCTCCAGGAACGGCGCGACGGCCGCATCCAGTTGCTCGACGGTTGCACTTCCCCGGGCCAGGACGTTCAGCAACTGCCACTGTCGACGAGTGATGCCGTGCTCGTCGAGCGTCGTTGCGAACTGCTCGTCGATGAGGCGGTCGACGAGCTTGAGCCAGAAACCTATCGGTCGTTGATCGGTCATGGCACTAACGTACGCCCGCGCGAGTCAATTGGGGAGGGTTCTACGCGCATTCCTCACCATATTGACTTCGCGCGGCGCCGTCGGTTAGTACTCGAAGCCGAGTTCTGTGGGGTAGTCGCCGAGCGCGGTCAGCTGGGTGGCCGCTGCCTGCAGGTGCGCGAGGGTCAGGCCGAGCACGCCGGGGCCGAAGCTCACCCGCGAAACGCCGAGTTCAGCGAGCCGCTTCAGGGGAACGGATGCAGGATTCGAGATCACCGACACCTTGCCGTTGATCTCGTCGAGGGCTCGCTTCACGAGGTCCTCCGTGCCGAGGCCGAGAACGAAGACCACGTCCGCTCCGGCATCGAGGTAGGAGTTCGCGCGGGTGATCGCGTCGCTCCACTCGCCGCCGCCGGCCAGCGTGTCGACGCGGGCATTGATCACGAGCGGAACACCGGCCGTCACCGACGCCGCCCGAACCGCTGCGACCCGCTCGGTGGCGACATCCACCGGAAAGAGCGGCGCCTTCGGTGCCCCGATGCTGTCCTCGATGTTGAGGCCGGCTGCGCCAACCCCGATCAGGCGGGCGATCGTGTGCTCGAGGGCTGCGGCGTCAGACGCGTAGCCCTTCTCGAAGTCGATCGAGACCGGGATGTCGACGGCATCGACGATGAGCTTCGCGGCCGCGAGCGCCTGCTCGACCGAGAGACCTTCGCCGTCCGGAACCCCGTGCGCGAACGATACGGCGTGGCTGGCCGACGCGAGAGCTTTGACTCCCGGGGCGTCCGCGACGATGCGTGCGGTGACGGCATCCCACACGTTGGTGACGATGAGTGGGTCACCCGGGATGTGCAGGGAGCGGAGCAGTTCGGCTTTTTCGGCTGTCGTAGTCATGGTTCCAGCATGACCCGAGCGGATGCGGCTCGCCAGCGCATTTCAGACAGTTACCACCGCGCACCCAGCCACCGCATCCCCCCGCACACCATCCCCTGCAAAACTCAGGCTCCCGGGCAGTCTCATCCCGCCACAGCGGGTGAGAGCTGTCGGCAGCCTGAGTTTTGCAGAAAAAACTAGGCGGACTTCGGGGCGACCTTCACGAACAGCATCAGCACGAGACCGACGGCCAGCACGAGCACGATGCCAAGGATGCCCCAGTACTGGAAACCGAAGATGCCGATCAGCAGGGCCCAGAGGCCGGGAGACAGAAAGCTGGCCGCGCGGCCGGTGGTTGCGTACAGGCCGAAGATCTCGCCCTCGCGCCCGGCCGGGGTGACCCGGGCCAGCAGCGATCGGCTTGCCGCCTGGGCGGGTCCGACGAAAACAACGAGAAGCAGGCCGAAAACCCAGAAAGCCGTCTTACCCGCGTCATGCAGGAAGAAGGTGGCTGTTCCCGCGACAACGAGACCAACGAGAGAGAACAGGATGACGGCGCGAGGGCCGAACCTGTCGTCAAACCGTCCGGAGATGATCGTGCTGACGCCGGCGACGAGGTTCGCAGCGATGCCGAAGACCAGCACTTCGTTGCTGGTGAAGTTGAAGGTGACGGCGGCGATGATCGCACCGAACGCGAACACTCCGGCGAGACCGTCACGGTAGACGGCGCTCGCAACCAGGAACCAGAACGTCTGGCGGGACTCGCGGTACAGGCGTGCGACATCCTTTGCCAACAGTACGTAGCTGTAGAAGAAGTTGACGCGTTCCCGCTTGCTCGTCGCCTTCGCCTCGGGAACGTTGAGCAGGATCGGGAGGCTGAACAGCACCGTCCACACCGCGCAGCCGAGAGCGATGACGCGGAACGCCATGCCGTTGTCGGTCGACATACCGAGCCAGTCGAGCTGCGTGAGCACGACGACGATCACGAGCGCGAGGATTCCGCCGATATACCCGAGTCCCCAGCCGAGTCCGCTCACCTTGCCCACGGTCTTCGGCGTCGATACCTGCACGAGCATGGCGTTGTAGCTGACGTTCGCTATTTCGGCGAAGACGCTGGCGATTGCGACGAGCGCGACTCCGAGCACGAAGAACGACGGGGCTGCCTGCACAAAGAACAGGAGCGCCATGCACACGACGACGACGCCGGTGTTTGCGGCGAGCCAGAATTTACGGCGCCCGTTGCTGTCGGAGCGTTGGCCCATCACCGGCGCGATGACGGCGATCAGCAGGCCGGCGATGAAGAGCGCGAATCCGAACTGGCCCGAAAGGTCAGAGATGGCGAGCTTGTAGGTCTCGTCGTCCGGTCCGAGCGCCGCGATTGCCGGGTCGATGAACGTGTCGGTGGTCAGGTAGAGCGCCGTGAAGACAAACGTGAGAATGACCGTATTGAACGGCTGGGTCGCCCAGTCCCAGAGCGCCCAGGACACCACCTGCTTGCGGGGAATGACCTTGTCGGCGTGCAACTCCAGGCCCACCGCGGCGACAGCGCCGGTGTTGGCCGTGACGGGCACACGAATCGGGGTGGTGCCGTCGTTCTTCTCGCTCATGGTCACAGGCTACTGGCGCGCGGTAAACATCCGGGTGCATGAGAGCGCAACAATTTTTCGAGCGGATGCTGCATCGCCCGCCCGGTCGCGCAACAGGCCTAAAATCCAAAGTTGAGTCGCCCAAACTCAACTTTTGCTGGGAAAACTTGACAAGCAAAATCCGCGTGTGCAAACTTGATACGGCGCGACTCAAGTCGCAGCCCACAGGTGTCAAAGAAAGCGATAATCACCAATGTCAAGAGCTGTAGGAATCGACCTCGGAACCACCAACTCGGTGGTCGCGGTCCTCGAAGGTGGAGAACCCACCGTCATCGCCAACGCTGAAGGTTTCCGCACGACCCCGTCGGTTGTGGCCTTCACCAAAGACAACGACGTGCTGGTCGGCGAGACCGCCAAGCGCCAGGCCGTCACCAACGTTGATCGCACCATCTCGAGCGTCAAGCGCCACATGGGCACCACGTGGACGGTAGACGTCGACGGCAAGATGTACACGCCGCAGGAGATCTCCGCGCGTATTCTCGCCAAGCTCAAGCGCGACGCTGAGCAGTACCTCGGAGAGCCCGTCACCGACGCGGTCATCACCGTTCCCGCGTACTTCAACGATGCTGAGCGCCAGGCCACGAAGGACGCCGGCGAGATCGCCGGACTCACCGTGCTGCGCATCATCAACGAGCCGACCGCAGCAGCACTCGCGTACGGACTCGATAAGGGCAAGGCCGACGAGCTCATCCTCGTCTTCGACCTCGGTGGAGGAACGTTCGACGTCTCGCTGCTCGAAGTGGGCAAGGACGACGACTTCTCGACCATCCAGGTTCGCTCGACCGCCGGTGACAACCGCCTCGGTGGAGACGACTGGGACCAGCGCGTCGTCACCTACCTGATCCAGAAGTTCAAGGAAACGACCGGCGTCGACGTCTCGAACGACAAGATCGCCAAGCAGCGCCTCAAGGAAGCTGCCGAGCAGGCGAAGAAGGAACTCTCGAGCTCCACGAGCACGAGCATCCAGCTTCCCTACCTCTCGCTCACCGAGAACGGCCCGGCCAACCTCGACGAGACGCTGACCCGCGCCAAGTTCGAAGAGCTCACGCACGACCTGCTCGAGCGCACCAAGAAGCCGTTCACCGACGTCATCAAGGAAGCAGGAGTCAGCGTCGCGGATGTCGCCCACGTTGTTCTCGTCGGTGGATCGACTCGCATGCCGGCAGTCGTCGAGCTCGTCAAGAAGCTCACGGGCGGCAAGGAGCCGAACAAGGGTGTCAACCCGGATGAGGTCGTCGCCGTTGGTGCCGCACTCCAGGCCGGCGTTCTGCGCGGAGAGCGCAAGGACGTCCTGCTGATCGACGTCACCCCCCTGAGCCTCGGTATCGAGACCAAGGGTGGAATCATGACGCGCCTCATCGAGCGCAACACGGCCATCCCGACCAAGCGCAGCGAGACCTTCACGACCGCCGACGACAACCAGCCTTCGGTTGCCATCCAGGTCTTCCAGGGTGAGCGCGACTTCACCCGCGACAACAAGGCGCTCGGAACTTTCGAGCTCCAGGGCATCGCACCGGCTCCCCGCGGCATCCCGCAGGTCGAGGTGACCTTCGACATCGACGCCAACGGCATCGTGCAGGTCTCCGCGAAGGACAAGGGAACCGGCAAGGAGCAGTCCATCACGATCACCGGCGGCTCGTCGCTCTCGAAGGACGACATCGAGCG
>Ga0247815_10001702_pt1 | contig 16738 bp, 15 predicted proteins | sample UWRJL194509B1_FD_181014 | JGI IMG/M metagenome (GOLD analysis project Ga0247815, IMG submission 181014) | Plant litter microbial communities from Arlington Agricultural Research Station in Wisconsin, United States - UWRJ-L194-509B-1 | ecosystem: Environmental > Terrestrial > Plant litter >...
AGTTTAAGCCGAAGGGAAAAAGATATTGTAGATTTGCTTTCAAAAGGCAAATCAACTCAGGAGATTGCTGATGAATTGTTTCTCAGTTTTTTAACGGTACAAACCCATCGACGCAATATTCTTCAAAAATATAAAACTAAAAACGTTGCAGAACTGATCGCTATTCTTCTTAAAAACAATCTTCTCAATTAAAAAAAAACAGATACAAATGTCAAAATGTCATTTTGTTAAAATGGTTCAGAAATTGCAGTTTGTTTTGTAACTTTAAAATTCAATCAAAAAAATAAAAACATGGGAAGTGGATATTTAATACTGGCCGGGGCAATTATGCTTTTCAGCTGGCTGGTAAGTTCAAGATTAAAAAGCAAATTCGAATTATACTCGAAACTGCAATTACAAAACGGAATGAGCGGAAGGGAGATTGCTGAAAAAATGCTGGCAGATAATGGTATTCGTGATGTACGTGTGATTTCAACTCCCGGACAATTGACGGATCATTATAATCCTGCAGATAAAACAGTTAATTTAAGTGAAGCCGTTTACAATCATCGCAATGCCGCGGCGGCAGCAGTTGCCGCTCATGAATGTGGTCACGCCGTACAGCATGCAATTGGTTATGAATGGCTGACAATGCGTTCTGCATTAGTGCCAATCGTGAGTGTAGCATCCAATTATGTGCAATGGATTTTATTGGCCGGAATTCTGATGATGAGAACTTTTCCGCAATTATTATTGGTTGGAATAGTGATTTTTGCCGCTACAACTTTGTTTACCATTATAACTCTGCCAGTTGAATATGATGCAAGTAACAGAGCATTAGCCTGGTTGGAAAATAAACGTATGCTGACACAACAGGAGCAGGCGGGGGCAAAAGATGCTTTAAAATGGGCTGCAAGAACGTATGTGGTTGCTGCTATCGGATCTATCGCTACGTTGTTGTATTATATCTCGATTTATTCAGGAAGCAGGAGGAATTAATGTGGCAATTTAGATAATTAGTCAATTAGATAATTTATAGCAAACCCGACAGGTTTTAAATCCTGTCGGGTTTTTTGTTGTAGGCATTTTTTAAATTATCTAATTATCAAATTGCCACATTATCTAATTTACTAAAGTTGAATCTGCCTGTCAATCTGCTGATCCAGCGAAATAAAGGTTTCAGTTCTGGAAACCCCTTCGATAGCCTGAATTTTAGTGTTTAAAAGCTGCATCAAATGTTCGTTGTCGCGGCAGATAATTTTAATAAGTACCGACCAGTTTCCGGTGGTATAATGACATTCCAAAACTTCAGGAATTTTTTTTAAATCTTTTACAGCTTCAGAATTTCGGGATGCTTTGTCAAGGTAAACGCCAATAAACGCCATCGTATTATATCCTAAAACCTTTGGGTTAACCGTAAATTTTGAACCTGAAATCACACCGGAAGTTTCTAATTTCTTTAAACGCTGATGAATCGCGGCTCCGGAAATGCCAATTTTGTTTGCAATTTGTAAAATGGGTTTTCGGGCATCATCCATTAAGTAGCGAAGGATTTCCTTATCGATACCGTCAATTTCGATTATAAGCGAGTTGATTTTCATAACTTTTGATTTGAAACTAATTCTGTTGATTTAGTTTAGAATAGAAATCAAATGTAGTTAAAATGGTTGGAAATAAAAATTCCAAATTCCAACATAAAAAGTTGAAATTTGGAATCTAAATTTTAAATAGAGTAAAGGACTATTTTTTATTTGCCTCGCTAATGTATTTTTCTAAAGCCATTGTCATCGAAGGAGTTTCAGGAGTTGGAGCAAGAATGTCGATTCTTAACCCATGATCCAGAGCTTCTTTTTGAGTGGTGCTTCCAAAAACAGCAATTCTGGTATCGTTTTGCTTAAAGTCAGGAAAGTTTTTAAATAATGATTTAATTCCGGTTGGACTAAAAAAGGCCAGAACATCATAATAAACATCTGCCAAATCAGATAAGTCACTCATTACTGTTTTGTAAAAAACAGCTTGTGCCCAATCTACTTTTAAATTATTTAAAGTAATTGGTGCATCAGCATTTAACTGGTCAGATGCTGGTAACAGAAATTTTTCGTCTTTGTATTTTTTGATCAGCGGAGATAAATCAGCAAAATCTTTGGCTCCTACATATATTTTACGTTTTCTGTAAACTACATATTTCTGCAGGTAAAAAGCCACTGCTTCAGATTGACAAAAATATTTCAATCCTTCAGGAACTTTATAACGCATTTCCTCAGCTACCCTAAAAAAGTGATCTACCGCATTTCGGCTTGTCAGGATAATTGCAGTGTAATGATTAAGATCAATTTTTTGAAGTCTGATCTCTTTTGCATTAACCCCCTCCACATGAATAAAAGGTCTGAAATCAATTTTTATTTTGTGTTTTTGTTGGAGCTCAAAGTAAGGAGAATTCTCCACTTTAGGTTCAGGCTGTGACACCAAAATTGTTTTCACTTTCATATTATAAACATTTTCTAAGCACTCCCTTTCGTAATCCAATAATAAAGGAAATAGTAAGGGGCTATTTCAAGAGCGCAAAGATACAAAATAAAATAAAATAACTTACTGAATATTATATTTTGATAAGTTTTAATTGAAATAAAGTACGAGAACAGGCTTATACACACTGAAATCCCTATTATCAGGATCGGAACTATTGTAGGAATATTGTCGTAATAGAATAAAATGGCATTTACAGGAAGGATCAAAAGGCCGATGTAAGCTCTGTAAGTTACTTTTTGCAGGTTAAAAATATCTACAAATTCATCAATGTTGAAAGAAGTGGCCACAATCTTTTCAATTAAAAACTTAGCCAGAATGAAATAGAGTAAAAATGTCGCAATCTGAATGAATAACATCCAGTCTGTTTTGGATTCAATATACCCAAAAATATGCATGGTAATCTGAATAAAGAATGCATACGAAATAATCTGCACCAGAAATAAGGAAATGGTAAAACTGCTTTTTAAATGACTTGTGTCGCGATAAATTTTAACGTATTTATCGGAGAAAATGAGTCTGGTAAACTCGCTGAATCTGTTTTCATAGGCAGATTTGGTAAAGGCAACCACAGCAAAAGACAACACAAATAAAAGTGTAGCCCAATCTTTGTTTTCGAGAATCCTGAGATGAAGTTGTTCAATCATAGCGTTACAAAATTAGTAATTTTTTGTATCAATACTTTTATTATAAATTTATTATGAATCAAATGCCATAAAAAGTTTACTTTTGCGGTGAAATTACGCAGAAAAATGAATGATAGTATTGTCATAATTCCCACTTATAACGAAATTGAAAACATAGAAAGTATAGTTAGAGCTGTACTTTCGCAACATAAGCCTTTTCATCTTTTAATCATTGATGATAATTCACCAGACCATACAGCCGATAAAGTGATTGCTTTGCAGCAAGAGTTTTCAGGAAGGCTATTTCTTGAAAAAAGAGCCAAAAAATCAGGTTTGGGAACAGCATATGTTCATGGTTTCAGATGGGCTTTAGAACGACACTATGAATATATTTTTGAGATGGACGCCGATTTTTCACATAACCCAAACGATCTTGAAAAGTTATATGATGCCTGTCATTTCGGCGGAGCGGATTTAGCAATCGGATCCAGGTATGTTACAGGTGTAAACGTGGTTAACTGGCCATTGAGTCGCGTACTAATGTCTTATTTCGCTTCGGTTTATGTGAAATTCATAACAGGAATGAAAATTCATGATGCCACAGCCGGATTTGTTTGTTATAAAAGGGAAGTTTTGGAAAAGATAAACCTGAACAAAATTAAATTTGTGGGATATGCTTTTCAGATCGAAATGAAGTACCGGACGTATTGTTCAAAATTTGAAATTACGGAAGTTCCTATTATTTTTACAGACCGTACCAAAGGAGTTTCAAAAATGAGCAATGCTATTATTAAGGAAGCAATTTTGGGTGTAATTTCTCTTAGATTAAAAAAATTAGTCAATTCACTATAAATTCAAAACATGAATAGGATTTTAATTAAAAATGCTAAAATTGTAAACGAAGGGACGATTTTTGAAGGTGATGTATTGATAGAAGACGACTTAATTGTTGAAGTTGCCGACAGCATCAGCCTAAAAACATCAGATTGTATCGTTATAGATGCCGAAGGAAATTATTTAATGCCGGGTGCAATTGATGATCAGGTACATTTCAGAGAGCCGGGATTAACCCATAAAGGTGATATAGAATCTGAATCCAGAGCTGCTGTAGCAGGCGGAATCACTTCTTTTATCGAACAGCCCAATACGGTTCCGAACGCAGTTACACAGGAGATTTTAGAAGATAAATATCAAATTGCTGGCGTAAAATCATTTGCGAATTATTCGTTTATGATGGGAGCCACCAATGATAACCTGGAAGAAGTATTAAAAACCAATCCTAAAAATGTTGCCGGAATCAAGATTTTTTTAGGTTCTTCAACCGGAAATATGCTGGTAGACAATGAAGCGACTTTAGAAAAAATATTTTCAAGTACGCCCATGTTGATTGCAGTTCATTGTGAAGATGAAGCTACAATTCAAAACAATCTTGCAAAATTCAAGGAGCAATATGGTGATGATGTTCCGGTTACGGCGCATCATTTAATCAGAAGTGCCGAAGCGTGTTATATTTCGTCATCAAAAGCGGTGGCTTTGGCTAAAAAAACAGGTGCACGTTTGCATATTTTTCATCTTTCGACTGCAAAGGAAATGGAATTGTTTACCAATAAAATTCCATTAGAAGATAAAAAAATTACGGCTGAGGTTTGTGTGCACCATCTTTGGTTTACCGATGAAGATTATAAAACAAAAGGGAATTTCATTAAATGGAATCCTGCTGTAAAAACGGCCGATGACAGAAAAGAACTTTGGAAAGCACTGAATGACGGTCGCATTGATGTTATTGCAACAGATCATGCTCCTCATACAAAAGAAGAGAAAAACCAATCGTATCTGAATGCACCTTCTGGTGGTCCATTGGTTCAGCATGCTGTTATTGCCATGTTTGAAGCACATCACCAAGGGAAAATTACGGTGGAGAAAATCGTAGAGAAAATGTGCCATAATCCGGCAAAAATTTTCAAAATTGAAAAAAGAGGTTTTGTAAAAGAAGGTTATTTTGCCGATTTGGTTATTGTTAATCCAAGCTTGCCATGGAGTGTAAAACCAGAAAATATCCTGGCAAAATGTGGCTGGTCTCCTTTTGAAAATTATACTTTTAAATCGAGAATTACGCATACTTTTGTAAACGGCGAACTGGTTTACAATAATTTCAAGGTTAAAGATATCCGCGCCGGAAAAAGACTATTGTTTGACAGATAAAAAGCTGAAATGAGGAATTTTGTATTAATAGTATTGGTTTTGTTTCTTTCTGTAAGTTGTAAAAAAGAGCTGGTAAAAGAGCCCAAAAAGCTTATTGAGAAAGATAAAATGATTGATATTATGTACGATTTATCTCTTTTGGAAGCGATACGATATCAAAATCCGGTTTCTCTGGATTCGCTTGAAACAAGTCCAACAAAGTTTGTGCTGCAAAAGTATAAGGTTGACAGTCTGCAATTTGCACAAAGTAATATGTATTATGCAGCCGATTACAGCAATTACAAAGAAATGTTCGATGAGGTAGGAAAACGACTCGAAAAAAATAAAAGAACAACCGATTCGCTGGTAAAAATAGAAGAAAAGAAGACTGCAAAAATTAAAAAGAATGCAGTAAAACAGGTTAAAAAAGACTCTGTCAAAATACCTGGAAGAAAAATCAATATTGATTCTGTCAAAAAGAGAATGCAATTAAGAAAACAATAAATTACAGCTTTGATACTTCTTTAATGTATTGATGCACATCCGAAAAAACCGTTTCAAGAGCGGTTTTTATTTTTTCATTAGAATATAGATTTTTAGAATAAGTAGCTTTTGCGGTTGCTTTGGTAATTCTTCTTTTTTGGAAAAATAAGGTTGAAAAAAGCCAGTCTGCCATCCACAGGAAATTCATGAATAAGGGTGCTGCGTGAATATGCGGCCTTTTTACCTTTAAAGTATCTGCTATTGTATTCAGAATATTTCTAAAAACAATATTGTCCGCAATCAACGTAAAACGTTCATTTTTAATGTCGCTTTTCATTAATTCACAGGCAATTTTCGCCACATCATCAACAGTAATAAATCCTGTACTTCCCAAGGAGTAGAAAGACAGTCCGTTTGCTACTTTCGTGTAAAGTTCAGCACTTCCTTGTACGTTATTTTTAGATTTTGGAATCGGACCTAAGATCACGCCAGGATTCAGTATAATTACATCCAGACCTTCCTGAAGTGAACGCCAGACTTCCATTTCGGCTCCATATTTGGAAATGGCATAATCACTGTGTGGTTTTTCCGGATTCCAGTCGGTTTCTTCTGTAATGTAGGTTTCATGTGATGCTAAATCGCCCAAAGCAGCAATCGAACTCACAAAGCAGAATTTCTTTATTCCCTTTGCAATCGAGAAGTTGACCATGTTTGCCGTTCCTTCGATATTTGTTTTTCGGAGCTTCTCTTCATCTTTTGGATCAAATGAAATCAACGCAGCACAATGGTAAACGTATTCAATTCCGGTAAAAGCAATTTCCAATGATGGAATATCTAAAATATCGGCTTCAACCCAATCGATTTTCTCAAATGCATCGGCCTTTTTATACAATTCAAAAACCGACTTTGTTTTTTGAACAGCATCTGGATTTCGGTAAATAGCCCGGACATTTTCTCCATTTTCAATCAAATGAAGCAATAAATGTGCACCAACTAAACCAGTTCCTCCTGTTACTAATACCATTTTGTAAAGATAAGTTTTTGCTTTAAAGGTTCAAAGGCACAAAGGTTCAAAGTTGCAAAGGTTTTAGATTTTGTCTTTTGAAATTGAAATTGTCATTGTTTTTACCATTGTCATTGCTATTGTTTTTTGAAATTGCCATTGACATTGATTACATTTGCACAAATTATTAAAAAAATGAAGAATCTTGTTGAAGAATTAAAGTGGCGCGGGTTATATCATGACAGCATGCCAGGAACAGAAGAACAATTGCTAAAAGAGGCGACGGCGGCATATATTGGTTTTGATCCAACAGCAGATTCACTTCATATTGGCAGTATGGTTCAGATTATTTTATTGGTTCATTTAAAGAATTTCGGACATCAGCCAGTTGCTCTCGTGGGCGGTGCGACCGGAATGATTGGTGATCCTTCCGGAAAATCGGATGAAAGAAATTTACTGAACGAAGAAACTTTGGCTAAAAACGTTGCCGGAATTAAAAGTGTTCTATCCCGTTTCCTGGACTTTAATTCAAATGAACCAAATGCTCCAGTTATGGTCAATAACTATGACTGGATGAAGGAATTCTCTTTTATAGATTTTGCCCGTGAAGTTGGAAAACGCATTACGGTAAATTATATGATGGCGAAGGATTCTGTTAAAAAAAGAATCAATGGTGAAGGCGAAGGAATGTCTTTTACCGAATTTACATACCAATTAATTCAGGGATACGATTTTTATCATTTATACAAAAACAACAACTGCCTTTTGCAAATGGGAGGTTCTGACCAATGGGGAAATATTACTACAGGAACAGAATTAGTACGCAGAATGGGAGGGGAGAATGCAAAAGCTTTTGCCTTGACAACTCCTTTGATTACAAAAGCAGACGGATCTAAATTCGGAAAATCTGAAGGAGGGAATGTTTGGCTGGATGCTGATAAAACTTCGGTTTATAAATTTTACCAGTTTTGGGTAAATGCTACCGATGTTGATGCTGAAAAGTATATCAAAATCTTTACTTTCTTAGATAAAGATGCTATTGATGCTTTAATTGAAGAGCATAAAACGGCTCCACATTTAAGAGTTTTGCAAAAGAAACTTGCTGAAGAAATCACAATTTTTGTTCACAGCAAAGAAGAATTAGAAAAAGCGATTCAGGCTTCGAATATTTTGTTTGGAAATTCAACTGCAGAGGATTTGAAACAATTGGATGAAACGACTTTTTTAGAAGTTTTTGACGGAGTTCCGCAGGCAGAAATCGCAAAAGCTGATTTGGAAAACGGATTGGATATTATTACAGTTTTGAATGAAAAAACAGGTTTCTTCAAATCAAACGGCGAAGCAAGACGGGCTTTGACAGCAAATTCAATTTCGGTAAACAGAGAAAAAATCAAAGAAGATTTTGTGTTGACAGCAAACGATTTAATCAACAGCCAGTTTGTTTTGTTGCAAAGTGGGAAAAAGAATTATTTTGTGATTAGAGTAGTGTAATTCACATTCAAGTTATGAATGAAAAAAGCATCCGTTTTGACGGATGCTTTTTTGTTTTTTAGTGAATATTTTTATTTAATAACTTTTCGGGTTTCATTTTTAGATTTGATCATATAAATACCGCTTTTTAACGAATCTAATGATTTGTTTTCTTCTTCTTTAGAGTTCACTTCTTTGGTTAAAACTTTTTGACCATCAAAATTATAGACATCAATTAAATAAGGCTGCGTAACCTCTTCAACTTGTAATTTTGATTGCACTATTTTTCCAAAAGGGTTATAGAAAGTTACAGGTATGGCAGTTACATTATTATTTTCATTTGATTCAGTGTTTGTTTTAGAGTCGTCAACTGAAATAAGAATGTTTCTGTTTCCGGTAAATGTTGTGCCAATATTACCAAAGTTAGAAGAGAAAATTGTTTTCGATACTGTAATTGAACCTCCTGGATTTATTGCACTTATTGCGACACTAGCTGCAGTAGATTTTAAATCAGCAGTATCAATAATACCATCAGTTGATAAATAAAACTGAAGGGTTGTAGGAGTTGATGCAACGTTTCCAATATTTTTAATTGTTATTACCTGTAAATTAATACTTCCGGATTGGTTGCTTATAGTGTGTCTTTTGCTGCCTAAATCACTTAGTGCTGCAGGACAATCAAAACAATTACTAAAAGCAATTGTATTATTTCGATCGATAACTAAATCTGGTTTTCCGGTTGGATTAGTTGGATTAGTTGGATTAGTTGGATTAGTTGGAGGTGTCCCATCTTTTATGACTATTTTATAAGGTGATGAAACAATATTATTGTATCCATTAAAATCTTCAGTGTTAGTTATTTTCATCGTTAGATAATACTTACCACTGCTAATAGTATTAGGGACAGTATAAATCACACTTGCCGTATAGCTGTTGTTTGCGATTGAAGGTGTGATCCACTGAGTAGAGGGAAGTAGTTGTGTATCGTCACTACCATCCGCATAGTTGCTTGATTTTGAAAGATAAAATGTAAGTGTAGTAGTGGTACTTTGAATATTTGAACCTATATTTCTTATTGTAAAAGTTCCTGATTTTACTGAACCTCTATAGAGTTCTTCATAAGTAGATGGAGTAACTGCTACAGCCTGCAAGTCCGGTTTTTGGCAGCTAAGAGTGATGTGAGAGAAAACAGAATTACTATTTGTCGGATCTAATTGATATTCGCTATCCCCAGCTTCAATATTTGATGTAGTAATCAAATAATAATTTGAGCCTTGTCCAAAATCCATAAAATACACTTCACCAATAATTAAAGGTTTTGTTGTTTTTATGTTAACTTTTTCTCGAGTACTATTAATTGTTAAATTTGAGCAAAAATTAGTTTGAGCCTCCTGAAGTGTTGATCCTAATAAAATTGGCCTTATGTATTTCCAAGAAAGCGAGTTGCAGAAGTCATTAATTGGACTACCAAAATCAGCGGGTTCATCGATATCGGATCCCCTGTCAAGACCATAATCAGCAGCATATATTACTTTATAATATTTTGATCCTGACGTTGAACCTAAAACTAAATCAGATTTATAAATTTTGCCTATTTCTAATTTGAAATTTTGTTTTAAATTTACGTCTATCGTTGGTATAGGGTCAACTCTATAAGCGCATTCAGCTGAAATTGCTAATTCTACATTAGATCCTAGAACTTGTAATGTGTGAAATCTGTAAAGGGAACCTTGTGACCAACCTTTAAGACTAAAAATAAATAAAACTAATAAGGTAATTTTTTTCATGATTTTTACGTTTAAAATGTGACTTCAAAAGTATACTTTAAACATAAATGTAATATTTTTTTTACATTAATTGTAGGTTAATAAATTACGTATCTTCTTAATAAAAAATATTTGTAAAATAATTACTCAGAAAAAGTTTTTAGAAAACCATGAGGTTACAACCTCTAATATCAGAATTATCAAAACGTCCCAATACCTCGAAAGAGTTGTTGGGATTTTTTTTGCCTAAATCCTGTGTAGCTATAAAGGAGCAGGAATTGATGTTGGCTAAATCAATAACGTTGATTCCACCTGTTTTTCCATCTTTTACATAAGTAAGAGCGTCTTCGGGATCTCGGACTAAAATATTCATCCATGACGGGCATTCAAATACGCCTTCGCCTAAAGAATACGCCTGACCTAAAAGTTCGGTCATTCCGTATTCTGAATGTATTGATGAAACGCCAAAACCTTTGCAAAGCTGTTCGTGTAATTCTTCGCGAATCATTTCCTTGCGTTTGCCTTTCATGCCTCCGGTTTCCATAATAATGGTATTCTGAAGGTTGAATTGATGTTTTTCAATCAGATCCAATAATGCATACGTAACACCAATTAAAATAACATTCTGACCTGATTCATCCAAAGCGGTCAGTTTTTTAATTAAGTCATCGTGATTGTGCAAATAAAATCCGCTTTCAGGCTGGTTGGATAGTTGTATTAAATCTTCGACCATGTATATTAATGAAGATCCTTCACGTTCGAGATAAGAGGGTAAAAGAGCTAAAACAACGTAATCTTCGATGTTACCGTAGAATTGCGAAAATCCTTTTCGGTAACTCTCTTCGTAAAGGGAAACATCGGTAACCAAATGTCTGCTGGTAATCATTCCGGTGGTTCCGCTGCTGGTAAAAGTTACTTCGGCCGGATTTGAGTTCGAAACAACTTCATGACTTTTGAAAAACTGAATAGGTAAAAACGGAATTTGTTTTAAAGATTTTACTTCTTGCGGATTTACTTTTAAAAAATCACAGAAATCACGATATACTTTATTATTCTCGTGCTGAAAACGAAACACTTTTAGTGCTATTTTTTCAAATTGTTTCTGACTTGAAATAGTAAATATATCGTTGGCTGTAATCAAAGCTTTTTTGTGCAAAGGTATAAATAATTGCAGGAAATAAAGGAAATAAAAAAGCTCCAATGTTACTACTTTGGAGCTTTGAAATATTTTTTATCGAATAATTAATTTTCTGGTTGCAGAGGCATTTTCCTCGCTTATTTTAATGATGTAAACTCCAGGAGACAAATCAGAAACATTAAGTTCTTTTGAGTTTAAATGAACCTGCAGTACTTTTTTTCCGAGAACATCAAAGACTACAATTTCTTTTTCCAGGTCATTTTTAGTAGAGATATAAACTTTTCCATTCAATACAGGGTTAGGATATAAACTCAGTCCCTCAATAGATTTAGAATCCTGAGATTTTGGCAACTGTTTACTGTCTTGAGCTGAAACACTCAGAGTAAAGAAAAAAGCCAATAAAAATGTAATATAAAAGTAGTTTTTTGCCATCGCTTTATTTTGGATACGTAAATATACAAAAAAGTTTTCAAAAACTACACCAAAAAAAAACATCCTAAATATTTAGGATGTTTTTAACATTTTATATTTGAGGATATTATAGACCTTTTGTCCATCCAGCAGCCCAAGTTGGAACTCCTGATCCGTTTCCTGCTCCAGTTGCAGTTGTAGATTCTGTGAATAATTTAGTAACATCAGGTGTTGTTCCTACGATAGGTGTAGTTGCTGTTCCTTTTGCTTTAACTCCTACATCTTCGAATTTAACGTTAGTAGCTAATAAGTCAGTTCCAACATATGAGATACTTTCGTCATGTTGAACATCAAAACCAGTAGCCCATCCTTTTAACACAACATTATCTAATTTACCTTTAGTTCCTACTCTTAATTTTAGTCCTTGAGATTCTCCATTTGTTGAAGCTGCTGTACCAATTAAAGTAATGTTTTTAATGTTAGGGAAAGAAATTGGAGTAGCTTTGTGATTGTCAGAATTGTTATCTGCTTCGATACCTCTGTTTCCAGCATTTGTTCTGATTCCGTACCAGTTTTCTCCATTACCAATCCATCCTTCAGTCCAGTCGAATAAATCATCACCTAATTCAGCTGCTTTATTAGAAACTACTAAGTGTTTAGCGTCTACAGTTCCACCGAACCACTCAAATCCGTCATCTGAACTTTCATAAACCTGAACATAATCAATAATTGTTCCTTTTCCTACTCCGAATAATGAAAGACCGTTAAATTCTTTAGAAGAACTATAAGCAAAACCTGGGTATTCAATTCTTAAATATTTAATTGATCCAGAGTTATCATTGTCTTCTACGCCACCGTAAGTTAAATTAGAAACTTCAGCTTGAGCAGTTGTTCCTTTGTTGATATGGGCCTTACCACATAATACTAATCCTCCCCAAGCACCTGGAGTTTGTACTTCAGAAGTCATAATTACCGGACTTGTAGCAGTTCCCTGAACATCAATTTTTCCTCCCTGGGCAACTGCAATGTAACGTACTTCTTCTATTTTATCCTTTGCTACTGCTGTAGCTTGGATGATAACTCCTGGCTTAATAGTTAATTTAGCAGTGTTACTAACGATTAATTTACCAGTAAGTTTATAAGTTCCTGATTCTAAAATAACTTCTCCACTTTTAATTTCTCCTTGAAGATTTTCTCTAACTACTACGAAATCCGATTTTGGTTCCTCTGTTTTGTTATTGTCATCACTAGAACAAGATGTTGTCAAAGTTGCAAGCGTTATAGCCGCTAAACCGAAAATTGTTGAAATTGTTTTTTTCATTACTTTTTTTATTTGTTTGTGTTATGCAAAGATTAGAACTTAAGTTGCAATTAACGTTAAGTCGTTATTATGTGTTTGTTATTTGTATTTTAAAGAAACATTAAGCAAATGCTACTACAATGTTTCTTAAATGTTTCCTAGAATTGGTAATTCATACCAAATCCGAAAGTAATTCCTTTTTTATAGTTGAATACCAATACGTCACCTCCTGCATTTTCCTGAACTCTTTTAAATTCTGGATTTAAGATGTTTCTGGCTCCCAAATCAATACCCAGGTTTTTATTTAGTTTTGTTTTAAAAACAAAATCTAAAGATCCCATAGCTTTATCAACCAGGTTTCCTTTTTCCTGACTTCCAATTGCATAAAGTTTATCAGAATAGTGGTTGTAGGATAATGTTGCTATAATGCCAGCGTCACTTTTCCAGTTTTTAGCATAGGACAAGTCTGTATTTAATATCATATCTGAAGCACCAGTAAAACCTGAACTTGTATCTGTTAAATTGATGTTTAAATCAGTCTCATTAATTACTTTTTCTCGATCAATATCCTGATGTGTTTTCATTAAAGAGGCATTGAATCCAAAAGAAAGTTTGTTGGTTAGGTTTTCATCAAAATCAAAGATGTTTTTTCTTGCTTCCAATTCAATTCCGTAAGCGTATCCGGTGTCTCCAATGTTTACCCATGAAATATCGTTTGAGGCTGAAGCGATTATAACTTCGTTGATTGGGTCTAGGATATATTTTCCGAAAGCAGTAACAGAAAATAATTCCTCACTCTTTGGAAACATTTCCCATTTGATATCTAAATTATAATTTTGAGAAGGGTATAAATAAGGGTTACCAATTTTGGATTCCATAACATCCTCGTAAACAAATAATGCACGTTCTTTAAATTGCGGTAAAGTATAAGTTTTACTGGCAGCTAAACGAAGATTTTGTTTCTCATTCAATTCATATTTTAATACTAAACTTGGTAAAAACTCATTTCTTTCAAAAGTATTAATTCCTCCGCCTGCGTCAAACTGAGTTCTCCATTCTACAGTCTGTGCAATGTTTTCGTATCTGAACCCCAAAACCGAGCTTAATTTATCTGTTAATTTATATTCTATGTTTGCAAATCCTGCATGAATATCCTGATTTCCACTATAAGTTTGTGGTGTCATTCCGGCAAATGAACTTGTAGTGAATGTGCCATTGTCATAATTTTGTTGATTGAAAAAGGCATCTAAATTATTAGGATTAACTCTTTCTTGCAAACCTGCTTCTGTTACGCGGAAGTTAAATTGTATGGCTTCAAAATCACGTTTTTTGAATTTACCATTATAGCCAGCTACAATTTTACCTTTTGAATCACCGTTTTTCGAATCACCTAATTTATAGGTAAAAGCCATATTGGCGGCTATTTCATCTTCTTTCAGGTTTTGAAAATATCTTTGATTGTCTGTGATAGTTGCCTGAGCAAGAGAGTAATAATCATTATCTCTGTAATGAAATAACATATTTTGAATTCTATCAGGCATGTTGCCTTCAACAGTGTTATATGAAGCTCCCCAATTAAAATCAATTTTATCAGTTAATTTATGATTTCCCAATAACTGATTGATAAAAACTGAATTTTGAGTAAAAGTCCCTCTTTGAATATACAAGTCAGCATCTGCATTATCATAATCACGATCGCTACCTAAATAAGTATCTCTAGCTTGTTCAGAAGAATTTACATATAATAAATTGTAACCAATTTTATGATTACTGTTTATACGATAGTTCGCATTAAACATCCCTGTAGTATTGGTGTTATAGTTGTATTTTTGTTGCAGGTATGATTTTTGTTCAGCCCCTTGAGCACTAACAGCTTTTGTTGATCCTTCTCTGAATTCATATCCACTGTTAAAACTTGCAGTAGCAAAAACCCCAATCTTTCCTTCTTCACCAATACGAAATGTTTTACCTGCTTTAACTCCAAATTCTCCAGCAAAAGGAGCTTCTTTTGTTGGGTTTAAGCTGTTTTCAAAATTATATCCTGTTAACGGATTATTAGGAACACCATAAGAAACAAAACCAGTTTTATTTGGTCCTTGCTGCAACGTAAAGTTGTTGGCTTGTTTTAACGCATTTGTATTGGCTTTTGATCCTAATGAAATTTCAAACATACCATCTCCACGATAGTCTTTTGAAATAATATCTACATTTCCACCAGCAAAGTCACCATAAATTCTTGAACTGTAAACTTTATCTATTGAAATATATTCAACAATATCCGTTGAGAAAATATCAAGCGCAATATTTTTTCTTTCCGGATCATTCGAAGGAACCGGTAATCCATTCATAGAAGTGGAATTGTAACGATCTCCTAATCCTCGAACGTAAATATTGTTGTTGCCTTCTTGTTTAGAAACACCGGCAGTTTTTACAACAGCTGCAGCAACATCACCAACTCCTTTTCTGGAAAGTTCCTGTGCGCCAATAGTCTGTCTGATATCCACTGCATTTTTTTGCTCTAAAAGTAATGCAGATTCTTTTTGTCTGTTTACAGTAGATGATTTTACAACTACATCCTGAAGCGTATAACCGCCGGATGAAAGTGCCTGATTAACTGTAACAGTTTCGTTTGCTTTAACTGTTACAGGTGTTTCTACTGATTCATAACCTACAAAACTAAAGATAACAGTATAGCTTCCCGGATTTACTGTGATGGAATATTTACCATTCATGTCAGTATTTGTACTAATATTGGTGCCTTTTACCAGTACATTTGCAAAAGGTAAAACTTCATTATTCATTTCCTTGTCGGTTAAAACCCCAGAAATCGTACCTTTGTTTTGCGCTGCCGTGACCGCACAAATAAATAATGTAATAATTAGAAATTTTAAATTGAATTTCATTCTGTGTTGTGTTTAATTTATTTTTGTGCAAAGAAATACACGCAGTGTAAAGTTCATGTTAGGCACTTGTTATGTTTTTGTGTGTTGTAGATTATCAAATTGTTACCAGATTAAATTACCGTTAACAGCAATTTTTAACGCTTATTTTATTATTACATTTACCCCGCAATTCAATGCCATCGAATATATAATAAAGAGAATTTGATGTAAAAATCTCAATTTTTGCTATTTATGAAAAAAACACAAACCAAGATTTTATTAGTCGACGATGAACCGGATATCCTGGAAATTGTAGGGTATAATCTTACTCAGGAAGGGTACCAGATCGTAACGGCCTCAAATGGAAAAGAAGCAATCGCAAAAGCGCAGAAAGAATTACCGGACCTTATAATTATGGACGTAATGATGGCGGAAATGGATGGGATGGAAGCTTGCGAACACATCAGAAAAATTCCGGAACTAAATAACGTTATCATAACATTTTTAACAGCGAGAAGCGAAGATTATTCACAAGTAGCTGGTTTTGACGCCGGAGCAGATGATTACATTACCAAGCCAATTAAGCCAAAATTATTGGTCAGCAAAGTAAAGGCTTTGTTAAGAAGGTTAAAAGAACAAGAAGTGGTGAGCGATACACTAAATGTTGGCGGAATAGAAATCAATCGGGAAGAGTATAAAATCATTAAGGATAATATTGAAATTTCCCTTCCAAGAAAAGAATTCGAATTGTTTTATTTATTAGCCTCCAAACCCGGAAAAGTATTCAAAAGGGATGAGATTCTGGATAAAGTCTGGGGAAATGAAGTGGTAGTAGGAGGAAGAACCATTGATGTACACATCCGAAAACTGCGTGAAAAAATTGGTGAAGACCTTTTTAAAACCATAAAGGGAGTTGGTTATAAATTCGAAGTTTAAGCATTCAAAAAAAGGAACCATATAAGTGATATAAGTT
>Ga0247815_10001704_pt1 | contig 16724 bp, 14 predicted proteins | sample UWRJL194509B1_FD_181014 | JGI IMG/M metagenome (GOLD analysis project Ga0247815, IMG submission 181014) | Plant litter microbial communities from Arlington Agricultural Research Station in Wisconsin, United States - UWRJ-L194-509B-1 | ecosystem: Environmental > Terrestrial > Plant litter >...
TCGGGCATAGTTTATATTGTTCTGCTTTTAGCCGCTACACTCTACTCCCCTATAAGTTTTTCAATCTTATTTGGAGCTTTCCTTATTATAGCCGTAATAGAATTTTGCAGGCTGGCAAACCTCAATAAAACAGTACCAATTGTAATTGCCGTTGCGGCATTTATATTTTTCGGGCTCAGGATAAACAATGAATTTTATGGTAATTTGTTGCTTAATAGTGCTGCACTGTTTATAGCCATTAGCATGTTATTCGATCTGTTTAAAAAAAGCCCCTTAACCCCCCGGGATAAAACAGCTTACCTTGCCCGTTTAATAGGGTATGTTATTATACCGTTTATCCTTATTATTAAACTGCCTTTTCTTACTAATACATTTAACCCATACATAATAATAGGTATGTTTATTATCATCTGGGCAAACGATACCTTTGCCTATATTGTGGGTAGAAGCTTAGGCAGGCACAAGTTATTTGAGCGTATATCGCCTAAAAAAACCATTGAAGGTTTTGTAGGCGGAATGATTTTTAGTGTTGGCGGAGCTTATATATTAGGCCAAAATGAATATTTTAACACATCGCTAACACCATGGCAATGGATGGCCTTTGCGGCTATACTGGTAGCTTTTGGCACACTTGGCGATCTTGTAGAGTCGCATTTAAAACGCAATGCCGGAGTTAAAGACAGCGGTAACATAATGCCCGGCCATGGCGGAATACTTGACAGGCTGGATAGTGTGTTATTTGCAATACCTTTCTTATTTTTGTATTACCAAATTTTAAATTATGTTTCATAAAGAAGGAGCTAAAATTATTTTTATTGCCTTAGTGGTAACCGTTGGAGTTGTTTTATTATCGGAAAAATTCATAAGCGATACTACGCTTAGATTTATTGTGGAAATTGCAGCGTTGGCCTTTTTGGTCATTATACTTCAGTTTTTCAGGAACCCGAAACGCCCCGTTACAGCGGCCGATCATAACATTATTGCACCGGTAGACGGTAAGGTAGTAGTTATAGAAGAGGTATATGAGGCAGAGTATTTTAAAGAAAAACGCCTGCAGGTGTCAATCTTTATGTCGCCCATAAATGTGCACGTAACACGCTATGCGGTAAATGGTTTGGTAAAATACAGTAAGTACCACCCTGGTAAATACCTTGTGGCATGGCACCCTAAAGCGAGTACCGAAAATGAGCGTACTACCGTTGTAATTGAGAATAGTTATTTTGGCGAAATTTTGTACAGGCAAATTGCCGGTGCCCTTGCCAGGAGAATTGTTAACTATGCACAGGAAGGTATGCAGGTAGTACAGGGAACCGATGCAGGTTTTATAAAATTTGGTTCGAGAGTTGATATTTTCTTACCTTTAGGTACAGAGGTTAACGTAACGCTTAACCAAAAAGCCATAGGTGGTAAAACAATAATTGCTGTAAAAGAATAATACATGCCGGATAAAGACCTGGACACCCTTTTTGACGAAGCTTTTGAAAGAGCCTCTAAAATGACTGAAGCATTGCCTCAGGACCTTATGCTGCGTATTTATGCCTACTACAAACAAGCAACATCCGGACAGGCAAATGTAACTACGCACCATCAGTCGGTTAATTTAAGAGATGCTTTTAAAATGAACGCGTGGATGCAAATTAGGCATATTACTCCTGACGAAGCTAAAAAATTATATATAGAGACGATTAATTCGCTAACTAAATAAATTTGTATTCTTATGAAAAAAATAAAAATTTTCTTTTCTGCACTGGCTGTAGTGGCTGCATTGCAATCATGCAAAGACAAAAATAACCTTGAAGAAGTTGTAACCGTTCCGGAACCTCAAAAGGAAGCCGCTGCCCCTGTAGGAAATCCTGACGATGTTAAGGCAGAAGATGCTGCAGGTAAATTTCAGCTGACAAAATTACCGTATGCTTATGATGCCCTTGCACCAAATATTGATGCAAAGACTATGGAGCTGCATTACTCTAAGCATTATAAAAAATATACCGATGAGCTTAACAAAGCTACAAAAGGTACCGATCTTGAAAATAAAACCATAGAAGAAATATTTGCTACGCTCGACCCTGAGAACAAAGCAGTAAGAAATAATGGTGGCGGTTATTATAACCACGGCCTTTTCTGGGAAATAATGGGCCCTAAAGCAGGAGGTGCGCCTACGGGAGCATTAGCCGAAGCTATCAATAAGGATTTTGGTTCGTATGATGCATTTCAAAAATTATTTACGGAAGCTGCAACAAAACAATTTGGATCTGGCTGGGCATGGCTTATTGTAACTAAAGAGGGCAAGCTTGCTGTAACAAGCACTCCTAACCAGGATAACCCACTTATGAAAGGTCAGGCAGTTACAGGTACACCAATACTTGCGCTTGACGTTTGGGAGCACGCTTACTACCTTAACTATCAAAACAAAAGACCAGACTATATTACTGCATTTTACAATGTAATTAATTGGGCTGCTGTTACTAAAAAGTATGAAGCTGCCTTAGCAAAAAAGTAAGATAATCACATAAATTAAATGCCGCCCGAATTAGTTTTCGGGCGGCATTTTTTATAACATCCCTATTTGTAAATTACACTAATTTGGAAGATAAATCTATTAATGGTATTATTAATATATTAATATGCGGTGGATAAGTCCATTTGGGGGGGACAACATTTCTATGGTATACAAAATTTACATTGGGATTAGAACTTTGATTTACATATTTCTCTGAAGCTCATTGTTTTAATAATCTTTATAGCCATAGAAATGCCATCATTCCGGGGACTTAACATAGCCATAATATACATCCTAATTAACACTAATCTACATCGTAAATGATATGGTATTAATCTGTCTCTTAATTAAAATTATAGCAAAAAAAGAGCCCTTAACAGGGCTCTTAATCTATTATATAATTATGTATACTACTTTAAAGTAAACGTAGAGTTTGCAACTGCTACCCCTTTATCAAATACATTTACAGTATATAAGCCTTTGGCAAAGTCTTCGCCTTTTACAGTCTGGCTTACTTCCATATTTTTGTTTTGGTATGTAGCGTTGGTAATAAAACTGTATGTAAGTGAACTATCGCCAAAAGATTCTGTTTTCTTTTCACCTATAACATTATTTTTAGGGTCTATAACCTGTACATAATATTGTTTGTCTCCGGCAGTAGCCACTTCATTAGCGGCAATGGTAAAGCTAATTTTAATAACGTCTACACGTCTTGCTTTTTCAGTTTCTACAAGTTTACCAGAACTTCTCTCTTTAAAAGACTGTGCTTTAAGATTAACAAGGCTAAGCTTTTGAGCTTTCTCTACCGTTTTGCTCAGGTTGTCATTTTTAGTAGCAAGCGTGTCTATATAACGTTTAGACTCGTCTAACGCTGTCCTGCTGCTATCGCGTTGTGTGGTAAGGTTACCATTTTCCTCTTTAAGCCTTTTTACTTCCGCAATTAAAGAATCATGCTCGCGCTTAAGTTTAACGTAATCAGTTTTGTAATGTGCTAAAGATGCTGCTGTACCATCTGCTTTTTTTACTTTTTCAAGTAATTCAACAATTTTTGCACGCTCTGCTTCAAGGTCACCTTTAAGGCCTGTATTTTCTGCAATAGCTGCATCATAACTTTCTTTAGCGGCTTCGAGATCACTTACAAGTTTATCCTTTTCAGATAAATACCCTTTTTCTACTTTCTCACTATCCGTACTCATTTTATACATATAGGCAAGGCTGCCTACAAGTAAAATTGCTAAAACAACGATTATCGCTTTTAAACTCGAATTGCTTTTTTGACTTTCCATATTGAATTATTTTTTCTCAAATTTATATATATTTTAATACGATTTTTCCAATTTAACGAAAAATTAAAGAAAAATAGTATTTTTGACCGCAAGAAAGAAACTATGGAAAATATAATCAGGTTTACTGAAGCCGACCTGCTAAAGTATACAAATCAGCGTAATGGAGAAATAAAATTTGGCGAGCGTATACAGCTAATTCCGGCTCAAACATCTGTTTATGAAGCAATAAAGGCTTCTGATGCAGAGTTTGTTTTACTCGGCATTCCGGAAGATGCAGGGGTTCGTGCCAACAATGGCAGGCCCGGTGCCGCCCTTGCATGGGAAAGCGCGGTAACATCTATTGTAAACCTGCAGCATAATAAATTTTGCAAAGGCAGCAGACTCCTTATTTTAGGGCGTATAGATGTATTCGAATCTCAAAAATTAGCGGAGACTATAGACCAGTCTGATAAAGAAGGGAGGAGAGAATTATCTAAAATTGTAGAAAAAATAGATAAGGATGTAGCTTATATAATATGCCAGATAGTTAAGGCAGGAAAAGTACCTATAATTATAGGGGGCGGTCAAAATAATGCTTACGGTAATATTAAAGGCACATCGTTAGCAAAAGGAAGACCTGTAAACGCCATTAATTATGACCCTTACCCTGATTTTAGAGTGCTCGAGAGGCGCCACAGCAGTAACGGTTTTATGTATGCTTTTGAAGAAGGTTTTCTTAAAAACTACTTCATCTTTGGCGTATTTGAGAATTATGCCTCTAAAGGCGTAATAGAAACTATTAAAAAATATACTGACAGGATACGCTACAACACCTACGAACAAATTGCCGTACGTAAGGAAAAGCATTTTAGCGAAGAAATGGCTCTTGCAGTAGGTTTTATAGGCGATGACCCTTTTGGGCTGGAAATAGACCTTGAAGCCCTGCCAAATGTTGGTGGCAGCATTATGACCAATACAGGTTTCAGCATAGAAAAAGCCCGCCAGTTTATTCACTATTTTGGCGAAAGTAAAAATGTGGCTTACCTGCACATTAGCGAGGGCGCACCACCACTTGGCGACGAAAGGAACCCTCAGCTAACCGGCAGGCTTATCGCCCATTTAGTAACCGATTTTATGAAGGCAAAAAAAGTGGTCTAACAGTATACTGCACAATGCAAAGCAGCATATGATCCTGCTGGATTGTTTTAGCCCATACCATATAAAATGCGTATCTTTGCAGCTATCTTAGTACCTATTACTTAGTACTTAAACAATTGTACATGAAATTTGACGAATTAAATTTAATACGAAATATTCAACAGGCATTAACCGAAGAAGGTTATGAAAATCCAACTCCTATCCAGGAGCAGGCAATCCCCATCATTATGGAGGGTACAGACCTTGTGGGCTGCGCCCAAACTGGTACCGGTAAAACGGCCGCGTTTGCAGTGCCTATACTGCATAACCTGCACCGCATAGTAGGATCTGCCACAAAAGTAAAATACATACGTGCCCTTATAGTTACACCTACCCGCGAGCTTGCCCTGCAAATAGGCGAAAGCTTTGATACCTATGGTAAGTATACTAATATACGCCAACTTACAATTTTTGGCGGGGTAAACCAAGTATCGCAAACAGACCAGCTTCGTAAAGGTGTAGATGTTCTTATTGCTACACCTGGCCGTTTATTAGACCTGCATAAACAAGGGTTTATAAAATTTGACCACCTGCATACTTTAGTACTTGATGAAGCCGACCAGATGCTGGACATGGGCTTTATTAACGACGTAAAAAAGATCATAAAACTTACGCCGGATAACAGGCAAACCTTATTGTTCTCGGCTACTATGCCGGTGGCAATACGCGAACTGGCAGATACATTCCTTACCAAGCCTAAGTATGTATCTGTAGCGCCAATATCGTCTACTGCAGAGAAAGTTAAACAACAGGTTTATTTTGTTGATAAAGGCGATAAGCGCAAACTACTGTATCACCTTATACGTAACGAAAATCTTGATAATGTGCTGGTATTTACCCGTACCAAGCATGGAGCCGATAATGTTGTTAAAGCACTAAAGAAAAACGGTGTAGAGTCTGGTGCCATACATGGCGATAAATCGCAAAACTCGCGTGTGCGTGTGCTCGATGCTTTTAAAAACAAAGAGATACCCGTACTTGTGGCTACAGATATCGCTGCCCGTGGTATAGATATTGAGAGCCTGCCTTATGTAATAAACTTTGACCTGCCTAATATTCCTGAAACATACGTGCACCGCATAGGCCGTACAGGACGTGCAGGAAACAGTGGCCTTGCCATATCTTTTTGCGCTAAAGATGAGCAGCCTTATCTTAAAGATATAGAGAAGCTTATACGTATGCATATAAAAGTTATAGATGGCCACCCCTACCCTTATGGTATGGGCGAAGATGCTGAAAAAGAAGGCCAAAAACCAGACCTTAGAAACAAGCCTAAAAATAACAATAACGGCGGCGGCGGACAAAAATCTAATAATTCGAGAAAGTCTGAAGCTTCTAAACAAAATAAAAAACGCTGGTATTAATAGTAGTGGCCAGAAAAGACTTTGGCAGATAGAATTTTTAAATCTTTAGAACAGTATCTGGAAGAATATAAATAAAAGGCCGGTTGAATTAATTTCAACCGGCCTTTTTCTATTTTATAATGTATTGTTACCCGTTATCTTTATTAATTTCAACCGGTTCGTCCTCTTCATCATCAAATATCTGGTATTTTATAAATAAACGGCCTATCATAATATTAAGGCGGTTTTTGTAATCTTCTACCAGCCATTCACGATAATTCTTTGTTGTTTTAGATAGTAGTTTAGAGTATTGTTTTACGCGGTATTCAATATCAGGATCAAGCTCTTTAGATAACTTACGCGCAAGCGATATACTATCGGTATTTATAATACACATAACCGCATGCTGGTGTATCGATTTATCTATTACAGCTTTTGGCTTTTCTTTCCTATCTGCCGAAAGCCTGAATTCTTCATCAACATCAAACCTAACGTCTTCATCTGCCGATTTTGCAAATTTTTCCCTTAGTTCATCCGGCATAATATACACATGGTAACTCTCGATTTCAGAATCGCTGCGGATGTTCTCTAAAAACTGGTCAGGGTTTTTAAATATATATTGCCAGTCTACCGGATCGCTCCATAAGCCAAAACGCTGGGCATTATTACCAAGGTCTATTACGGTAAAATAGTCTTTTAGCGGCAGCTTGCGCGAACCACGGCCTATCATTTGGAAATACAGTGTAAGCGATCGTGTAGCACGGTTAAGTATAATAGTTTCAACCGTAGGCTCATCAAAGCCCGTGGTAAGGATAGATACCGATGTTAGTATAGCATCCGGTGTTTTTTTAAACCAGGTAAGTATCTTTTTACGCTCCAGGTCGGGAGTTTTATTGTCCAGGTGCCTTATCGGTAATCCTGCGGCCCTGAAGGTTTCATATACGTACAGGGATGTATTGATACCGTTATTAAAAATAAGCGTTTTTTTACCGTGCGAACGTGCCACATAAGTTTGCAAAAGCAAATCCTGCATGTTTACACGCGAATACAACTCATCTGACGATGCCACGGTATAATCTCCGTTAATACCTAACTTAAGCGATGTAAGCTCTACATCATAACCATACATAACGGCATTAGCCAGAAACCCCTGATTTATAAGCGATTTAATAGGCTCGCCTACCATAAGCTCATCATACGTTTCATGCATGGGCAGCTCTATGTTAGAACTTAAAGGCGTAGCTGTAACCCCAAGGAACAATGAGTTTTTAAAATACGTAAACAGTTTGCGGAAACTATTGTAATGAGCCTCATCTACAATTACAAGTCCCACATAATCCATGTGGAATTTCTTGTCTTTAAGACGGTTATTAAGCGTTTCTACCATGGCCACATAACACTCAAAATCGTTGTCATACGGTAGTTCTTTTACATTACTGTCTATTACGGTATTCTTTACCCCAAAGCCCTTAAGCATTTGCGATGTTTGCTTGCTTAGCTCTATCCTGTGGGTTAATACAAGTACTTTACGCTTATATTTTTCTATAAAACGGCGGGCAATTTCCGAGAAAATTACGGTTTTGCCACCTCCTGTGGGTAACTGGTACAGTAAATGATAGTTATCGGCCTTACCTTCAAACTTTTCAAAAATCTTGTCAATGTCTTCCTGCTGGTAACTGTACAGCTCTTTTCTTTCCCCTTCTTCTTCGGCTTGCATAATTGTGGTGTGTAAAATTCAAAAATATCAAGTTATCAAACATTACAGTGTTTAATAAATCATAATTCTGGTGGTGTTTTAATTTTGGCTAAATATTTGCAAAGATAACACTTTAAAAAGGTAGTTAATTACTAAATTTGTTATAAGTGGAAGGAAATATTATGCTAAATTATGACCATTTTTCGATAGAAGAAGCTACACAACTGCAAAACCAACTACGCCATAACCTTACCAATCAAACAGATATAAAGGATTTTACCACCATTGCCGGTGCAGATATTTCGCACAATAAAGATACTGATATTGTTTATGCAGGCATAGTAATTTTAACCTACCCGCAAATGGTAGTGCAATCGTACTCGCTCATAGAGGCTAAGACAACTTTTCCGTATGTGCCAAATTATCTTGGTTTCAGGGAGGTTCCTTCACTGCTGCAGGCATGGGAGCAGCTACCTGTAAAACCCGGCGTAGTAGTGTTAGACGGACAGGGAATTACCCACCCGCGCCGCATGGGTATTGCTTCGCATTTTGGCCTGTTAACAAACCATGCTACCATAGGCTGTGCAAAGACAATGCTCTTTGGCCATTTCCCTGATTTAGGCATTACCAAATTTAATAATAGCCCAATTATAAGTCCTGCTAATGAGCTTTTAGGGTATGCGTTGCGTACAAAAGATAAGGTTAACCCTGTATTTATTTCGCCGGGCCATAAAATGTCGGTGCCCGATAGCCTTACCATAATGAAACAGTGCATACAACATCACCGCATACCGGAACCAACCCGACAGGCACATAACTACGTAAATCTCCTGCGCACAGGGCAGTTACAGCCGGGATACTATACTGCAAATTCGCAGTTGGGATTGTTTGATTAGTTGCAAATTTATATCTTTAGAGTAAAAATTTTAATTCATAGAATCGCCTACAATATTTAATTGACAACATGAAAAAAGCACTCCTCATTCTTTCTTTTATGATTTTGTTTTCGTGCAAAAAAGAAAAAATGCTAACTGAAGAACAATTAGGTAATGTGATTGTTGAACGAGATGTAAATAAAATAGATAGCGATACAATCAGACTAAAAAATAACAGGCAACCATTTTTTGACTTTGATAAAATTATGTATTATCATTTAGATATTACGATAGAAGAAATAATCAGGTTATCGGAAGAGTATCAAAAATCCGGAGGTAATACTGAAATTTTAGGGATGTTAAGTTCTGATGTTACTAACGAGTCATTAACCGACGCAATTTTTTTAAACGATATTAAAAAGTTGTATCCGGTTAATCGCGAAATAAATAAAAAGGATTTTGGGAAGGTAAAAGAAATATTTAGCGATAGGTATAATGGTAACTATTCTGTTACGACCTGTATGCCTTATTACATAGATATTTTAATTTTTACTAATGATAATAAGGTTAGCGGTATTGCTAAGATTTGTTTTGAATGTGGAAAATTTAGTATTGCAGGAACCGATAGAAATACAGAAAGATTTGGACAAAATGGCGATTACGGAAAACTTATGTATACTTTAGAACCCTATTTACCTTTAGGTAGTAAATTACATTTATAATAATAAATTTTAATTCGCATGAATCCCGTACAAAACTACATATTAACATTTTCTCCGGAAGTTCAGGAGTTACTTAAGCAGGTACGCCAGATTATTGCTAACACCGCTCCCGAAGCCGAAGAAAGCATTAGCTATGGCATGCCAGCATATAAACTTAGCGGTAAACCTTTAGTGTATTTTGCGGGCTATAAAAAGCATATTGGCCTTTATGCGCTGCCATCGGGTCATGAAGCTTTCGCTGAAGAACTTAATAAGTACAAAAAAGGCAAAGGATCGGTACAGTTTCCTGTAAACGAACCTTTGCCCTTAGACCTTATACAACGTATCGTTGAGTTTCGTAAAAAAGAGAATTTAAGTAGGTAAAGCAATTTTAAATTATAGTTGAAAATACATGAGTAAGCAACTTTAAACTTTTAAACATTAAGCTTTAAACAAAAATTAGCCTATCACATCAAGCTTTGCAAACCTTAGCAACAGCTTTTTAAGCCCTCCTACTTCAAAGTTTATTTCGGCTTTTTTATCAGCACCTACACCTTCAAGGTTTACTACCTGGCCACGGCCAAAACGTTCGTGCATTACCACATTGCCGGGCGCGAGTTTGCTATCGGGCATGGCAGCAGCACTATCCTGCGGAGCCGGGCGCGACATAGGTTTTAACCTGCGTATGCCGCTATCGGGTTTTGGGTCGTTGTCGGTAATCCATTTGGGCGGCGTGCCGTTAGTTGGTTTTTCCTGCCTGAATTTAGACTTATCTACATCGCCAAAAATATCTGCATTTATCATTGGCTTGTACTTATAATTCGTCTCCGTTGGCGTAAGGTAATCCAGAAATTTATCGGTAATTTCTTCAATAAAACGCGATGGTTCGCTGTCTACAAGTTTACCCCATCGGTACCGCGACTGTGCATACGTTAAATATGCCTGATGTTCGGCACGGGTTAGTGCCACATAAAACAATCGGCGCTCTTCCTCCAGTTCGCTACGCGTGTTAAGGCTCATGGCACTTGGGAACAGGTCTTCCTCCATACCTACAATAAACACATACGGAAACTCAAGCCCCTTGGCAAGGTGAATTGTCATTAGTGCCACACGGTCGTCATCGCCGGTATCTTTATCAAGATCAGATGCCAGGGCTACGTCTTCTAAAAATTCAGATAGCGCTCCCCTCGCCCCGTCAACTTCTATCTGTCCCTCAATAAAATCGCGGATACCATTAAGCAACTCCTCTATATTTTCTACACGGGCAACACCCTCTGGCGTGGCATCTTTTTTAAGTTCCTGTATAAGTCCGGTTTTCTTGGCAATATGGTCGGCAAGAAAAAAAGCATCCTGGGTTTCGTTAATAACCTGAAAACTTTTTATCATGGTTACAAAATCCAGCAGCTTATTTTTAGTACCGCTGGTAAGCTTAAGGTCTATGCGCTCTATAGCTTCCATGACTTCAAAAACAGATCGGCCATAATGGTTTGCCGCTACGGTAAGCTTTTCTAAAGTACTGTTACCAATACCCCTTGCAGGATAATTAATAACACGCATTAAAGCTTCTTCATCCTTTGGGTTAATAACAAGGCGCAGGTAGCCTAAAACGTCTTTAATTTCTTTACGCTGATAAAACGACAACCCACCATATATACGGTAAGGAATATCGCGCTTGCGCAGGGCATCCTCCATAGCACGGCTTTGTGCATTGGTACGGTACAAAATGGCAAAGCTCCCGTTCTTTAACTGGTGCTGCATTTTTTGCTCAAAAATGGTGCTGGCTACAAACCGGCCCTCTTCGCCATCGGTAAGGCTGCGGTGTACACGTATGGGTGGCCCATCATCATTGGCGGTCCACACCACTTTATCAAGCTTAACCTTATTTTTATCTATAATGGCATTTGCTGCCTCAACTATATTTTTTGTAGAACGGTAGTTTTGCTCCAGGCGATACATTTGCACACCTTCATAATCTTTCTGGAAATTCAGGATGTTGTTAATGTTCGCCCCACGAAAAGCGTAGATACTTTGTGCATCATCGCCCACCACACATATATTTTGGAAACGGTCACTCAAGGCACGCACAATAAGGTACTGCGAGTGATTCGTATCCTGGTACTCATCTACCATTATGTACCTAAAACGGTCCTGGTATTTAGCAAGCACATCAGGAAAACGGTTCAGCAATTCGTTAGTACGCAATAGTAAATCGTCAAAATCCATCGCTCCCGCTTTAAAGCAGCGGTCTACATATTGCTGGTATATTTCGCCAAGGCGTGGTTTTTTGCTCATGGCATCTGCCTCCTGCAATTCAGGATTATTAAAGTATGCCTTAACGGTAATGAGTGAATTTTTAAACGACGAGATGCGGCTTAGAACCTGTTTTGGCTTATAAACATCTTTATCAAGCTGCATTTCTTTTATAATAGATGATATAAGGCGCACACTATCCTGGGAATCATAAATACTAAAGTTAGACGGAAAGCCCAGTTTATCGGCCTCAAAACGTAATATTTTGGCAAATATGGAGTGAAAAGTCCCCATCCATAAATTTTTAGCTTCAGATGAACCTACAATATCAGAGATACGTTTTTTCATTTCCTTAGCTGCCTTATTTGTAAAGGTAAGCGCAAGGATATTAAAAGAATCTACCCCAAGGCTCATAAGATAGGCAATGCGTATGGTAAGCACCCTTGTTTTGCCCGACCCTGCACCTGCTATGATAATCATAGGGCCGTCTTTTTGTAGTGTAGGTGCCTGCTGGGCTTCGTTAAGCTGACTTATATAATTCTGAATGTCCATTGTATAACTTTAGCTGCAAAAATAATGATTTAATGTGGTAATTTTTACCAAAAATATTTGAGTTGAAACTCACAATAAAAAACTAATTTACTTATTTTCGCTTTTCACAATTATTTTAACGTAGCATCGTTATTTATGCTACTAAACTACTTAACCGCTTATTATGGAATTTCAAAGTTTCCTGCAAATTGTTTTTTCTGTTGTACCATCAATGATAGTGGGTGCCGTTGCTTACTATTTTTTTAAAATGCATACCGAAAATGAGGAAGGCCGCCGCCGTTACCTTATACACAAAGAAGCCCAGAAAACGGCTATGCCCCTACGCCTCCAGGCTTATGAAAGGCTATCATTATTTTTAGAACGTATAGACCCTGCAAAACTGCTTATACGCATTATACCACAATCAAGCAATAAACATGATTATGAAGATTATGTAATTGCACAGGTAGAGCAGGAATATGAGCATAACCTTACACAACAAATTTATGTATCGGCAGAGTGCTGGAATATTATTACAACAGCTAAGAATGCTACAATACAAACCATACGCAAAACCAATATGAGCGAGCGTGTAGATACTGCTAACAAACTACGCGAGGTAATGCTAACCGATCTTTTTGATAAGCAAAGCCCCAGCAGTATTGCTCTTGCCCATCTTAAAAATGAGGTATCGGAACTATGGAGTGAATAACCAAAATATTTTTACAATCTAAAGGCATCTCATGGATGTCTTTTATTATAATCATTTAACTGTGAGAATATTAAAAACACCTAAGATATATCTCTTGTGGTTTGTTATGCTAAGTTTAGCCCTAACACTATATGCTTTTAATTCAACACAAAATCAGGATAGAATTATATATTATGTGGCTAATCCCGAAAAGCAAAACATTAGCTTATTCTATAAAGATGATAAACAGAAACGTTTTGGCAGTATTCTTAATTTAAAAAGCTGGCTTAATAGTAACAATAAAATACTCCTGTTTGGTATGAATGGCGGCATGTACAAAAAAGACGGTTCGCCACAGGGATTATATATTGAAAATGGCAAAATACTATCTCCCATTGACACTCTTACAAATGCTCACGGCAATTTTTATTTGCAGCCTAATGGAATCTTTTACATTACCAGTTCTAATAAAGCAGGCATTAGTATTACACCAAAATTCAGATACAATAGTATAAAATATGCTACACAGTCGGGACCTATGCTGTTGGTCGACAGCAAAATTCACCCTGCTTTTACAGATGGCTCTGCCAATTTACAAATACGCAATGGCGTTGGCATCTTGCCAAATGGTAACGTAATATTTGCAATTAGTAAAGAGCCGGTTAACTTTTACAACTTTGCCTTATATTTTAAAAATCTTGGGTGTAAAAATGCATTATACCTTGATGGATTTGTGTCCCGTGCCTATATACCCTCAGAAAAACTGATGCAAACCGATGGCAATTTTGGGGTAATTATAGCTGCTACCGACTGAGGAATTAAGCAAAGCCTATTTTTTACAAGATATATAAACCTAATTAAGCAAGAATACCGTCTTTGGTAACTAACACATCTATAAAACAAAAAACCTATAATTTTGTCATCGGTTAGCAACATACTTAGGTTAATTTAGTAGTGGTTAAACCAATTTTCACTTATTGATGCTTACTTTTCTTTTTTTATAACTGGTAACTGAGTTGATTTGTTTTGTTATATATTTCAATGTTTTCAATATCAAATAGCAGCATAATCATAATAAAGCCGTAATTTAGACGCCGGTTATTATTTTTGTAATAAAGTTTTTTTCTATACTTTTAAGAAGTAGAATTAGCCTTTTTATAATACCATTATGTATAACCAGAAAATTAAATAAATTATACCTTTTAACTACACTTTAATGGATACTACATTATCTGCCCCTACATTTTTAGAAAAACTACGCGCTGCAACAACAGAGTCTCACACAGGCCTTGAAACCCTGCCTGTATCTACATCAATTATGAACCCTGCTGTAACAGATAAAGAGTATGCTCTTTACCTTGGTTTAATGCACGACGTTGTAAAAGATGCCGAAGAGAATATATTTCCGGTGGTATATAAAAATGTTGAAGGTCTTGATGTACACCCTAAAGCGCAATTTATAGATGCCGACCTTAAAACACTTGGTGTTGCTAAAGCACAAGCATCTAACCCACTTACACAAAACCTTGATGTGGCTGCTATAACACCTGCTTTCGCATTTGGAGTAATGTACGTTATAGAAGGATCGTCTTTAGGAGGCCGCGTTATCCTTAAAAATATTAACGGCGCCCTGGGCCATGATTCCGAAAGTGGCGCTACTTATTTTTCTGGTTACGGTGCTCAAACGGGTAGCCACTGGAAAGCTTTCCTTGGTGCACTGATTCAGTATGCAGATGTTAATGATAGCGAAGAAGAAATTATTGCCGGTGCAAATTTTGCTTTTGATGCCATAAGCGCACACTTAACAGCAAACGCAGACTTATAGATTTATGAAGATTAAAGATATTGTAAACCGCGATATTGTAAATCTCACTAACTGTGAGCAGGAACCTATACACATACCCGGCAGTATACAGCCCCATGGCTTTTTGCTTGGCCTTAAACAAGACACCCTGCTTATAGACTATTGCAGTGCTAATACTGCACAGTACCTAACCCTTTTTCACACTGAATTGCTTGGCAAAGGGTTTGATACTGTTTTTGGCGATGAACCCAAACAGCTGCTACTGGATTATATAAACAATAATCAGATGCTCTCGTCGTTTTTATTGCCACTTACCCTTGCCGGTGTCGATTTTTTATGCACTGTTCATAAAAGTAGTGCTACATATATCATTGAAGCCGAACCTGCAATAATGCAGGTTAAAGCGGCTAATGAAGTATATGATCAGACTTCCCAGTTTTTAGGTTACATGCACGACACACATACCTTAAAACAGCTTTGCCAGCTTGTAGCAACAGGAACGCGTGAAATAACGGGCTATGACAGGGTTATGGTCTATCGGTTTGACGCCGATTATAATGGTGAAGTTTTTGCCGAAGCGTGCCGGGAAGACCTTGAGCCTTTTTTAGGTCTGCATTATCCACATACAGATATACCGCCACAGGCGCGCGATTTGTATATGAGTAATTTATTAAGGCTTATAACTGATATAGATTATACTCCTGTACCCATTTATACAATAGATGATGCAGCGCATAAAAACCTTGACTTAAGCCTTGCTATACTGCGCAGTACATCGCCCATGCATGTGCAATACCTGCACAATATGGGAGTTGGCGCTTCGCTTACCATTTCACTCATATATAAAAAGAAATTGTGGGGGCTTATTGCATGTCACCACTACTCGCCAAAAAATCTTAGTTCGGAAATTAGGCTTGCCGCACAGTTGCAGGGCCATTTTATTACCTCGCAAATAGATGTAAGGCAGGCATCTGAAGAGTATGAACTTGCACGAAAAATCAACTTAGCACTTGAGAGGGTTAACAATTATACCCTTAATCAAACAGAGGTACTAAACAATCTTGTAAACTGCGAAGACCTTACCGCACTGTGCAACGCATCGGGCGTATCAATACTTTTTAACGGCACCATCTACAAAAGGGGCCTTACTCCCGCAGACGATGAAATTATGACACTGGCATCCTGGCTGGCTGTATACAGCAACCACAGCAACTTTAGCACCAGTAAGCTCATAGATTTTTTGCCTGAGGCGAAAAACATGTGCGAAAACACATCGGGCATTATATACCATTCGCTCGAAATTGACAGCAACAATTGTATTATATGGTACAGGCCCGAAACTATAACAGAAGTTAACTGGGCAGGCGACCCTGCCAAGTCTATCATTAAAGATGCTAAAGGTCTTTCGCCAAGAAACTCTTTTTCGCTATGGAAAGAAGTTGTAGAATGCACGAGCAAACCGTGGCTACAACCGGAGCTGGATACCGCTGCCGCCTGTGCCTACAACCTGCAACGCCAAATAAACCTGCTTATAATTACCCAGGAAGAAGAAAAATACCGCAAGCTAAGCGAACTGCTTAGCCAAACAAACTCTGAGCTTGAAAATATAAACTGGATAAGTACACATGACTTACAGGAGCCTTTACGCAAAATACAGCTTATTGCTTCCAGAATATTAAGTAAAGATGAGCAAATATCTGTAAATGCACAGGATGCTATACAAAGGATGAAGGCATCGGCCAATCGTATGCAAACATTATTGATAGATATCTTAAAATATACACGCCTTAAACATACAGACGAAGTTGTAGAAATTGTAAACCTTAACCATATTTTAAGTGAGGTAAAGATTGATATGGCAGAAACTATAA